>Ga0256843_1000134_pt1 | contig 63467 bp, 72 predicted proteins | sample AlvinellametaG_FD_191572 | JGI IMG/M metagenome (GOLD analysis project Ga0256843, IMG submission 191572) | Pompeii worm associated microbial communities from hydrothermal vent at the East Pacific Rise, Pacific Ocean - Alvinella | ecosystem: Host-associated > Annelida > Integument > Unclassified ...
ATTGATCGTTTCCCCAAGTGGTCTAAATTCTTCTGGAAGTTCATTAAGCTTTATTTCATTCATAAGATGTTCATTCATATTGGATAGTTTTGATGAGAGTGTTCGTATTGGTATGATAAGCATTTTTGAAAGCATGATCGCATATACAATAACAAGTCCAAAACCAAAGATATTTATGATGAAAATATAATGAAGTATTTTATCTATCATCTGTCGTGTTTTCGTAATATTTTTTGTAAGTTTAAGATAAAGTTTATTCTTTTGATCAAATGGATAGATCAGAGTAAGGAATGTATTGTACTTTTGTGTTGTCTGATATACTTCATAATCTGAATCAATCTTTCTTTTAAGTCTGATAATATCAATATTAAGACCAAAGGTGTCTTGGATCGTTTCATTTTCTATAAGAGATTTGTTATTTACAATATTTTCTGCGTAATGTATAAGTGAATCGATCCGTTCAGAATAAATAGACTTTTCAATGTAAAAATATAATATTGAAGAAAAAATTACCATTAGAAAACTTGAAGCAATTATAAGTTGAATGAGAAAACGGCTTCTGATACTACTAGAGGAAAACATGATATGTAGCCTTTGTAAAAATAAAGTATATTATTGTAACAAAGGTTTTGTAAAAAAAGATTTAGACCGTCAAAAGACGATCTAATAAAATGGAGGATTGATTAGTTGATTTCTTTTGGAAAACAAAATCTATAACCACGACGACGAACAGTTTCGATAGTTGTGATATTGAGTGGTTTATCCATTTTTTGTCTGATTTGGTTGATAGCAACTTCAATAACATTTGGAGTAACAAGTTCAGGTTCTTCCCAAATAGCATCAAGGAGTTGTTCTTTTGAAACGATTTGATCTCTATGGCGAGCAAGATGAGTAAGTACTTCAAAAGGTTTTCCTTTAAGTTCTATCTCTTGATCTTTATAGATGATCTTTTCCTCTTCAGGATTAATAATAAGGTCTTCTATCTCGATAATATTGCTTCCACCAAAACGAAGTCTTGCTTCTAGTCTTGCTACAAGTACTTCAAAATCGAATGGTTTTCTTATATAATCATCTGCACCTAGTTTTAGTGCTTCGATCTCACTTTCATTATCATCTCTTGCTGAGAGAACCACTACAACAGTTTTTGGAGTTTTACTTTTAATATCACCTATGATATCTACACTGTTCCCATCTGGAAGCATCCAATCCATAAGTACTAGATCGTAGTTTCTAATGTCTAGGTAATACTCACCATCTTTGAGGGTTTCTACCACATCGCTTTGATAACCATACTCTTTAAGCCCTTCAGCTAACATCTTGTTGAGTGTAGTTTCATCTTCTATAATAAGAATTCGCATTCGTTCTACCTACCCGTGAAAAATTTTTGTGGAATTGTAGCATATTTTTAGGTTAACTTAAAGTTTTTTTCAATTTTTTTTAAAAAAACTTTTATATTAGGTTAAGATACAAAAGCGACACTTACCCTGCAATCGGGCAAAATAGAGGGTTTAGAGATTTTGATATTTAAACTTTCTATAGAAGGAAAATTTTGTTGTAAAAAATTTGAAATTTCTAAAACAGCATCTTCTATAAGTTGATATTTCTTTTCAATCATTAGTTTTTTTACATGTGAAACGATTTCAGCATAGTCAATGAAACTATTTTTAAAATGGTATGAATAAGAAAGATCAATGATTACCTTTTGTGGTGTTTCTCTTTCAAAGTCAAGAATCCCTATGATGCATTCAAATTCGAGATCTTCTATATTGACTTGCATTAAACTCATATGACTCTTTTTTCCTCACCTTTAATAAGACGAATAATATTTGGAATATGTTTGTAAAAAAGGATACCTACAATAAGACCAACTGGTGCATGAGGCATTTCAGGGTGGAGAATGAAACTTGCGATAAAAAGAGCTAAAACACCAGTTAAAGAACTTAGAGAAGAGATACGTACTGTTTTTGCCATTATAAACCAAACAGCTCCTGCAATAAGTGTTTCTACTGGAAGCATAAATAAAAACACTCCCAGTCCGGTTGCGATCCCTTTACCACCTTCAAAGTTCAGATAAGGACTAAAACAATGTCCTACTACTGCTAGTACTGCCATTCCCCAAAGAGTTGATTCACTAAGACCTGCAAAATATCCGATGAGTAAAACAACAAGTCCTTTGAGTGCATCAAGAGCAAGGGTGGCAGCACCTAGTTTTTTCGCTAATTTTGGATCTTTTTCTTTTACTACTCGTAAGACATTAGTAGCACCAATACTTTTACTTCCATAATCTTTAACATTGACTCCGGCAAATTTTTTAGCAAGGATTAAACCAAAAGGGATCCCTCCTACGAGATAAGCAAGTATAAAAAATTGTACATTGGTATTAAATAAAAAATCCATCTGTTTTTCCTGAAATTTAAGTATGGCGCAATTTTACAATCTTTAAGATAAAAATTTGATATAATTCGAAATATTTAGACTTCTTGTAAAAGGGTATTTTTTGAAATATACAGATGAAGAATTAAAACAAAAGATCACTGAACTCAAACAAAAGCTTGATGTGACAGTGGTTGCGCACTTTTATCAAAGAGATGAAGTGTATGAGATGGCAGATATTACAGGTGATTCGTTAGAGCTTGCCATGAGAACAAAAGAAGATGAAAAAGAGTTCGTTGTTTTTTGTGGTGTTGGATTTATGGGACAAAGTGTAAAAGTACTTTCTCCTGAGAAAAGGGTTCTTATGCCAAAAGCTGCATGTTGTTCTATGGCAAGAATGATTGATACGATTTATTATGATGAGAGTGTGAAGTTCTTAGAAGAGCGTGGGATCCCAAAAGAACAGATTCTTCCTATAACGTATATCAATTCCAATGCTGATGTTAAAGCAAAAGTTGGTGAAATGGGTGGTATGGTATGTACCAGTGCCAATGCAAAGAAGATCATTACAAAAGCATTGGGAGAAGGAAAAAAGATTCTTTTCGTTCCAGATCGCTGTTTGGGGCAAAACATAGCTAACCAAATGGGACTTCCTTCAATGGTGATAGGTGTAGATGATATGGACCCAAAAGAAGCTGATATTATCTGTTATGATGGTTTTTGTTCAGTTCATCAGCTTTTTACATTAGACGATATAGCATTTTACAGAAAAAAATACCCAGGTATAAAGATCGTTGTTCATCCAGAATGTGATCCAAAGATATGTGATGCAGCGGATTTTGTAGGGTCAACCTCTCAGATTATCAAATATATCGCTGAGATCCCAGAAAATCAAAAAGTAGCAGTAGGAACAGAATATAACCTAGTAAACAGACTAAGAGAAAAAAATACTTATGTACTTAGCTCTACAAAACCGGAATGTCCTACAATGAATGAAACGACACTGGAGGATCTTTATTTGACACTTAAAAGTATAGATGATGGAAGTCCTATCAATGAAATAGAAGTTGATGAGACAACAGTTAAATGGGCAAGAGTAGCATTAGAGAGAATGTTAGAGTTATGAGAAGTAAAGAAGAATTTGTCCTTGAAGCACTGTATGAAGATATAGGTAGGGGTGATCTCTATGCATTAGTAGAGCCTAAAAAAGCCTCTTTAGCAAAAGTGATAGCCAAAAGTGATGGTGTACTTGCTGGAAAAGAATATGTGGATATTTTAGCAGAACTTAAAAAGTTTACTGTGCAATGGAATCTCGAAGATGGTGAGTGTTTTACAACGGGTGATGTTATTTGTGAGTTAGATGGAGATTCTCATACTCTTCTCGCATGTGAGAGAACAGCTTTAAATATGCTTTTACATGCAAGTTCTATCGCAACACTAACTCGAAAGTATATTGATATAATCAAGCCTTATGGAACAAAACTGCTTGATACGAGAAAAACAAGACCCAATCTAAGAGTCTTTGAAAAGTATGCAACAAGATGTGGTGGAGCAGTTAATCACCGTATGGGACTTGATGATAGCTTAATGATAAAAGATACGCATCTTAAAACGATAGAAAATCTAAAAAGTTATATAGAAAAAGCAAGAACAAAGATCCCTTTTACTGCTAAGATAGAGGTTGAAGCTGAAACTTTGGAAATCGCTAAAGAGGCATTTGAAGCAAAAGCTGATATCGTTATGTGTGATAATATGACTCCAGATGAAGTAAAAGAAGTGGTAAAACTAAGAGATGAGAGTGCTCCTTTTGTTTTACTTGAAGCAAGTGGAAATATTTCTTTATCAACAATAGAAAGCTATGCAAAAACAGGTGTTGATGCTATAAGTAGTGGTAGTTTGATACATCAGGCAAATTGGATCGATCTTTCTATGAAAATGGACTGATTTTTTTATCTTCAAACGGGAGGTGGTGATATATGGCTGATGATATGGAAAAAACAGAAGAACCCACCCCCAAGAAGATCGAAGATGCACGTAAAAAAGGAAATGTTCCAAAATCTCAAGATGTTGCGGGAATAGTAACACTTTTTGTGGCCATAGTGGTATCATTAATGCTTTTAAAGTTTATTTCTTCTATTATATTTGATTCGACACGCTATTTTTTTACATTAATCGGTACACCATTAGATATCTATAAGGCAGTTGAACTTGCTTTTGTAACTATAAAAGTAGTTTTCTTAACTGTTTTACCTATAGCTTTTGCAGTTGCAATAGCTGGAATCATAGGAAATGTAGCACAATTTGGATTTTTATTTACTACAGAGTCTTTAACTCCTGATTTAAGTAAGATAGATCCGATAAAAGGAACCAAAAACCTTTTTTCATTAAAAAAAATAGTTGATGGTGTAAAAAATACCTTTAAAGCATTTGTCGTTTTAGGTGTTGGTTTTATCTTTTTTTTCCAATTTATTAAAGAACTTCCACATGTAGAACTTTTAGGGATAGCTGATCAACTTGCATGGCTTGGTGAAAAGATGCTTATAATAGCTTTGGTGATGCTTTTTGTCTTGGCAGTGTTTGCTTTAGCAGATCTTGTGATAACTAGAAAACGTTATTTTGATGGCTTAAAGATGAGTAAACAAGAGATCAAAGATGAAATGAAAAATATGGAAGGTGATCCATTAATCAAAGCAAAGATCCGTCAAATACAGATGGAAGCATCACGTAAAAGGATGATGTCAGAAGTTCCTAATGCTGATGTGGTCATTACTAACCCAACTCATTATGCAGTTGCACTCAAATATGATCAAGAAAAACATGCTGCTCCAGTTGTTATAGCCAAAGGTGCGGATCAAATAGCATTGCAGATTAAAAAGATTGCAAGAGAGAATAATGTTCATATTGTAGAAAATCCTCCAGTTGCCAGAGCTTTATATGCAGAGGTTGATATTGATCAGCCTATTCCAGAAAAGCTATTTGCAACAGTTGCTGAAATACTTGCATATGTATATAAGATGGAGAGAAAAAAATGAAAGAGCTTTTAACAAAAAAGATACCTAATGCATCTTCTGTTGTTATAGTATTACCAGAAGAAGTGGATGTTGATCTTTATGGATCAGCAAGTGTTTTATATACATATATACTCCAATTACACAAGAAAGTTTTCCTGATTTCAAAAAAGGATATTGATCAAAAATATTTTGTTATACCATGGATTGAGAAGGCTAAAAAAACAATTCCAAAGCATGTGGATCTAATTCTTACATGTAAAGATGAACTAATATCGAATCAAGAAAATATTGTTCTAGAAACGTATAGAAAGAATGTTATTTGTTTAACACAGCTTCTCTTTGAAGTTATGAAAAGTTTACATGTAAAGATAAATCCTAAGATGGCAACAGCTCTTTATAGTGGTTTGATTGTTCGAACAGATATGTTTTCTTTAAAAGAAGTTGATGGTATAATATTTGCTTTAGCAAAAGAACTTATAGAACTTGGAGCAGATCATAAAAATGTTGTAAAGTATTTACAAAAATATAGCACACTTTCACAATTAAGACTTTTAGGGAAGATGTTGTCTGAGATGGAACTTCTCTTAGATGCCAGGGTTGCTTGTTTTAGTGTTTCTTATGAGCTACTTAAGCAATGTGGAGCAACATATAAAGATTGTGATGTAGCTGTTCAAAAAGCACTTGAACTACCAACTGTGAAGTTTTCTGTGTTGATCGTAGAAATGGAAGACTTAACTATTAGAGGTTCTATAGAGAGTCATCAAGTAGAATCAGTACAAAAAAATGTTGAATTTGAGAGTATAATATCACTCCAAGAAGCAAAAGAAAAAATTTTAGAAAAGGTAAAAGAAATTGAGACGAAAGAACAATAATAAAGCAGTATTATTTATTTTAGCATTGATAGCAGGGATAGCTGGATATATATTCACTTCGGATACATTTGAAAGAGATGTGCCTGTTGTTAAGATAGAAAATAATGGATATTGGAACTTAAAATCTCCATTAAAATTAACTATAGATGACCTAAGTGGTTTAAAAAACTTTAAAGTTGTTTTGAAAACATCAAAAGGGGTTAAGGAAATAACATCTGCTATTTTTAATACTCCACAAATACATGTTGATTATGAGATAGAAGCACCAAGAAGTATTTATAATATTAAAGATAAAAATGTTAAATTGGTTGTAGAAGCTACAGATGCAAGTAAGTGGAATTTTTTTAGTGGAAATAAAGTATATAAAGAAGTTTCTTTGATCGTTGATAAAAAACGACCTAAAGTGAGTGTTCTTGCAAACTCTTATAAGATCACAAAAGGTGGTGCGGCATTAGTTGTTTTTAAAGCGGTTGATCCAAATATTAATGAAATCTATATTAAAACAGATTTTGGCAAAAAGTTTAAAGTGACACCATTTTATAAAGATGGATATTATATTTCATTGCTTGCTTGGCCGATCAATGAAAAGAACTTTAGAGCAGAGGTTTTTGTAAGTGATCTTGCTGGAAATAAAGTAAAAGCATATATTCCATTATATCTTAAAGATAAAGCATATAAGGTTTCTCATATTAGTGTTTCAGATAAATTTTTAGAAGGAAAAGTAGCTGATCTAGCAAGTGAATTTGATGAATCTGCTGATATTGAAGATCCTATAGAGCGATTTAAAAAAGTCAATGAAGATGTTCGTGCAAAAAATGAAGAGCTAATTCATAAGCTTACCTCAAATGTTCCAGATGAGATGATAGACAGTTTCCATGTTAATAAAATGTATCCTTTAAAAAATGCAAAAGTGGTTGCAAGTTTTGGAGATCACAGATATTATTATTATAAAGGAAAACTTGTAAGTGAATCTTATCATATGGGACTTGACCTTGCAAGTAATGCTATGGCGAAAATTCATCCTCAAAATGGTGGAAAAGTTGTCTTTGCAGACTTTAATGGATTATATGGTAATATGCCTCTTATTCATCATGGACTTGGTTTATATACTCTTTATGGTCACTGTTCTACAGTTTTGGTCAATGAAGGAGATGAAGTAAAACCTCGTCAAGTAATAGCAAGAACAGGGAAAAGTGGTTATGCCATGGGAGACCACCTTCACTTTGGAGTGTTGATACAAGGGATAGAAGTAAGACCTCAGGAGTGGATGGATAGAAAATGGATCAAGCTTAATATTACAAAAGTGATAAGAATGGCTAAAAAGATGATTGATAAGAGTGAATAAGGGTTTTTAGATGTATCAAACTACAATAGCTAAAGCAGTCGATATAGTTGGAATAGGGCTTCATAAAGGTACACCTGTAAAATTAAGACTAGAACCATTAGAAGCAAATAGTGGAATTGTTTTTTATCGAAGTGATGTTGATGTATCGATCCCTTTAAAACCGGAAAATGTAGTTGATACGCAAATGGCGACAGTTATTGGTAAAAATGGCCATGTGATTTCGACGATAGAACACCTTTTATCTGCTATATATGCCTATGGCATTGATAATTTAAGGGTTGTTATTGATGGTGATGAAGTCCCTGTTATGGATGGAAGTGCAGCGAGTTTTTGTATGTTGCTTGATGAAGCTGGTATTAAAGAGCTCAATGAACCTAAAAAAGTGATGTTAATCAAAAAAGAAGTAACTATCGAAGATAATGGTAAATATGTAAAACTTACTCCTGCAAAAGATCTAAAGTACTCTTTTACAATAAAGTTCGCTCATCCAGTTATCAATAAACAGGCATATGTCTTAGAATTTACTAAAGAAGCATATAAAAATGAGATTGCACGTGCAAGAACTTTTGGTTTTATACAAGAGGTACAATACCTTCGATCAAAAGGTTTGGCACTTGGTGGTAGCTTGGAAAATGCAGTAGTTCTTGATGATAAAAAGGTTCTCAATCCAGAAGGGCTTCGTTATGAAGATGAATTTGTTCGTCATAAAATTCTTGATGCTATTGGTGATATGAGCTTAGTAGGAATGAGTTTTGTGGGGAACTATGAGGCATTTGCAGGGAGTCATCATCTAAATCATCTATTAACAAAAGAACTATTAAAAGATAAAGAGAACTATGAAGTAGTAGAAGTTGCAAAAGCAAAAGTGGGGGAGCTAGAAAAAGTCTATGCTTAAACAAAAAGTTGACATAGTATGTATCACTCTCTCATCACCTATTCTAATAGGGATTTATAGAGAAAATAGACTTATAGACTCTATTGTAACTGAAGAAAGAAGTTCTGAAGTATTACCAATAATTTTTGATGAACTTTTAGAAAAATATGAACTCAGCTCTTTGATCTATGCCAATGGACCTGGAAGTTTTATGGCGATTAAAGTAAGTTATATATTTTTAAAATCTCTTTCTATCCTTAAAGAGATTCCTTTATACTGTACAGATGCTTTTTACTTTAATAACAATAAACCTATAAAAGCGATAGGAAAGCTTTGTTTTGTTAAAATTCATGACAAAATAATAACAAAAAAATGTGATGAGGAAGTAGGTAGATTTACACTTCCAAAACAACTTGTTAAAAAAGATTTTACTCAAAACTGCCTGCCTTCATATGGTATAGGTGCAGTATAAGGATAATATGTGACAGTAAGTGTTCCAGCAACGAGTGCAAACCTTGGACCCGGGTTTGATTCATTAGGTTTAGCGGTCGATCTGAGAAATAGGGTTGAATTCCATCCATCAAGATTTTTTTCTTTGGCCATTAAAGGAGAAGGGGAAAATAATGTAAAACTAAAAGGGAACAATCTTTTTGTAGGGATCTTTAATGATCATTATAATCGTTTAACAAAGAAAAAACAAAACTTCCGTTTTACATTTTATAATCAGATTCCTATGTCACGAGGGCTTGGAAGTTCTTCGGCAGTAATTGTTAGTGCAATCGCTAGTGCTTATGAAGCTGCTGGGATTCGTGTGAGTAGAAGAAGAATTTTAAATCATGCATTATTTTATGAACCACATCCTGATAATATTACTCCAGCTGTAATGGGTGGATTTAATGTTGCAACGATTGAAAAAAACAAAGTATTTTCTCAAAAAAAACATCTACCTGATTATATAAAAGCAGTTGTAGTAATTCCTAACAAACCAATAAGTACATCTAAAAGTAGAACAATACTTCCAAGATCATATTCAAAAGAAAATGCAGTTTTTAACCTTTCTCATACTGCTTTAACAACAGCTGCATTCTTCAATGAAGATTGGGAGATGCTTCGTATCGCAACTCAGGATAGATTTCACCAGCGTGCGCGTATGAAAACATTACCAGATCTTTTTGGTGTACAAAAAACAGCGTATGAAAGTGGTGCTTTAATGAGTACCCTTAGTGGAAGTGGAAGTACTTTTTTTAATATGACATATGCAGAAGATGCTGTGATGATAGCAAATAAACTTCGTATGAAATTTCCTGAGTTTGAAGTAAAGATTCTTGATTTTGATAATGATGGATTAATACTTGAAAGATAAGATAATGTTTTTTTTCAATTGTAGTATAAATTAAAGCAAGATTTGGATATAATGGCAAAGAAATTTTACCAACCTACTAGAATGTGTATATCTTGTCGAAAACGGGATAACCAAAGCAATCTCTTCAGACTCCAATGTAAAGATGGTGTTTTGAGTAGTTTTAATGGTATAGGTAGAAGTTTTTATATTTGTCATATTTGTCTTGAAGAAGACAAAAAAGTTCTCAAAGCCCTTATGCGTACATGTAGAAGTGGAGACAAAGAGAAACTGATGAACAAACTAAAGGAGAGTATCGCCCATGAGCGAAAAAGTTAGAGTACATGAAGTTGCAAAAGAGTTAGGAATTACTTCCAAAGAGGTTATAGATAAGGCAAAAGAAGTCGGTTTGGAAGTTAAAGCCGCTCAAAGCACCATGAGTATGCAACAAGCTGAAGAATTAGCGAATTTTATAATGAATGGTGTTATGCCGGATAATGCAAAGAAGAAAACAGCTACTAAAGTGGTGAAAAAAGAGCATAAAACAGAAGATACTCAAGCCAAAGAAGATACTCCTAAGCAAGACGAAAAAGAAGCTGTTTCAAATAAGGAAGAAGATGAAAAACCATCTTCAGAAAAGACAATAGAAAAAACAGCAACAGAAGAAGTAAAACCTAAAGAGAAGAAAGAAGCTCCAAAAGGTCCTAAGATTGCTCAACCTCAAGTGAAGAGAAAAGGTTTGACCATTGTTAAAAAGAAAAAACCTGCTCAAAAAGAGGAAAGCTATACAACGAAAAATGCAAAGATTGCTTCTTCATATGGAAAGTTAAATGCTGATGTTTTAGAAGAACTTCAAAAGAAAAAGAAACCAAAGAAAGCTGGTGATGCTCCAAAGAAAAAAGAGAGTGGTGTACGACTTGACATCTTTGGTGATATCGGTGATGTAAGTATGGATTTTGAAGAGGATCAAGTAGAACTAATCGATATCAATATGACTGAACGTAAAGAGATTCAGGTAGAAGAACCAAGAAAGCCTCGTGAACCAAAGCCAATAGGGCGTAATGGTGGTAAAAAGCAAGGTGCAAATAGAGGAAGAAAAGTCAGAAAAGAAGATAAGAAAAAATATAAAAAAGAAGCAAAAACTGAAGAAGTCGTAACACATATTGAGATACCAGAAGATATTCGTGTATATGAATTTGCTGAAGCACTAAAGCGTCCAATGAGTGATGTTATCAAAGTATTGTTTGATCTTGGTATCATGGCAACGAAAAATGACTTCTTAAAATCAGATGAGATAGAGATCCTATCGGAAGAGTTCGGTGTAGAAGTAACTATCATTGACCCAACAGAACAGTTTAATGTTGAAAAACTTGTTGAAGAAAAAGTTGATGAATCAAATATGGTTGAAAGACCTCCTATTATTACTATTATGGGGCATGTTGACCATGGTAAAACTTCACTTCTTGATAAAATTAGAAGTGCAAAGATAGCGGATGGTGAAGCTGGTGGAATTACACAACATATAGGTGCATATACTGTAACGCAAAATGGAAAAGAGATCACTTTCTTAGATACACCAGGGCATGCGGCATTTTCAAATATGCGACAACGTGGTACAGATGTAACAGATATCGTCATTATCGTTGTTGCAGCTGATGATGGTGTTAAACCTCAAACAGAAGAGGTAATCAAGATCGCTAAAGAGAGCGGAAAACCTATCATCGTAGCGATGAATAAGATTGATAAGCCTACTGCAAATCCAGATATGGTAAAAGCACAAATGGCTGAAAAAGGGATTACACCAGTTGACTGGGGTGGTGATGTAGAGTTTGTTCCTGTTTCTGCAAAAAGTGGAGAAGGAATCGATGAGCTCTTAGAAAATATCCTTTTAACTGCTGAAGTGCTCGAACTTAAAGCTGACCCAACTGCACCTGCAAAAGCTGTTGTAGTTGAATCTTCTTTAGAAAAAGGAAGAGGTCCGGTTGCTACTGTAATCGTTCAAAATGGAACGCTCAGAGTTGGTGATCATATTGTATGTGGTATAACTCATGGACGTGTAAAAGCGATGATCAATGAAAATAATAAACAGCTAAAAGAACTAAGTCCAAGTCATACTGCTGTTGTAGTTGGTTTAAATAAAGTTCCATCAGCAGGTGAGATTATGGCTGCTGTTGAAAATGATAAAAAAGCAAAAGAGCTTGCAGAAAAACGTTATGAATACGAAAGAGCAAAAGAACTTTCAAAATCAACAAAATCAACACTTGAAGATATGACAGCAATGATCGCAGAAGGAAAGCTTAAAACACTTAAAATCGTTCTTAAAGCTGATGTTCATGGTTCACTTGAAGCGATCAAGTCTTCACTTGAAGCACTAAGAAATGATGAAGTAAAAGTAAGCGTTATCCAAAGTGGTGTTGGTGGTATCACTGAAAATGATGTGGAACTTGTTGCTGGAAGTGAAAATACAGTTCTTATGGGATTTAATGTTCGTCCAACTGGTTCAGTTAAAGCACTTGCAAAACAAAAAGGTGTTGATATTCGTACTTACAATATCATCTATCAACTTCTTGATGATGTAACTGGTATGCTTACGGGTATGATGGCTCCTAAATGGAAAGAGGAACAAACAGGTCAAGCAGAAGTAAGAGATGTCTTTAAATCTCCTAAAGGTATGGTTGCTGGATGTGTTGTTGTTGATGGTAAGCTTATCCGTGGTGGAGAAGTGAGAGTTATCCGTGATGGTGTTGTTGCATTTGAAGGGGAACTTGTAAGCCTTAGACGTTTCAAAGATGATGTTGAAGAGGTTGGAAACGGATATGAATGTGGTGTGATCGTTTCTAACTATGATGATGTCCGTGTTGGTGATGTAATAGAAACATTTAGAAAGATCGAGCAAAAAGCGGAGCTTTAATGACTGAAGCACAGATTAAACTCAAACGTACAGAGTCGATTCTTCAAGAACTTATCCCTGAAGCACTTAGTACATTGAGTGATAATAGACTTCATGAGATAAGTGTTGTAGAAGTGAAGTGTAGTAAAGGAAGAAGTGATGCAAAAGTTTATCTTGATCCCTCTTTCTTTGATGAAAAAGAAAAAGCAATTTTACTGAAGCAACTCAAAAAAGCTCGTCCTATCATAGAAGATTATTGTATGAAAGATCAAGGGTGGTTTCGTTGTCCAAAATTAGCCTTTGAATTTGATGAGCATTTTCAAAAAACACAACGACTTGAAGAACTTTTTAAACAGATAGCAAAAGAGGAAAAATGAATATAGAAGATGAGATCAAAGCAGTTGTAGAATCAGCTGGAAGTAACCTTTATGATATTCAAACACTCAATGAAAACGGTGAAACAATCTATAGAGTGAGTATTGTTGGAGATGATGGAAAAACTGATCTTAACCAATGTGTAGAGATCACTCACTTACTCTCACCACTTCTTGATGTTAACCCTCCCATCAGTGGAGAATACCGTCTAGAAGTAAGCTCTCCTGGAGTTGAGAGAAAGATAAAACACCCGCACCAGTATAAACTCTCAATTGGAGAAAATGTAGAATTGAAACTTTTCTCAACTGAACGAGTAAAAGGGAAGCTTGTTGATTTTAAAGATGATACGATTACCTTAGAAACTGAATTTGGAAAAGAAGAATTTAAACTTGATGATATCTCAAGTGCAAAGACCTACTTTGAATGGTAATATCGCATAACTTTTATATGCATCTTGCACTGCAAGAAGCGTGGAAATATCAACTCCTTACCTATCCAAATCCAGCTGTTGGAGCTTTGGTAACTGCGCATTGTGGAAAGATCCTCAGTATAGAAGCTCACCAGAGGGCTGGTTTCCCTCATGCAGAGGTGCTTGCACTTCAAAAAGCCTACTATCAGCTTAGACAAGATGAAAAGATCTTAGAACTTACAGACTCTCATGAAATACATGAATATTTACTACAAAATCATCAACACTGTTTTTATGGTTGTGAAATCTATACTACACTTGAACCATGTTCTCACGTTGGAAAGACACCCTCTTGTGCAAATCTTATCAAAGTTTTGGGCTTAAAACGAGTTTATATCGGTTCAAGAGATTTTAACACCAAAGCAAGGAATGGGGGAAAACTTTTAGAAGAAAGTGGTATAGAGGTTGTTTATGATGTTTTTAAAAAAAGTTGTGATGATCTTTTAATACCATTTAAAAATTATATGGATGGGAATTTTATTTTTTTCAAATGGGCACAAAGGCTTGATGGTAGTACAAATGATGGGACTATCACCTCTTTAGCTTCAAGAGAGCTTGTTCATAAGATGAGAGATGTGTGTGATCTACTTGTTATTGGAGGAAATACAGTCCGAATGGACAGACCAACCCTTGATGCAAGACTTTGTAATGGAAAAGCCCCTGATATTTTGATATATTCTAAAGAAAAAGAGTTTGATCAAACGATTCCCCTTTTTAATGTTGAGGGAAGAAAAATATATATAAGTGATACTTTAGATATGATACAAGATTATAAATGTGTTATGATCGAGGGATCACAAAATATGTTTGAAGCAACACAAGATATCGTAGATTTACATGTAAGTTTTGTAGCACCTACAATGAAGCCGAGTGATGGTTTTAGAGATCTTGATGTAGAATTTGAGATACTTCATACCCAAAAAATAGAAAATGATCTACTACTGTGGATGAAACAAAAGGATAAAGATGGAAGATAAAACACAAAAACAAGAAAAAATAGTCTCAATGTTTGATGATATAGCACCAACATACGATACAGCAAACCGTGTAATGAGTATGGGAGTAGATATAAGTTGGAGAAAAAAAGCGTGTGATCTCTCGTTTGAGTTTTATGGTAAAAAAGTGATAGATCGTATAACTGATGTTGCCTGTGGGACTGGTGATATGATGGGATTTTGGAAAAAGCAAGCTGATAAAGCGGGTATAAGTATCAAAGAACTTGTCGGAGTTGATCCATCAACTGGTATGTTGGAAGTTGCCAAAGAGAAATTTCCAGATTTTACTTACCATACAGCTCCTGCAACACAGATCCCTTTAGAGGATAGCTCAAGTGATATCATTTCTATAACTTATGGAATAAGAAATGTAGTAGAGAGACAAGAAGCATTTTATGAGTTTAATCGGGTTTTAAAACAAGGTGGTTTAGTTGTAATACTAGAGTTTATGAAAGATGAAAATAAAAATATCTTAAAAAAGGTCCGTGATGTGTATTTACACAAGATTTTACCGTATGTTGGTGGTTTTATCTCTAAAAATCTTGAAGCTTATACCTATCTTCCAAACTCTATAGAGAACTTTGTAACGATCCAAGGAATGCACTCTGAGCTTGATAAAGCTGGATTTGATATCCTTTATACACAAAGTTTCTCTATGGATATATCTACTCTTATCATCGCTAAAAAACGTTAAGGGATAGTATGGAGAATATTTTTCTCTTTATCTTTTTATTTGTTATTTTAGAGGTTTTTGAGCTCTGGTGGCAAAAAGCTCCTACCTTGTATGAGATTTTGGAAAATATCTACAGATATTATCAAAAGAGTATTTTTTTAGTTTTCTTACTTCATCCAACGATCTATCTGAGTATCTATTTGATGATGATGAGTGGATACAATATATGGACACAGATCGTTTTTGGTCTAAAATTATCTGATATTGCTTTAAAACTGATGTTTGTTAAGAAGTTTTTTTTAGATCAAGAACAGATCGATATTCAAACCAAAATGATGCTTTCAATGAAAGTTGAGAACTGGATGCTTTATATGGGGGTAGTGTTTTATCCTTTATGTCTTTATATGGGATTTATAAATTAAACATTTTTTTTACTATGTGGAGATACTGCTTTGGTATCTGTATGAGAAGAGGTTCTTGTGTAGGATCTAACCATTGTAAGATCTTCATAAGTTCTTTTTTACTCATTGCGGTACAGCCAACAGTTGGCGTATTGTTTTTTCTTTTTACATGTAAAAAGATACAACTGCCTCTTTTTGGGATTTGATAGTGGTTATGGTCTATAACAACTCCTATCTCATAAAGATCATCTTTTCGTTGCATATATTCAAAACTTTTTTCTTTATAGTTATTTTTAATAATCTTATTATAGTTTTTTGAATATGAGTCATCAACACAGATCATATCTTTGGTATAGATATAAGGAAGTTTTAGATGTAAATTTTTTTTAGAGCCAAATGCTGAAGTGATTTTAAAGATCCCAGCAGGTGCTTTTTTATCCCCTTCTTCTTTAATAGGTTCATTGGTTTGATGGGGGATTGTTTTTATCCCTATCCCCCATCCAAGACCATTTTTTCCTACTAAAACGGGGATATTAGAAAAGACTTTTTTCCCATTTTCATATGCTTCTAAGATCCCTTGTGAAGTATTGAAGTCCTCTGTTACGACTAAAAGGATCTGTTGCGCATAAAGTGATATAGATAAAGTTATAAACAGTAAGATCTTTTTCATAAGGTATAATACACAAATGGAACTTAATTTTACAACACTAATTCCGTCATTATTGGCGATTTTTTTGGCTTTAAGAACAAAAAATGTTTATATATCCCTTTTAAGTGGAATTATTGTTGGGCTTTTTATTCTTTCTCATTATGATGTGATGAACTTTTTAAAAGTTTTCTTCTCTTTTTTCACAGAGTTACTTTCACAAAGCTGGATCATTAAAACATTATTATTTGCTCTTTTAGTTGGAAGTGTTATAGAAGTAATACAAAGAAGTGGCTCAATAGATCGTTTTGTAGTTTATGTGACTCAGAAAAAAAATTATATAAATTCTCCTAAAAAAGTGCTTGGTCTTAGTTATATCATAGGAGTTTTGATCTTTATAGAATCTTCTATTACTTCGCTGATAGCTGGGGCAGTTGGAAGACCGTTATGTGATAGAGAAAAAATTCCTCATGCAAAGCTTGCTTTTGTATGTGATAGTACTTCTGCACCTATTAGTTCTTTAATACTTTTAAATGGTTGGGGTGCATTACTTTTAGGTCTTATCCAAACACAAAAAGAGCAGGGAATTATAACAAGTTCTTCATTAGAAGTGCTTCTTGAGTCTATCAAGTTCAACTTTTATGCTTTTGTTATCTTGGGTGTGACTCTTTTGTTTATCTTCTATGACTTTGAACTTGGTGCTATGAAAAAAGCAACTCCTCCACCAAGAAAAGAGATAGAGCTTCAAGGGGTAAATCCGTCACTTTTTATGATGATAGCTCCTTTGTTCTTTATGATTATAAATGTTTTTATGTTCTTGTATATTACAGGAGATGGTGATATATTTCAAGGGAGTGGTTCTAGTAGTGTATTTTATACTATGGTAAGTACATTAGTTTTTTTACTTTTTTTGTATGTTCCAAAAAAAATACTTTCTTTTAAAGAGTATTGGATCGCAGTATTTGATGGGATGAAAAAACTTTTTGGTATAACAGTGATACTTTTTTTGGCTTTTGGTATAGGAAAGATTACTTCACAGCTACACACGGGAGAATATCTTGCTTCTTTGGCTTTGAGTTATGTATCTGATATGATGTTATATGGATTGATCTTTTTGATAGCTAGTATGATCTCATTTTCTACAGGAACAAGTTGGGGAACATTTTCTATCATGATTCCAATAGCACTTCCTATGGCATATGGGATGGATGGTAATATCGCTTTAGCAGTTGGAGCAGTTGTAAGTGGTGGTGTATTTGGAGATCACTGTTCACCAATATCTGATACTACCATCATTTCCTCTTTGGCAAGTGATTGTGATGTGGTAGAACATGTAAAAACACAACTCCCTTATGCATTGATCGCAGGTGGAATAGCTTTTTTATTTTTTGTGATCGCTGGAATTTACATCTGAACCTATTTTTCTTTGAGCGTTTCTTTTTTCAGTCTTTCTAAGAATTCAAGAATATTCTTTTGATAATAGTATGCATCTTCATCTTCAGCGAGATCTAGAAACTTTTCAAGAGATTCTATATCTATCTTTTTTGCATATCGTGGAACAAGTTTGACATTGCTTGAAATACTTTGAACCAGTTTATCAACAGAGAGCTTTTTTGAATTTATTTTATCTATAAACTCTTTTGTTGTAAGAAGAAGCATATTTGCTCTATCTGGGTCATTTGGGTAGATCTGTGTTGCTAACGTTTTGACAAGGATAAAGTTTTCAAGTTTAGGTTTGTCATTTGCTGCAATGATAAGAGCAAAGATCTTTGCTCGAAAGTCCAAAGAATTGTAATGGTGCACAAAGATTTCACGAAACATATTGAAAAATTTGTTTTTTAATTGAAATCCTAATCTTTTCATAGGTTTATTATAGTCAAAGATAGGAAAAATTGCTATAATTTCAAAAAATAAATTTAGGAAAACGATCTATGGGTAGAGCATTTGAATATAGAAAAGCAGCAAAATTAAAAAGATGGGGGAATATGTCTAAAATTTTCCCTAAACATGCAAAGAAGATTACTATCGCAGCAAAAGAGGGTGGTAGTGGTGATCCTGAACTAAACTCAAAACTAAGAACTGCTATAATGAATGCTAAAGCGGATAATGTTCCAAAAGATGTTATAGAAAAAGCGATTAAAAGAGCACTTGGAAAAGATGCTAAAGATATCTTAGAAGTCAACTTTGAGGCAAAAGCTCCTCATGGAGTGCTTCTTTTTATAGAATGTGCTACAGATAATAATACAAGAACAGTTGCCAATGTAAAGAGTATTTTAAATAAAAACGGAGGGGAACTTTTAACAAATGGTTCTCTTGATTTTATGTTCTCAAGAAAAGCGATGTTTGAATTTAAAGTGCCTGAGGGAATGGATGTAGAAGAACTTGAACTTGAACTTATCGATGCTGGTCTTGAAGAGATTGAAGTCGAGGATGGTGTAGCCTTAATTACAACTGATTATACTGATTTTGGAAATATGCAAAAAGCATTAGAAGAAAAAGGGATTGAACTAGATAAAGCAGAGCTTGAACGAGTACCAAATACTCCTATAGAGATTACAGAAGAGCAAAGAGAAGAGGTTGATAAGATTATCGATAAACTTGAAGATGATGAAGATGTTCAACATGTATTTACTAATATTGCATAGATAATAATGTTTACGATCAAAGATGAGTTTGAAGAAACTTTGGAGGTTAAAAAATCCAAATTCATTGCTCATCTTATCCCTTATAAAGATTTTGAAAATAAACTCCAACAACTCAAGCAATCTCATCCAAAAGCAAGACATTTTGTAACAGCATATCGGTATATAAATGAGTATGAACAGATTATTGAAGCTTCTAGTGATGATGGGGAACCCAAAGGAACTTCTGGAAAACCCTCTTTAATGGTTTTGCAAGGACATGATCTTGTAAATGTAGCTGTGATTGTTGTACGTTATTTTGGTGGTATTAAGTTAGGTACTGGTGGACTTGTTAGAGCTTATGGAGATGCCGTTAATCTTGTGATCGAAAATGCAGATTTATTTCCATATGAAAAAATGGAAACAATTACGATTGAATTTGATTATACCGACGTAAGACATGTTGATTATGAACTCAACAAATTGGATATAGATATTTTATCAAAAGAGTTTTTATCAAAAGTGATATATACAATATCTGCTCCAAAAGAGAAAATGCAACTAGTGCATTCCTTTTTGGACAGCATTTCCCATATCCCACATAGGTAAGAAAATACCAAGTGCAAGGAGTAAGACCATCGCTGCAATAATAAGAAGCATGATCGGCTCGATAGCTTCAGAAAGCCCATCAATGATAGCGTCAAAACGCATTTTATAGTATTCTGAGACTTTTTGAACCATAGCATCTAATGTACCACTATCTTCACCTGCTCGTACCATTTGAACGATCATATTTTCAAATAATCCACTATTGTCAAGACCATTATAAAGAGTATCCCCTTTTTCAACAGCTGCTCTTACAGCAAGAAGTTTTTGTTTGAGTGGAAGTACATCAACCATTTTTATAGAAGTATCAAGTGCTTCTGCGATAGGGATACCTGCATGAACTAATGCAGAAAAAACAAGGGTAAAACGACTCAAGGTTGAATACATAAGGAGATCTTTTATCAAGTATGTTTTGAGTAAAAATTGATGCCATTTAAAACGTACATCTTCAGAATGATGGATAATATAACGAAAGAGTGCTATAGAAATAAAAAGTCCTGCTAAAACATATAAGCCGTAAGTGTTAAAAAGATGCTCTAAAAATAAGAGGATCTTAGTAGGTAATGGAAGTTCTACATGGAGCTTATCAAACATTTCTTTAAATTTAGGAACAACATAGCTAATCAATATTGTAAATGCTATTGCCATGGCGATCATAACATTTCTAGGATATGCCATCGCTTTTTTGAACTTAATAATGTTTGCACGGATCTCTTCTAACATATCTGCCAATGAATAAAGAGCCTCATCTAAATTCCCTGTTCTTTCACCAAGATTTACCATTGCCAATGTTAGGTTACCTAGCTCAAATCGAAAATTTTCCATTGCATTAGACAATGAATGTCCGGCATTGATATCTTCAGCTAATTTACTAAAGATCTTTTGTAAGTTTTCATCTTGTGTAGAGTTTGCAATCTCTTGAAGGGAATCATTGATAGAGATCCCTGCATTTGTCATAACTGCTAATTGTCTAATTGCTGCTATGAGAGCATCTTGCTTGATCTTTTTTTTCTTGATATTACCAAGAAATTCTTCTTTAAGTCTTTTTATTTTGATATCAAATGGTTCATCAGCTTCAAGTATTCGTATGATAATACCATTAAATTTAACTTTTGCAATCTTATTTGCTTCAGTTTTATTATCAGCATAAAAACCAAACTCCTGTTTTTTCCCTTGTTTAAGCACAACTGCTTTAAAGTATTTCATTCTTTTGCAACCCTTAATACTTCTTCAATAGATGTTACTCCATCGAGTGCTTTTTGAATACCATTTTGAAAAAGTGGCATAAAACCTTCTTTTTCAGCTTGCATACGAAGCTGATCCTTGGATGCTCCTTTTGCTATCAATGATGAAAGTTCATCAGAGATAGGTAAAACCTCACATATCATCTCTCTTCCCATATATCCAGTATCGTTGCATTCCTTACATCCTTTACCGATATAAAACTTTGCATCTTCAGGTATATAGTCTTTGATCTCTTCTAGAACTGTTGCTGGGAGGTGTTCTTCTGTTTTACAGTTTGTACAAATTTTTCTAACAAGTCTTTGTGCTTGAATAGCAACAAGTGCACCACTGATAAGATAATCTTCTATACCCATATCCGACATTCTAGGGATTGCACTTATAGCATCATTTGTATGGAGTGTAGAGATGACAAGGTGTCCTGTAAGTGCAGCTTTAATAGCAATTCCTAGTGTTTCTTGGTCACGGATCTCTCCGATCATGATCTTATCTGGATCTTGACGAAGGATAGAACGCAGTGCATCAGCAAAGGAAAGACCTACTTTTGCATTCACTTGAACTTGCTGGATAAGGTTCATTCTATATTCCACTGGATCCTCAACTGTGATCACTTTATCTTCAATATTTCTAAGTTCATTTAATGCACCATAGAGTGTTGTTGTTTTCCCTGAACCAGTAGGCCCTGTAACTAAGATAATACCATAAGGAGCTTTTAAACTTTTAATGAATTTTTGATAGCTTATCTCATCCATACCAGCTTCTTCGAGTCTAACAAGAGCCTTTTGTTTATCAAGAACCCTCATAACTATAGATTCACCATAAAGAATAGGAAGCGTTGATATACGAAAATCGTATTCTCTATCACCTATAAGTGTTGAAAAACGTCCATCTTGAGGCTTTCTTCTTTCGGCTATGTCAAGATTAGATAGAAGTTTGATTCTTGAAGCTAGAGGAGGGTATATATCTTTATCGAAGATGAACATTTCGGTTAATTTTCCATCGACACGTCCTCTAACCATACAGTTTTTTTCTGTTGGTTCTATGTGGATATCACTTGCTCGGTTGTTGATACATGCTTTTAGTATAACATCTATAAGCATTAAGATAGATGAGGCTTCTTGTTGCTCTTCAAGAGAGGCGATAGAATTAAGTTCATCCCTTACTTTTTTTACTAGCCCTTTAATACTATTTTTGATCTCTAGCTTTGTTAAATAAGATTCTATTTGTTTTTTTACAGCAACAGCTACTTTTATCGGTTTTCTTGGAAAGAATCTTTGCATTACTTCTTGAGCTTCAATATTTAGCGGATCATTAAACACGATAGTAATACTCAGATCGTCTTCAGAGATTGGTAATGCTAGATATTTTTTCATATGAGCTATAGGAACTCTTTCTGCTAGGGTATAATCCATATCTTGTGAATCAAGGTCTATGAATTGGATCTGTAATTCCTTAGCTAGATGTTTAAGGATCTTTTCTTCTTTTATATAATCGTATGCTCTTATTATTGATAGATCATATTCTCCATCTCTGATCTTTTTAACGATATAGCGTGTTAACCTGTCAATTGTCATAAAACCTGAAAGTGTAATATCTCTTAAAACAAGCTCTGGAGGGACTCCTTTTTGAAGTAGCCTATTAACTTGGGCTTGCATAATATAACCATCATTTATCAGATCCGTTGTTATTTTATCGAGTTCTATCATAATGCCCTACCAATATATATGTTTTTTAACTAAAGTTGTATCATAATACTCTTCTATGATCATTTTATATGGTTTTGATGATTTTTGTAGATATAGTTTATAGTTTAGTTTTGGATTGTCTGGATCATCAAAAAGGTAAAAATTTCTTGGAGTATGTTTTCCAAGAGCTGTATAATAATCAAATATCTTAGAAAGTATATAATCTGTTGTAGGAAGTTTATAAGAATCAAGTTGATAATGATCAACAAGAGCAGTATAAAGTAATTTTTTCTGTAACAAAATAGCAGCAAAGTAAGCTGCGTTTTTTCTTGCTTCTTTTGTATATTTTAACATACCAATAGGTATGGTAAGTCTATCTATATTGTCTGAATACAAACATCCAAATGAATAAAGCATTAAGAAGTCTTGGTCTCTTGTATATTGATTGAAGTGACTAAACCCTAGATTACAAACTTTTTCATATTTTTTATTTTCATAAAAATTAAACATATCCTTTTTAATATCTGCTTGTAATAAAGTTACAAGGAAAAGGATTATATATAGAGAGATTTTCATTTGAATTTTCCTGTTTGTATGTTGTTTAAAAGCATTTTTGCCTGATGTGAATGTGAATAGTTGATATATGCTTTTAAAGTTTTGATAGCACGTTGTTTATAACCAAGCTTATATAGTGATTTTGCAAATATAATCCAACTATCTTCAAGAGTATTGTCTATTTCATTTGTTATGAGAGCATAATTATATGCTTTATTGTAATTACCTAGTTCATAGTATTTCTTTGCTACAAATAAACTTAGATTCGGATTGTTTGTTTTTTTAAATCTGTGTAAGATATCTTGTATCTCTTGTTCTGATATCTTTTTTGTTTTGATTTTTAGTTTTTCTTTATTCTTTGTATTGATGAACTGTTTATGTGTAGTTGACTGTGTATAGAGTCTCTTTTCTTGAGGTGTTTTTTGTGATACCTTTGGTGGTTTTCTATGTTTTATCGGATTTGCTTTTGTTGTTTGATATGAGTGAGACACTGAAGTTTTTGGAATGATTTCATCATACTTCATTTTTGTTAAAAAATCAAATGAAGGTTTTAATTGTTGCGGTTGAGTATGAGGTTTCGTTTCATTGTGATTTAGTTGTTTTGAGTTTTCTTTTGCTTGTATTGAAGTTGTTGTTTTTTGTGATGTTTGGATAGCTTGATTTGATGAAATGGCTTTAGTAGTTTTTGTATTTTCTTTAGAGAAATTCATTAAGAGAAATACAATGACTGAAATAAAAGAGATCAAAACTATACTAAATAATGGAAGTAATTTTTTAATTTTATATCTAAACCATCTTCTTTCTAGTTCTTTAACATTAACCATTGATAAGTCCTGTGTGAATTGCAGCCATTTCAACAAATTTTGATTGAATTTCCGAATATTTTATTGATGAAGGATCATTGTCTTCATACCATTCATAAATTTCAAAAAGTGTATAAAGCAGTTTATTTGTTTGTCTGTAGTTTCCATCAGTTAATTTATAGATTTTTGAAACTATTTTGGAATTAAACATATTAGCTATATCAAAATAATTTGATTTCATCAATTTCTTTTGAATATAAATCTTTAATTCACTTTGAGTTGCATTTGCAAGTTGTATAGATTCCCATATCCTCGTTTGAAAATGTTCTTTAGCAATGAGGTCTTCTTTTTCTGTTTTATGAAGGGTAATGACAAATTTGATTTTTCTTGTGTCTGATAAAAGTCTTATCTTCTCCATCTGTTCTTTTGAATATAGTTGTGCTTCATCTAGTAAAACGATAGGGACTTGTTGTGTTTCTTCTTCTGGCGTATATTTTTTAACAATTTTCATAAATTGCGTAAAGTTTAGTTCACCATTATAAGTGATACCATAAATCTCTTGAGCAAGTGTTTTGAAAAATTCACTATCATCTAGAATTGGAGTTGAATGTAAAAAGATCGGTTGTGATTTAGATAAGTCTTCATAAAGTCTTGCCAAGAACATACTCTTTCCTGTTCCTGGCTTTCCATATAAAAGGATCATTTTTAAGGGTTTTTTTACAGAAACTTTGAGTGAATAATAGATAGATGAAACACGGTCTAATTGAACATAGTCCTTTGCATCTACTGAATCTGTAAATATTTCTTTTGCATGCTTAAAAATGTTATTGTGCATTGTCCTCACTTTTTGATACATTTTTTAAAGAAGGAACATCCTTCTTATTTTTATGGTAAAGTGTTTTATTTTTAAACTCTTCATACCCTAGATCAGATAAAGAGAGCTTTTTCTCATCTTTATGGATAATATGTGGTTGAATAATAATAACGAGTTCTTGAACTGTTTTTACTTTATTTTCATATTTAAAAAGATAGTTAACAACAGGAATATCTCCTAATATAGGTACTTTGTTTTCATCTAACGTTGTTCTGGTATTAATAAGACCTCCTAAGATAATTCTACTTCCATCTTTTACAGTTACAACAGAAGAAAGTTGTCTTCTGTTTAAGTCAGGTGGCATTACTCTATTTGTAGAGTCAGTTTGTGTCATATCTTGACTTGTTTCTGAGAGTGAAGGGTTTATTTTTAATGTAATAGAACCATCTTGTGCAATTTCAGGTGTAATATCCAATAAAACACCAGCAAAAACAGATTGAATTGCATCATTTTGTGTTGTTGCTACTATCCCTCCTGTTGCACCTTGCTGGTTTGTTGATTGTTGGATTTTATAAAAGTACTCTGTACCAACAGTAATGAGTGCTGGTTGGTTATTAAGAGTGAGTATCTTTGGATTTGAAAGTGCTTGTACATCACCTTGTGATTGTAAAAATTTGATCACTTCTTTTAAACTACCGCCAGCTTTTATACTGATAAGTTGTTGGATCCCCTTAAGACTTCCATAAAATCCTTCTGTAATTGAGTCTCCCTCAAATTTAGAGACATTTTGTGAATCTAGTCTGTGAACACTTAATTGAATATCTTGAAGTTTATAAAGTTGTGACCAGTCTATACCTGTAGTTTTTCCTTTGTTCATTGTTACAGTGAATATTTCAACATCTATAAGAACTTGAAGGTGCATTTTTTCTTGAAGTCTTTTAATATATTTTTCAATTCTATCCATTTGTTGCTGTGTTGCCGTAACAGTAACAAGTCCTGCATTTTTATTTATAATTGGTGCTTGCGCTGTATATCTGTCTTCAGGACGGTTTAAAATATGTTGTAATTCTTGATCAAGATTTTCCCAAAATTTTACTTCATCTATAGATTCTATTTTTACACCTGATTGTGTATCAATACCACCAGAAGTACTTCCTCCACTATTTTCAGTTGTATTGTTATTACCGCCTCCTTGAGTATTTGAAAGTTGATTAGATGTTTGAGAACTCAGTGTGATATCTGTACTTCCTGTTCCTTTTCTTGCTGTAATTGTATAATTTATTTCAAAAGTCTTTGTTACAAGATAAGAGATCTTAAGAATATTATTCTTAAGAGTATATGTGAGATTGTTTTCTTTGAGGATAATATCTAACACTTCATTAAGTGTAAGGTTCTTGATATGTGTTTTATTGAGATTTTTATTTAAAAACTTCTGTGCATTTGGATCAGTTATAATAATACTGAACTCACATTGATCACTTAACTGTTCAACAAAGTCAATTATACGAGTGTTTTCAGTAGAACTAATTGTAAAGAGTTCTGAAGAACAGTTCGCATAAATTTGTTGAGCGCTAAAAGTACTTAAAAATAAAAATGTCAGTAATTTTACATGTAGATTTTTCATTGTTTTTCCCTATTGTTAGTATGAAATTTTTTTGATAAGGTAGTTAGTGTTATCACTTCTTTCCCTCTTTTTAGAATGACTTCTTTATATGTTACTTTGACAAGTTTAAACCCTTGAATAATTGCCCCTTCTTTATACCATTTTCTATTGATTAATGCTGTTTTATTCATAATAGCATACAATTTAAATGTTGGTGCTGGAGAAGCTTGTCTTATAATAACAGGTGAATGTGTTTTGACTTTCTTTGTTATTATTTTATTCTTTTTTTCTTCTTTTGTATCTTTTTGTTCTAAGAAGATAAAAGGGTCTTTAATCATATTGATCTCATAGTTTGAGACTCCTTTTCTTTTAGGCTTTATAGCTTCTATTTGAGCATTTACCCAAGAGATATCATCATATCCATTTAAGAGAGTAAAGTTTAATACAAACGGTAATAAAAATAGTTTTTTCAATATCTTATCCCCCATACTGAAAGGTTGATATCAGTTTGTAGAAAATCTGTTGCATTGATATCAAAATCATGTATATCCACAACTAAAACACTTTGTTCAAGTGAGTTGATGAACTTCAAAGTGTTTTTATAGTTTCCATTTGTTTGAATAGATACATCTAGGACATGTCCAAAAGATTCCCCTGTAAAATTATAGTTATTGGTTAATTCTAAAATTTTTGTTCTATAATTTTTTGCTTTAGAATCTATTGAGTTTAGATAATTCCCCCATACTTTTTCATCATAAAGTAAGAAAGGGATAGATTCTATTTTAGTTTTGATATACTGGTTGTAATCTTTATACACTATGAGTTCTTCATTTGCTTTTTTGATCTGCTTATCAATAGTTGCTATTGTTACAGGTGTATTTCTTTGAAGATAAATTTTATCCATTTTGATCTTTAGTTTTAAATCTTGGATCGTTGTCAGCTTATTTTCAAAAGCATTTTTAGCATCATCCCAAAAAAGCATATATGAAAAAGCAAAAATTGCAGAAAATATCATGAAATATATCATATATACTTCTTTTTTTTCTTTTCCTGCTAGTTGTTTATCGATCGAATGTAAATAATCTTCTAATTGTATTTTTTTCATAACTTACTCGCTTCAAGTCGACTATAATAAAATTTTGTTTCAGGATCATAAATGATCTTATTGAGATCAAACTTAAATTCATCTTGATAAATATCGGTCAGATGTTTTAAAAGTTTCGTAATATTTGAACTGTCTTTTGCTACAAGTTCAAAAAAGAACTTCTTAGAGTTTTCTTTTTCATGGTACCCTAGTTCTCTTACTTTGACATTGAAAGTGTTGAGCTCTTTAGTAAAAGCTGTTAGTATTTTTGCTTTCATAACATAACCACTCTTGATCTCTTTGATCTTTATAAGAGTAGATTTCTTTTCTTGAAGATCTTTTTTTTCAGCATCTAAAAGATCAGTGACTTTTTTAAGGTCATCTCTTTTTTTCTTCAATGTTGCTTCAGTGATCACTTTTTTTGCATGTATTTCATTATATTCATTTTCTAATAAAGAAAGTTGAACATTTTGCATATATCCTAATGTCCAGTATGTTACAGGATAAGCAAAGGAGATAATAACTGATGCAACTGTAAATAGTATAAGCTTTCCACTTGATCTTTTGAGAAATTTTGGTGGTCTATGGTAAGAAGAGAAGTTCGCTAGATATTTTCCTTCTTCTGGCAACAGAGCATAAAGATACATAAGTTGATGTATCTGATCAATATATTCTCCATTACTTTCAAATCCATAGTCAAATTCAAATAGATGTGCTTTGACGGAAATCTCAGTCTCTAATATCTCATATAATTTTGATTCAAAATATAATGATGAACCTATATAGATATTGTCTATCTTATCAAGTTCAAATCTTCTTTTTGTATAAGTGAGTACTTCATTGATATTTGTAAATAGTTCTTTATAGAGTTTTAAGATTGAATCTAAATAAGGAGAATCACTAGTTTTTAAATTTTCAGTTGATAAAAAATGACAAAAATCTTCATAGTCGATCTGTTCACCATATAGTTCACAGAACTTTTCATGCATTTCTATTAATGAAAATTTAAGAGACTTGACATCCAGAAAATTTTGTTCGTTATAAACAGTTAAAAAAGCATCATCTTCTTGGATATATACATAACAGTCTACACCATGTGATTCTACTAGTTCTTTTGTATAAAGAGATTTGATAAGAAGTGGTGCTGGAATGATCGTGTCTATATATTTGATCTTTTCAACTGTAGGTTCAAATATAGAGTCTAACTCTGTAGGATCAGAGATAAAAACGTGAAAATATCTGTTTTCTTCATCAAGATTTGTAAAAGACTCGATTGCTTCTATCTTATATTCTACAGCTTGATCAAGAGCAAGTTCATCATATGCTTTGTGTGCTAATGCATCATGAATATCTTCTTGCGGTATATTCTTGCTTATGCCAAGTTGTGCATGCAAAAAATCTTTTGAACTCAAGAAAGAGATGGCATACTGTTCTTTTGCATATCTTGGATCTTTCGCTTTGGATATAAAATTGGCACTACCAATATAATACTCTTGGGCATAAGGGTTTATCGATATAACACTAGAAAATGTTTGTTCATCTTTGGTGTTCATATTACTCTCTTTAATTTTCAACTTGTACTAAACTCATAGCACAAAATTTATTTTTCTTGTAAAACTCAATTCTATAGATCTTTCCCTTTTTATCTATAGAGTATTTTTGTTTAATCTTTTTTAGTGGAATAACAATCCCACACTCATTTTGTTTACTGCCATTAAAACCTATCAAGTTGACTCTTATTTTAGGAGAGCACTTAATAGTAAAATCGTCATTGATAAAAAAATATGAAGACAAAGGATGTCTTTTTATTTCTTTATCAACTGTTACGCCAAATTCTCTCGGACAGTTTTGTGCTAACTGAAAATACTCAGGTTTTATAAGTGTTATTTGTTTGTTACCTATAAAAACTTTGTAGTTTCCATTTTTTTCTCGCCTTATACTCCCAAGAGGATGCGTGAAAACAAATCTATTCTTAGAAGATTTTAGCGGAATAAACCTTAAAGTCTTTTTTATATTTGTGAGTTTTAGAATAATTCTGTCATTAATGTATAAAAATCCATATTCTTTTAGAATTTTTTTAAGGCTTTCTATATTTAGCTGAAAATCCCTTTTGTATTTTATACCTACTATATTCATAAATTCTTCAATTGCTAGAAGTTGATAAAAGACCTTTTGTGTCAATGTTTTAAGATTTTTACTTGTTTCAATAGCAAAGGCAGGTTTATTATGAGTTACTGCAAAAAAAGTTAAAGATTTTTTCATTGCTTCATCATCAAATTTTGTATTGGTGTTTTTGACATTAAAAGCATGATGTTTTTTAATAAGTTTTTTATTGATATTCTCTCTTACAGTTTTAGCAATTTGATCAAGATTGGCAAATTTTTGATTGATGTTTAGATTACACTGATCTATAACACATGTTTGTCCCCAAGCGTTTGGATTGAAGATACTGCCTTGATGCTTTTTTCTGTAAAACCCATGACCATCATGTAAATTTAATATTAAAGAGACTTTAGGATCTAGAATTATCTTTTTGAGTGTTTCTATTATTTTTTTATCTTTATCATATTTTTTGATAAAAGCAAACTTTCTATTCATATCACCATGAATACCTCTTTTATTTCTTTGAATACTTTCTTGGTTAAGGTTTGGAATGATCCAAAGATTTTTTGAAAGAATTTTATAATGAGTAGCAAGAATTGAAGCAGCGAAATATCCACCTGGTTCATTTCCATGGATTCCTCCTATCACCAATAGGGTAGTATTAGAGTCGTTATTTTCTTTTTTAATAAGTTGCACAGGAACGGCAACAAGCATACCTATAGAAAGAAAAATGAGAATTAAGATACGCATCTATCTCTCACTAAAGATTTTGAACTGGTTATTTTCTATCCGTACAAGGAGTTCCTTTGGACCATTGAATTGGTAGTGATCACTTTTATAGTGTTCGAAGAAAGTTATCTGATAGGTATCTTTATGGTTTGGATAAGGGATAATATTGATATTATTGAAAATAATAGATTTTTTTTCTTTTTTGGCAAAAACTGCTGTTTTAAATTGTTTAAATTGATTGAAGTTCTTTCCATCAAATCTTTTAAAGTCTTTGGCATAAAACGATAGATATTTATCTAAATCATTATACTTCCAAGCATAACGCCATTTGTATAATGTCATTGCTATTTTGGTAAGAGTTTCTTTATCGATTTGGGAAAGAGTTTTGTTTTCATATATGAGTAAAATTGTATCATCAAGATTGATCTCTTTTTCTAAACATTTTAGGCCTTGATTATCTATTGCAATACATCCTTTTGTAAAATTATCTCTTTTTTTATCAAGAGGTAAACCGTGTATCCAAATACCATGCCCACTATTTCCTAAATATCTATCATAAAGATTTGGATATGAAGTAACAAAAGCTAGAGGTCCATAAAAAGAATCAACTTTTGATAGTTTGTTTGTTAGTGTATAAATACCTACAGGTGTTCTAAGATCACCTTCATGTTCTTTATTTCCTTTATTTTTCCCGGTAAAGGCATTATAAAGGTTTTTTTGAATAAATTTGCCATTTTTATCTTTTTGATAGAGTGTTAAAACAGATTTGCTTTTATCACAAACTAAAATTGAATGGTATTTTTCTATATAGCCAAATGTTGTATCGGAATTTTTTATCACTTTTTCCCAGTAAGGTTCTTTGGTGAGTTCTTTATCAAGTTTCTTTTCTATATTTTTGATTCCATAATGTCGATATGAATCTAAGATAGTATTACTAAATAAAACTGTTGAAAGAAAGAAAAAGAAAAAAACTGTTTTTATCATCCTTTATATCCTAGTTGTTCAAGATAAGCTTTATCTTTACTCCAGCCTTTTTTAACACTCACCTGTAAGTTTAAGTAACATTGTTTTTGTGAGAGTTTTTCAATCTTTTCTCTAGCACTTTTCCCAATTCTTTTGATCGCTTCACCACCTTTACCGATGATAATCCCTTTTTGGGATTGTTTCTCAACGATGATAGTTGCATAAATTTTATCAATATTTGGTTCTTCATAGATTTTATCTATAATAACATCAGATTCATAAGGTACTTCATCACTAATATTTTCAAAGATTGCTTCACGGATAAATTCTTTATAGATATCTCTAACAAGTTCGTTTGTAAGATCATCTGGATCATATAAGTAAGGTGATTCTGGAAGGTATTTTACGATCTCATCTAAAAGATCTTTATGTCCAACCTTTCTTGGTACTGCTATAGGAATCAGTGATTTAAAATAATCTGAGTATTTATTATATTGTCCTATCTTTTTAAGGAGTTTCTCTTGAGAGACCTGGTCTATTTTTGAAAGTGCAATAATATGAGGGATTTTCCCTTCTGTGATCTCTAAGAAACGTTCATAGTTTTCGATGTTATCTGTAACAGGAGCTAGGTAAACGATAAGATCTGCATCACCCATTGCTTTAAGGGCTTCTTCAAGCATGAATTGATTAAGAACCTTTTCTCTTTCATGAATTCCTGGAGTATCTATGAAGATGATTTGTGCATTTTTATGCATAACGATAGCATTGCTACGTTTTCTTGTAGCATTGGCTTTTTGGCTAACCATTGCTATTTTTTCTCCTAAAAGAGAGTTCATTAATGTTGATTTACCAGCATTTGGGCGACCAATGAGTGCTACAAAGCCACATTTTGTATCTATATTTTGAGTTTCCAAAAATTTATCCCTAAGTTATAATATATATCGTGAAAGATCATCGTTTTCAACAACGATATCTAGTTTTTCATGGACAAGTTCTGATGTTACTATAAATTCTTTACCTTTATATTCATCTGCTTCAAAACTGATATCCTCAAGTACTTTCTCAAGTACGGTATGAAGTCTTCTTGCTCCTATATCTTCAGTTTGTTCATTTGCTTTATGAGAAAGTTTTGCGATCGCTTTAACAGCTTCATCTTCAAAGATAAGTTTCATCCCTTCAACACTTAAGAGTGCTTCGTATTGTTTTAAAAGGGAGTTCTTTGTTTGAGTAAGGATCGCATAGAGTGTTTCCTCAGTAAGAGATTCAAGTTCAACACGTAATGGAAAACGCCCTTGAAGCTCAGGAATAAGATCACTTGGTTTACTTACATGAAAAGCTCCTGCAGCAATAAAAAGGATATGATCTGTTTTGATACTACCGTATTTTGTATTGACAGTACTTCCTTCTACTATAGGAAGAAGGTCTCGTTGAACTCCCTCTTTACTTGGATCATTTCTTCCACTACTTTTTTCACTAATAGCAATTTTATCGATCTCATCTAAAAAGATGATCCCTCCATTTTCTGCTCTTCTGATCGCTTCAGCATGGATAGAGTTCATATCAAGGAGTTTATTTGCTGCTTCATTACGTAAAAGAACTTTTGCATCTTTAACCGTTACTTCTTTTGTTTTTGCATCTTTGTTAAAAGAGGTGAAGAGTTTTGAAAGAGATTCTTGTGCTTTTGCCATTTCTGGTGGTAAGTTAGAATCTAGCATCTCTACTTGTATGGTTGGATCTACATCTATTTGTATGATCTTATCATCAACTTCCCCATTGATAACTTTTTCTTCCATTGAAGCTAAAAGATGTTGATAGTCTTTTGCTTTTTCTTCACTAGCACCTTTTGGAAGAGGAGGTACCAGTTTTTCTACAATACGGTTAACAACATAGTTTTCGATCTTTTCTCTGTTTTGTTCTTCTTTTTCTTCTTTGACTAATGAGATAGAATTAAGAACAAGATCTCTTACCATTGATTCTACATCACGACCTACAAAACCCACTTCAGTGTATTTACTTGCTTCAACTTTAACAAAAGGTACTTTCATCATTTTTGCGAGACGACGAGAAATTTCTGTTTTACCCACTCCTGTTGATCCGATCATTAGGATGTTTTTTGGAGTAATCTCTTCTTGAATCTCACTTGGTAGTTGCATTCTCCTATATCTAGTTCTTAGAGCCAAAGCAATTGTTTTTTTGGCATCTTTTTGTCCTATTATATATTTATCTAGGTATTCTACAATCTCTTTTGGGGTTAAATTCACGCGTTTTTCTCCAAAGTTAGTGTTTTTATATTTTCATTTGTATAGATACAAAGGTCAGCTGCAATTTGTAAGGATTCTTTTACAAGTACTTCTTCATCCATATCCGGAAGATGTTTTCGTAGAGCACGTGCAGCACTAATGGCAAAATTTCCACCACTTCCTATAGAGGCGATCTCTCCATCTTGTGGTTCAACAACATCACCATTTCCAGTAAGAATAAAAATTTTTTCAGTATTTAAAACGATCATCATTGCTTCTAGTCGACGAAGAACTTTGTCTTTTCTCCATGCTTTGGAAAATTCGATAACAGATTTGATGATATCACCTCGTTTGTTTTCCAAGATTTCTTCAAACATATCAAAAAGATTAAAAGCATCAGCAGTACTTCCTGCAAAACCTGCTAAAATCTTTCCATTATAGAGTGTACGAATCTTTGTGGCGTTGGCTTTTAAAACAGCATTGCCAAATGTAACTTGTCCATCGCCACCGATAACAGCTTTATTCTTTCCTTTACACGCAAGTATGGTAGTCGCGTCAAACATTAGATACCCTCAACATCTACATGTAAAGTTGCATGGATTCCATGACCAAGCTTGAGGTCTACTTCATGTTCACCTACAGATTTGATCACTTTTTTATCTGTAATATGTTTTTTATCTATTTCAATTCCATGTTCTTCTTTAAGTGCTTCAGCGATCTCTTCTTTTGTAACAGCACCAAAAAGATGTCCATTTTCACCAACTTTTTTCTTTACAACAATCTCGAGTTTATCAAGTTTTTTCGCAAGTTCTTTAAGTCTTTCAAGTTCTGCTTTCTCTTCTGCTTCTTTTTGAGCCATCATTTGTTTGTGCTCTTCTATGATTTCAGGAGTTGCATGTTTTGCAAATCCTTTTGCTATAAGAAAGTTTTTTCCATATCCATCTTTAACTTCTTTAACTTCACCCGCTTTTCCTAAGCTTTTTACATCTTTTATTAGTAAAACTTTCATCGTTTTATACCTTTTGAATTTTGTTTGTGATTATAGCAAAAAAAGTTATATTTGGGCTGATATTTTTTAGATGTATGATTGTAGAATCTTAGAAAGAAGCTTTTAAGAAACACGACCATTTTTATAGTAGAGTCGTGTTTAATTAGAGAATTATTATTTTATAAAAGACCTATCTCTTTTAATATTGGTCCTATTTTTTCAGAGATTTTTAGTAATTCTTCGTAAATAATTCCATTGGCTTTATCTTCTTTTAACCATTCTTCAATGTGTTTCAAAGAGTTTGATTTTTCAGTTTCACTTAATTCTTTAGAATTTTGAATGGCATCTTTGATTTTTTCTAAATGCTCATGATGTTTGTGTGAACTCATTTTGTATCCTTTTAGTAGTTTTTATAGTTGCCGTTTTTGACATCTTCTTTAATTTTATCTAAACTTTCTTGAAGAATATTCACAAGGAGTTCAGCAGCTTCTTGATCATCCGTTTCTGGAATATCCCAGTTAGTTATTTTCATATTTGCTTTAAAAAGTAATTCCAATTCTTTTTGAATCTCACTTTTTCTTGATTCAAGCTCTTTTTGAATAGCATCCATTGTTAAATCACTCCTAAATTTTTTATTATTTTACTGCAAATATCATTTAATTATGATTTAAATTTATCTTCCCACCATTCTTGTGGAGTTTGTGTTTTCTTTTTTACATATTCTTCTTCAAAAGAGTATTCATAATTATTGATATATTCCATAATGATTTTATATGCTTCATTGATCTGTGAACTCATTTGTGTTGCTTTTTCTTTATCTGGATGTTTATCTGGATGCCATTGTTTCATAAGAGCTTTATAGTTATATTTGATCTCTTTAAGGGTAGGGGTATTTCGAAGTCCAAGGAGGGTTTTGGACTTCATGATCTCTTCAAAAGAAGCAGACACTTTTAGTCTTGTTGTCTTCTGATATAAGATGGTGTTTCTAAATCACTATCTATAATGTCACCACCAACAACTAGTTTTGGACGTACTTTTATAGGTTTTATTTGAGGTGATTCAAGGTTTTCATAATCTTCATTATTTGTTTCTTTTTTATCAAGGTGTTCAAACCCAGTTGCAATAATAGTAATTTTTACATAATCCTCAGGAAAACTTTCATCAGTAGTTGTACCAAAGATGATATCTGCATCATCATCAGCAGTTTCACGAACAACATCCATTGCACTTCCAAGATCAAGGATAGGGAAGTCTGGATGAACATGGAAGTGAACAAGCACACCCATAGCACCATCAATAGACATATTGTCAAGTAGAGGTGACTCTATAGCAGTCTTTATCGCTTCATATGCAGCATTTTCACCTTCAAATTCACCAACACCCATTAGTGCCATACCTCTATGGCTCATAACTGTTTTTAAGTCAGCAAAGTCAAGGTTGATATCGTTTGGACCTGTAGAGATGATGATCCCCGAAGTACCACTTACTGCTTGAGCTAGAACACTGTCAACGATTTTAAAACTTTCTTTGATACCTAGTTTTTTATCTATTATAGAGAGGAGTCTTTGATTAGGGATAACAACGATGGAATCACTTTCTTTTTTGAGTTCCTCTAACCCAGCTTCTGCAAGTTTTGCTCTTTTTCCACCTTCAAAACTAAAAGGTTTAGTTACGATAGAAACAGTTAAAGCACCTACTTCCCTTGCAATATTAGCTACAACAGGAGCAGCACCTGTTCCAGTTCCTCCACCTAATCCAGCAGAGATAAAGACAATATCTGCACCATCAAGTGTTTCTTTGATTTCTTCATAGTTTTCTAAAGCAGAGTCTTTTCCTACTTCAGGACGCATTCCTGCACCAAGTCCACCAGTAAGTTTTGCGCCTATTTGGATCTTTTTTACATTTTCGAATTGGCTTAAGGCTTGAGAATCGGTATTAACGACAACCATCTCAATTCCTTGTACACCTTCTCTTAGCATGTGGCCAATCATATTTCCACCGCCACCACCGACACCTACTGCTACTATTCTTGCTCCACTTGGATTCTTTATCTCTTCTACTGTAAATTCCATATTCCCTCCCTTAAAATAATTGCGTTGCCCAGTTCCAAAACTTATGCATAAAGCTGTTTTTATCTTCTTTTTGTTCTTTTTTTGTAATACTGACAATTTGTGTTTCTTCAGATTCATCTTCATGATCTGATTCTATTGTTGGTTGCTTTCCTATTTGTATCTCATTCTCTAAATCAATATGTTTATCAAAGCTGATTTCATTTGAGTGACGAACTTGTTTATTGACATCTACTTCATAAAGTGTATAGTGACCAGCGCTATGGAGCAGTAATCCTATAGCGCAAGAGTATTCAGGTGCTCTTAGATTTTCAAAAAGTCCTTCAATCTCTTTAGGTTTTGCTATACGAACAGGTTTAGAGTCAAAAAAGACACTTGCATATTCTTTGATTCCTTTCATATTTGCAAAACCGCCTGTAAGAACGATACCTGCACCTACTTGATCCTTTAATCCACTATTTTCTATCATCTGTGATAGAATCATAAGAGTCTCTTCTACACGTGCTACAATGACATCATGTACTACACTCAGTGAAACTTCATGACGAGAGTTTTCATCCCCTATTTTTGGTATCTCTATTAGATCATTTTCTTCATCACTGAGAGAACCATATGTAAGCTTGATTTCATTTGCTACATTCAGTGGTGTATGTAAAGCCATAGAAAGATCGTTCGTTATATGGTTACTTCCAACACCTAAAAAATCATTATAGCGTATAGAATTTCCTACATGTATAGTGATATTACAACTGGTGCCTCCCATATCTATAACAGCAACACCTAACTCTTTTTCACTTTCATCAAGTACTGCTATAGAGGAAGCATAACCATTAAGGATAATGTTTTCAGCTGTTATACCTGCACCTTTAAGTGCTTTTTTTAGGTTGTTTATACTTGATTTTTGTGTTGTAACGATATGCGTTTCAACTTCTAAACGTGAAGCATTCATCTCTAAAGGATCATCGATAAAGTCTTGTTCATCAACACGGAAGTTATATGGTAGGGCATGAAGTACTTCATACTCATTTGGAATCTTTGCATTATAAAGTGATGTTTGCATCACTCTTTCAATATCTTTAATACTTACTTCTTTACTTGTAAGGTTTACTATGCCAGAAGAGTCAAGACTTTTTGTATAGGCTCCAGAGAGAGAAACTATTGCTGTATTGATGTTGCTTCCAGAGACTCTTTTTGCATCATCAACTGCTTCTTTGATAGATCTAGAAGCTAATTCTATGTTTGTTATAGTCCCTTTTTTCAGTCCTTGAGATTTTGAAACCCCAGCACCAATGACTGTGATCTTTTCTTTGTTTTCTATTTGGGCGATAACCGCACATATTTTAGTAGAGCCGACATCAATTGCAAGTACAGTTTTACTCAACTTAGAGTCCTTTATAATATATCTCTGTTTTGTACTTGTTTTGTAACACTTTGAGAAGGTTAGCATTGAACAAGTTTTGTTTTATTCCGGTTATAATTTGTTCCGATTCCACATGGGATTTATTAAGCAATTTTTGTTCCAAAATGTTATATAAAACGATATTTTGAGAATTTAAAACAATATAACCTTGTTTTTTGTTACTTTTGAATAATTTAGCAAGAAATTTTTTCGCATCTAAAGATGGAAGGTTTGTTAGTTTATCTGCATCTTTGAGTGTTACAAAGTCACTTACTGTTCCTTCAAAGTTCGTAAAAGATTTTTGTGCAACTTCTTGAAGTTTCTTTGTTTTTTGTTCCTGGATAAATAATTGAGTTACTTCCTCTTTTGCTTCTTCAAACGTTTTTGCTCTAGAAGGTGTTATTGCAGTTAGTTGAATGATTATATAACCATTTTTATAAGCAATGGGTTTTGCAAAAGGTTTTTGCATTGTTAAGCCAGCTACTTTGTTATAGATTTCTTGGTTAAACTCATTTTTTGAAATACTAACAGTTGCTGTTTTTTCAGTTTTTATATTGCCTTTTTTAAGTGCTATATATTTACGAAGTGCTTCTTTTTTTGTTTCTTTTTTATTTAATTCTTCTTTTACTTTTTCTTGTACTTGTTCAAATGGAAGTATCTTTCCATCATCACCTCTAAAGTGTGTTTTATTATCGTTATAGTATGTTTGAAGTTCTTCTTTACTAAATTCTTTCGTTATGATTGGTTGGATAATATAAGCGATAGTAAAAGTTTTTTCAGTCATAAACCTTTTTTTGTTTTCTTCCCAAAATTTATGAAGAGCTTTTGTGTCAATATCTACTTGAATATCTTTTGTAGAAATGAGTTTATATTTGAGTTTATCTGCGATGTTAAAAAGAGTATCCATTGTGTTTTTTTCTGTTTGAGAAATAACAGTAGGGAAAAGTTGAAAAACTTTTTCTAAGAGTAGTTGTCTTCTCATGTCATTTTCAAAATCTTTGATCTTGATGTTATTTTGAGAAAGAAGTTCTTTATAAAGTTTATCATCAAATTTTCCATCTTTTTGAAAATAAGGTAATGATGTAATTTTTTGAGCTAATTCACTATCGCTAACACTTAGGTCATACTCTTTTGCAAGATTAAGTAGTAATGCCTGGTCTATAAGAGTTTTTAAAGCTTGTTTATCTAAACCAAATGCTTTTGCTTTTTCTTCATCAAAATTTCCTTGGAACATTTTTGCATATTGTCCATAAAGGTTAGAATAGGTTTTTTGGAATTCTCCAAAACTAATTTCAATGTCGCCAACTTTAGCAACCGCTTTGGCTTTATCTCCATAGCTATATGCACCCCAACCAACAAAACCAGCACCTATAAAAGCTATGGTCGAGATCCAAATAGTAATAATAAGCCATTTTTTATGTTTTTGCATCCAAGTAATCATTTTTTTATAAACCTTTTTCTTTCTATATTATTTTATGCAATTCTATGGAAATTCGTATTAAAACTTGATAAAGTTTTGTTATGATTTCATAAAATATTTAAAATGGTGGCAAATAATGGATAACAAAACACTAACACAAAGAGATTTAGAGCTTATTTGGCATCCGTGTACGCAGATGAAAGATCATGAAACTTTGCCTATGATCCCTATAAAAAAAGCAAAAGGGATCTATCTTGAAGATTTTGATGGTAATAAGTATATTGATGCTATTAGTAGTTGGTGGGTTAATCTTTTTGGACATACTAATGAGTATATCAATAAGAAGATCAATGAACAGCTTCAAACTTTAGAACATGTGATCCTTGCAGGATTTACTCATGAATCAATTATCCGTTTATCTGAGCGTTTAGTAGCATTAACACCTAGTGGTTTAGAGAAGTGTTTTTATGCTGATAATGGTTCAAGTGCTATAGAGGTTGCGTTAAAAATGAGTTATCATGCACATAAAAACAGTGGAAAAGAAAAATCTTTATTTGTTTCACTTACAAATTCTTATCATGGAGAAACACTTGGTGCTTTAAGTGTAGGGGATGTGGAACTTTATAAACAAACATATAAACCACTTTTAATTCAAAATACACAAACTCCTGTTCCTAAAGATCAAACACTTCAAAGTGCTATAGAAGCAGCAAATGAATTTGAAAATCTTGCAAAAGAAAAGCATCATGATATATCTGCTTTGATCGTTGAACCATTGGTGCAAGGAGCAGGGGGGATGCATATGTATCACCCAGAATTTCTAAAACGTGTAGCAATTATATGTAAAAAATACAATATACACCTTATAGCAGATGAGGTTATGGTAGGATTTGGAAGAACTGGAACGATGTTTGCCTGTGAACAAGCAGAAGTTTCACCTGATTTTTTGGTACTTTCTAAAGGACTTACTGGTGGGTATTTACCATTATCCATTGTGCTTACAACAAATGAGATTTATATGAAATTTTATTGTGATTATAATGAGCATAAAGCATTTTTACATTCTCACTCCTATACAGGAAATGCACTAGCATGTGCAGCAGCAAATGCAACTCTTGATATATTTGAACAAGAAAACATTATAGAAAAAAATAAAGAGAAATCAGCATTTATACTTTCACTTTTAGAAAAGTTCAAAGAACTTGAAAATGTACAAGAAGTTCGTCAATGTGGGATGATAGCCGCTATTGAACTAAAAGGATATGATCCAAAAGAGAGAATAGGTCTTAAGGTGTATCAGTATGGTCTAAAAAATGGAGTATTACTAAGACCACTTGGTAATATTATCTATTTTATGCCACCGTATGTTATTACAAATGAAGAGATAGAAAAGATGATCCAAACAGCTTATGAAGCTATCGCCTCACTCCTCTAACCATGTATCATGTGTAGAATCTTTCTGAAGAAGGATCCTACAACTTTTTTCTAAGATGGCAAGCTCTTTTGCCATTTCATTTATGTCTCTATTAAAAGCATAAACCCCATACCCCCTAATAACCATTATATGGCGTTTACTTGAATGGAAATAGTTTGCGATCTCACTACTTGCTCTATCATACCAGTCATCAAAGTTTTTAGGGTCATATATTTCGATATGACCAAGCTCTTTGGAACCAAAATAATCTTCAGGAGTAATAACATTATGTTTTAAAGTGTATGCTGAAGTAAACGGTGGCATAGTAAATGTGATGAACTTAGCATCAGACATCGTTGCGTAGATCTTATGATGGATCGAAGCATCAATACTTGCTTGATTCCATCTATAATCTTTTTGAAAATAAAGTTCTATTAATGATTTTGTATTAATAGAATCAAAGACAGCATCTCTAGTATTGATTAAAAAACGACTATTGTCTGTTTTCGCTGAAATAGAACCGTGATAGATTCCAAAAAAATCCTTTCTAAAAAAGGATAAAGAAAGTTTTGAGATCTGTTCTTTGATTAGTTCTTTATTCATTATTTAAACCAGTTCTTTACTTTTTCAATAGCACTTTCTAAAAAGCTTTCATGAGGTTTTGCTTCTTCAATCCCAAATGAGTTTTGGAGTTTAATAAGAAGTTCTTTTTGTTCATCATTTAGTTTTTTAGGGTAGGTTATTTTTATTTGAGCTATAAGATCACCTTTACCATGTCCATGAACATCCTCAATACCTTCTCCTTTAAAAACAAATTGTTGCTTATCTCGTGTTCCCATATCAAGTTTGAGTTCAAGTTCACCAGTAAGAGATGGTATTGTTAATGTGTCCCCCATTACTGCTTGTGTAAAGAAAACAGGTATTTCTATATAAATATCATTACCATTTCGGATAAAATGTTTATCTTCAGCTACATTAAATGTAATGTATAAATCTCCACGTGAACCTCTTTTAGAGATATTACCAGCACCAGCTACACGTAGTCGGTTTCCTGTATCGACACCTTTAGGGATATTTATAGTTATTGTAGTTTCTTCTTCCTGGTATCCTTTACCACGGCATTCTTTACAACTTTGGGCAGCTTTGACACCACTTCCATTACAATCTGGACATGTTTGTGAAAAGGTCATAAAACCTTGGCGTAGGTAAACTTGACCTTGTCCGTCACATGTACGGCATGTTTCTAATTTACCATCTTTTGCACCTGTTCCATTGCAGCTTTTACATGATGTCTTATAGGTATATGTTATCTCTTTTTCACATCCAAAGACCGCTTCATGGAATGTTATATCTAGTTCTATGCCCATATCAAGTGGATATTTGTCTGAGTCGGCAGGATTTCTTCTTTGTCGTCCACCACCAAATCCTCCAAACATCTCTTCAAATATAGAACTAAGGTCTTCAAAACCTCCAAATCCACTAGAACTTCCACCTCCCATAGCACCTTGGAGACCTTCTTTTCCGTATCTATCATATATACTTCGCTGTTTATCATCACTCAGGACTTGGTAGGCTTCGTTACAAAGCTTGAACATCTTTTCAGCCTCTTTATCCCCACCGTTTTTGTCAGGATGGTATTTTTTAGCCATTTTTCTATAGGCTCGTTTTATTTCAGCTTTATCTGCATCTCTTGAAACTTCTAATATCTCATAATAATCTATCTCTTCTACATTCATAATGTATTTATCACCTCAAATCCTAAAATTTACAGCTTTTGTGTGTGGAATTATACAATATTATGTATAATTTTGGTTATGAAATATATAATTGTTCTTATAGCTATTTTTCTTTTTAGTGGATGTTTTGAGCAAGAAAGAAAATTACCTGGATATAAAACCACAAAATTTATAAAAGATGATAAAAATATTGATGATAATCTGTCTGAGGTATTGGTACTTTTTCAAAACAATTGTAGAAGTAAAAAAGCAAAAAAACTTTATAAAGAACTTTGTAAAAAGAGTTTACATGTAAAAGATCCAATAAGCTTTTTTCATAATAATTTCGAACTCTATAAAATTGTTAGCGATGAAAGTGAAACAGGTTTATTAACAGGGTATTATGAAGCTTCGTTAAACGGTTCTAGAGAAAAACATGGTAAATATATTTATCCTGTTTACAGTGTACCAAAAGATTTAATCGAAGTAAACCTTTTATCAATATATCCGGAACTATCAAAATATAGACTTCGTGGAAGAATTGTTGATAATAAATTGATTCCTTATTTTAAAAGAGGTGAAAAGAAAGAACTTAATGCAGATATCCTTTGTTATGTAGATGACAAGATAGGACTGTTCTTTTTAGAAGTTCAAGGCTCAGGAAGGATTGAACTTGATAATAATGAAACGATCTATGTCGGATATGCAAATCAAAATGGTCATCGATACAAATCCATTGGTCAATATATGATTAAAAAAGGGTATATTAAAAAAGAAGATATATCAATGCAAAGTATTAGAAAATATTTAGAAGATCATCCTAAAAAGGTTGAAGAGATCTTAAATTATAATCCAAGTATGGTATTTTTTAGAGAAAAACTCAGACCTGCTACAGGTGCTTTAGGATTAGTTCTTACTCCTATGAGAAGTATAGCAGTAGATAGATCGAAGATCCCGTTGGGAGGAATGTATTTTTATGAAGTAGATGATAAAAGTAAAAATCTGAGTAATATAGTTTTTGCTCAAGATGTCGGCGGGGCTATAAAAGGTACTATAAGAGCTGATCTTTTTTGTGGATATGGAGATGCAGCACAAAATCTTGCTGGTGAGTTAAAAGCACCATTGAAATTATGGATATTTTTACCAAAAAGAGAGAATAATGGCTAAAGCGTTAGAAAAATTTGATAAGCTTGTGGAAGCTTTAGAACAACTTCCAACTATAGGAAAAAAATCAGCTACACGTTTAGCATATCATATGGTGACAAAAGATAGTTTTAATGCATTACGACTCTCTCATGCTATAGAAGATGCGATTCGATCAATAAAAAAATGTAGTGAATGTGGTGCTATGAGTGAAGATGAATTGTGTTTTATATGTTGTGATGAAAGTCGAGATAAACATTTACTATGTATCGTTGAAAGTGCAAAAGATATTTTACTTTTAGAAGAAAATGGTCTTTTTGATGGGAAATATTTTGTTTTAGAAAGTATGGATGAGATAAGTATAAGTAACTTAATGAAAAAAATTAAACATGATCAGGTAAAAGAAATTATTTTTGCTTTAACCCCATCGATACAAAATGATGCTGTTATTCTTTATATAGAAGATAAGTTAAAAGGATATGATTTGCAGTTTACAAAAATAGCACAAGGGGTACCAACTGGAGTGAGTTTAGAAAATATTGATATACTTTCATTAAGTAGAGCCTTAGAAGATAGAGTGAAAGTATAAATATGAAAAAGATAGTTTCTTCATTATTATGTACTTCTTTTTTGTTATTGGCAGGAGAACATCTACAGCCAAAACCTTTAGAAAAAGTTGTAAATACAGAAGATATTAAAGATAGTAAAGCTAAAAAGTCAATAGCTGAATGGGTAAGTGAAACTTTTGGTTTAAAGCCTTATAGACCAAATTACCTCTTGCCATTGAGTTATACATCTCATAATTATGATGTATATACTCCTACAGATGGAGAGTATAGTAATTTTGAAGCAGAATTCCAGATCAGTTTTAAAGTAGCATTTGGAGAGAATCTTTTAGGGCTTAATGAAGTTTATTATGGTACATATACACAACATTCATTTTGGCAGTTATATATAGATTCAGCACCATTTAGAGAGACAAATTATAATCCTGAATTCTTTGTTGTTATTCCATGGGGAGATAAAGAATATTTTGGTGTTAAATCTTTTGAATTTGGTTATACACATACTTCAAATGGCCAAGGTAATATTGACGAAACCGATAATGCCCAAAAATATCCAGAAATTAAAAATCGCTCTAGAAGTATTAATAAATTATATGCAAAAGTAATAACTCAGCATGATGCTTTTATCTTAAAAGCACAGTTATGGTACCCTATAGGAAATCTTGATGATAATGAAGATATTATGGATTACATAGGTTATGGGCAGATAGATATGATGTATTTTTATAAAAAACATCTTTTTACATTTATGGGAAGAGCGAGTATCGCACATCAAAAAGGTGCTTTTGAGATCACTTATTCTCGTCCAGGAAAATTAAAAGGTGTTTATTTCTTTGCTAAAATCTTTAGTGGATATGGAGAGAGCTTAATAGATTATAATACAAGACTTACGAAGTATGCAGTAGGATTTAGTTTTTCAAGATAGAAAGAACTTATCTTTCTATCTCTCCAGGATAACTTACAATACCATGTGTAAGGTTTCCTATCTTAGTATATCCCATGTTTTCAGTCATAATCCTTGCAACATGAGCACTTCTACTTCCAACATGGCAGTAAAGAATTATATGTTCATTTTTATCTAGTTTTGCATCTTCAAGTGCTGCAAAGAAGCTAGATGTCGGAACAAGTTTATCTGCACCTTTGATATGACCCATTTGCCATTCCATATATTCTCTTACATCAACAAGTTTAAAATGTACCATTCCAAGATCTCTTGCTTCAAGAAGCGCTTGAAGTTCATCCCCATCAAGTTCATCTTTGTTTAAAAGGAGTTCAACTTCTTCTTGAGAAAGACCACGAGAATGTTGATGTACTGCTTCTTCCATACCAAGTTCGATACGTTGTTTTGCAGCATATTCTGGTGAACAGAAGATTCCACAGTGACATTTCCCCTCTTCAGGAATCTCTTTTTCAATAGCTGGCTTACAAGGACAGATACGGTCATCTACACTTTTAGGTTTTCCATCTACTTCTTCAACCATAAAACATGGACAGAATCTTTTCCCATACATCATTTTATTACGAGCAAGTCCCATTTGAACTCCCTCGTTTACTTCCTCTTGTGGATTATAAACCCATCCAAATTGGTTACAAACTTTATCTGTAAACTTGATTGTTTTTTCCATTTCGGCCTGAAATTCAGGTGAATTCATATCTATTTTTATAATGCTCATTCTTTTCCCTTTAGCGTTAATATTGTAAAACTATTTTCTTGCTTTTCCTTCGATGATAAAGCGTAATGCATTGAGTTTTATAAATCCTGCTGCATCTTTTTGATCATATACTTCATCCTCTTCAAATGTACAATACTCAGGATTGAAAAGTGATTTTTTACTTTCTCTTCCTACTACTATTACATTTCCTTTGTAAAGTTTTAATCTTACGGTTCCTTCTACATTCTCTTGTGTTTTATCGATTGCTGCTTGGAGCATTTCGCGCTCTGGTGCAAACCAAAAACCGTTGTAGATTAGTTTTGCATATTTTGGCATGATTTCATCTTTAAGATGAGCTTCTTCACGATCAAGAGTGATCGACTCGATTGCACGATGCGCTTTAAGCATGATCGTTCCACCTGGAGTTTCATAACATCCACGAGATTTCATTCCTACATAACGGTTTTCAACGATATCGATTCTTCCTATACCGTGTTTCTTCCCAAGTTCATTTAGTGCTTCTAACATCGCAGCAGGTGAGAGTTCTTTACCATTGAGTTTTATAGGATCACCATTTTTATATTCAAGTTCAATATATTCTGGAGTATCTGGAGCTTTTTCTGGACTAACGCTCCATAACCACATCTCCTCTTCAGGCTCTGCATTTGGATCTTCGAGGATTCCACCCTCATAAGAGATATGTAAAAGGTTTGCATCCATTGAATATGGAGATTTTTTCCCTTTTTTCTCGATCTTGATCCCATGATCTTCAGCAAATTTAAGAAGTTTTTCTCTCGAGTTTAGATCCCATTCTCTCCATGGAGCAATTACTGTAAGATCTGAATTAAGGCTTAAGTATCCAACTTCAAAACGTACTTGATCGTTTCCTTTTCCTGTTGCCCCATGAGCTACTGCATCAGCACCAGTGAGTTTAGCTATCTCAACTTGTCTTTTTGCAATGAGAGGTCTAGCTATAGAAGTTCCTAAAAGATATTCTCCTTCATAGATTGCATTTGCTCTAAACATTGGAAAAACATAGTCTCTTACAAACTCTTCTCTAAGATCATCTATAAAAATATTTTCTGGTTTTATTCCAAGGTCAAGTGCTTTTTGACGTGCAGGCTCAACCTCTTCTCCTTGACCGATATCTGCGGTAAAAGTTACTACTTCACAGTTATATTCATCTTGTAGCCATTTAAGGATTACACTGGTATCAAGTCCACCAGAGTATGCTAGAACAACTTTTTTTACATTTTTTTTCACTTGAACATTCCTATTATTATATATTTTAAATTTGAATATTATACAAAAAAAGAGATTAAAAAACGGTTAGTGTTTTTAAGGTTTGAAAAAGTATGATATTTTTATTAGTTTTTCTTAAGTTAATTGATAAAAAGAGAACTTATCCCTTTTTATCAAATAAGATTCCAGTGAATTCTTTCATTTTAGAAAGTAGTGGCTGTGCTTCTTCTGCTGGCCATCGTCTTATAACTTTGTCGGTTTTTTTATCGATCACAGATACATAAAAAGTATCTTGTTTATCAACTCCAAATTTTAAGGATGTATTTAAAAGTGCAATCTCTTTATTAAGATTCTCTACCAAAGATTGTACATCTTTTTCACTATTAAGTAGATTTTTGTTTGCATCTTCTATTTTTTGATTGGAACTCTCTTGTAGTTGTGTATTTTGCTGTGTATTGGCAACATTATTATCTTGTGATAATCCTACTTGTGATTGAACTTGATGTTTTGCAACATTTGCTATGCCATCCATGACGAACTCCTTTTCCCCTTCTAGAGGTATTGTTACAGTTATCCTAAACATCATATCGGTTGAATTTTTAAAACCTTTAGTTTTTTTACAAAAATTATGATACTGTTTCAAAGATGAAACAATATATACAACTTTTAAATGGTGAGCCTGTCTTAAAAAAGCTCTCAACTATACAGCTTATAGCGTATTTTGGAGCATGGTTTAGTAATATAGCTATCTACACTTTGCTTATAAGTTTAGATGTAAATGCTCAAACGATCGCCTTTGTTGCAATGTTACACTTTTTATCTGGTGTGATACAAGCCCCTTTTACCGGTGCTATTATCGATAAAGTGCAAACAAAAAAGATTTTATTGCTTATGCTGGTTATCCAGATCGTTACAACGCTTGGTTTATTATATATTCAAACTGTTGAAGAGTTGCCATTTTTATATATTCTTATTTTTATTAAAATGGCAGCGGCTAGTTTTTATTTTACAGCTGAGATGAGTCTTTTACCTCGGATACTTGATGGAAAAAAATTACAACTAGCAAATGAACTCCATTCTATTATATGGTCATTTTCTTATACATTTGGAATGGCACTGAGTGGGTATTTTGTCTATCTATTTGGAGTGAAAAGTGCATTTTTACTTGATGCTTTTTTATTTGGAATTGGATTGTTCATCTTGATCTCTACCCCAATCGAGCTTCAGATAAAAGAGAAGTCTCAGCATCTATTAGGGATGATGCTTGATACATTTAGATATCTTAAATCTGAAATAAAAGTATTTCATTTGATGTTGATCCACGCATTTGTAGGTTTTACTGCATTTGATGCATTGGTGGCATTACTGGTAGATAATTATTATCATATGGTTCTAGCTACATCTCTTTCTTTGGGATTGTTACACTCCTTTCGAGCACTTGGTCTTGTTATTGGTCCTGCTTTTTTAGGAAAATGGATCAATCAAAAAAATCTTATAAAGCTTTTTTTCTTTGAAGCGTTGGCTATGTTCGTATGGAGTTTTTTTATGGATAATTTTTATTTTTCTTTAGTGGCAAGTATTTTTGTTGGTTTTTTTACGACCACATTATGGTCTTATACCTATACTTTGATACAAAAAAATATGGATGAAAAGTATTATGGAAGGATAGTAGCTTATAATGATATGTTGTTTTTGGGTGTTGCTGCTTTTACATCTTATATGACAGGTGTTTTGGCAAAAGCAGGGTGGCAGTTAGAATCGATTGGAACTCTTATGGGATTAAGTTTCATTGTTGGTGGGATATATTATTTCATTATCTATAAAAAATATGATATCAAAGGGTAAGTATGGTCTATATTAGTAGTCAAAATAAAGAGATCTCTTTAGAAAATCTTATGCGACTTTATGCTGCGGCATATATAGAAGTTGGTGGAGAACAGGCAGAAATGAGCTTGGAATGGATGGATGCAAATGCAGACAAAGTTAATCTTATAGAATATGTTTTAGTTTTTGACTATACTCCAAGAGGTAGTGAAGAAAGGATAAAAACGATCCTTTCTTTTCAGACAAAAGAGGAGCTATTAAACGAGATGCAAAGGGTGGTGGATTTTATCAATGCAAATAATAACAGCTGATACAAAAAAAGTTTTTTCTTTAGCTGCACCTGCTGCTATGAAACATTTAGCAGATATCTTACAGATCCTTGTAGATATGATTATGGTAGGTTCTTTAAGTGTATATGCTTTAGCAGCAGTTGGCCTTTCTATGCAGTTTATGATGTTTATCAATGTATTAATGACCCTTTATATCGTTGGTGGTAATGCACTTATCTCACGATTGATAGGAAGTGGAAGAAGAAAAAGAGCATCAGCACTTCTTTATACATTAGGAATCTTTGCTTTGGGACTATCTGTTTTTGTTGCATTTGGAGGATACTTTTTTGCTGAGAACTTATTTGCACTTATGGGAGCATCTGCAGGTGTTGTAGAGCAGGGAACTTTGTATTTTCAAACACTTGTTTTGGGGATCTCTTTGATCTTTTTGGATAATCTTTTATATAACTCCCTTTCAGCTGCTGGAGATACTAAAAGTTCTTTATATATTAAACTGCTTTCAAGTGCTATCAATGCCTTTTTTAATTATATGCTTATTTTTGGTCATTTTGGTGTTGAGCCATTAGGGATACAAGGAGCTGCCATTGCTACGTTGATTTCATATGGGTTTAATATCTTGGCATATTTGTATCTTTTTAGTAAAAATGAAAAAGCAAAGCTTCTTTATATCCCTATCTTTAGAAAAAAAGAGCTTATACGGGCATTAAAGATAGGATATCATGCGGCTCTTGATCGTGGTATATCTACGTTTTCTTTTTTGGTATTTGTTTCTATCATAGCATATTATGGTACAGCGGAACTTGCTGGATATCAGGTAGGCCTTCGTATAGAAGGGATAGCCTTTATGCCTGGCTTTGGATTTGCCATAGCTTCTATGGCGCTTGTTGGTCAATCTTTGGGAGCTAAAAATAAAGAGCAAGCTTATAAGATGGGTATCATTGCTGCAAGGATGGCTTCAGTATTTATGGGACTTGTTGGTCTTTTACTTATTTTGATCCCTGAATATTTAGTCTCATTTTTTACTAAAGATCCTTTAACGATCGCAATAGCCGCACAATATCTTATCCTTGTAGGGCTTGCACAGATCCCATTGGCTTTAACTTTTGTATATAGTGGAAGTTTGAGAGGAGCAGGGGATACAAAAACTGTAATGCGTGTAAATATCATTATGCTTTGGGTTTTTCGTGTGCTACCTTCATATATAGCTTTTAAAATGGGATATAGTGTTATAGTTGTATTTGCTATAATGAATATAGAAACATTTTTAAAAGGGATAGTTTATATGTATATTTATGAAAGAAGGAAATGGCTACACATTAAAGTGTAGCTATGAAAAAGTTATTGAATTACAAACTCAGTAAAATAAACTCCTTTGATCTGCCCATCAACAAGCATAGCATTTAATGTATCTTTGATCTGTTGTGTGAGTTTGTCTTTCCCTTTTCTTGAAGTAACTTCTTCAAGTGTTTTGGAAGTAAGAATACGTATAATCCTATCTCGTATAACAGCTGTTTTATTATCGAGTTCAGCTGAAAGCTCTTGTCCACTAAGCTCAAGATCCATTGTTACTTTTAGGTATCGTCTTCCACTGTCACTTTTGAGATTGACTGTAAAAGTATCAAGTGGATAAAGTACTCCTATCTCATTGAGTTTTCTAACAGCTTCTCCTCCAACAGAACTCGGTGTTGATGTTGTTCTTTGTTGTGGTGCAGGTGCTGTTTTCTCCGTAGGAGGAGGTGTTGTTGTCGTTGCTTCTTCCTCATCCGAGCTTAAGAGTAAGTAAGCTACTAATCCACCTATTGCTATAACAAGTATTAAAATAACGATGATAATAATCATCAAAAGTTTATTGGAAGATTTTTTTTCTGATGAACCTTCTTGCTCTTCTTGTTCGTTTTCTTTTTCTTCAGCCATATTGACTCCTTTTATTCAGTAGTTTCTTCAGAAAGTTCACTTAATGGTTTAAATTCATAACTATCTGCATCATAGTACTCTATCTTACCATTTTCTATGTAATAATACCATCCATGAATATGCAGATCACCATTTTCAAATCTTTCTTTTACTTTAGGATATGTTAAGATATTTTCTATTTGATTTACAATGGATAGTTTTTCAGTTAATCGCAAAAGTGCTTCTTTATCAGCATTATTTCCAAGACTAAGTAGTGCACTTTTTTTTGCTTGTTCTCCAAGACTTAGCCATCTTTTTGTATGAGTAAGACTAGGGTCTTGTATATCTTGATATAGTGCAGCACATGCTCCACAATGGGAATGACCACAGATGATAATCTCTTGTACTTTTAGAACACTGACGGCATATTCGATACCGCTTGCAGTTGCATGAAAATCATCATCAGGACTGTATGGTGGAACGAAATTTCCAACATTTCTTAGAACAAAAAGATCACCTGGATTGGTTTGAAGCATCATATCTGGTATAACACGTGAATCACTACAACCTATAAAAAGTGCTTTTGGCTTTTGTCCATTGTGAACAAGTTTTAAAAGATCTTCTTTGTTTTTTTTAAAGTATGTACGAAAAAGCTCATTCCCTTTCGCGAAATCTTGAAGATTCATAGCTATTCCTTAATCACAATGATCTATATCTAAAGCTTTCATGATCTTTTCAAATATTTCACCTGCCTCGCGATTAATGTCATCATGATATTCTATCACAATGACTGATCTGTCATTTGTAATATCTGATATATGAATATCGGCTTTTAAAGGATATTTGTTTATTATTGAATCAACAGTTGTAAGTACTTTCTCTTTTTCATCACCTGTGTGAAAAGCTAAAGAAAGTCTTGAAAAACGTTCTTCACTTCGAAATTCTGCATCTATCATTATTTAGTACCCTTTCATTTAAATCTGCATATTATATAGCAAAAAACTACAATTATGGATAAAACAAACTTTTTTTAGTACCACTCGAGTAATTGTGTTACCTCTTCAACCACAAATGTTTTCATTTTTGTTTTTTCTAATGGTTTTTTTGCAATGATCGCTTTTTTAATTTTTTGCATCTGAGCTTCTTTCAGTCTTATATCTAACCCATGAACTTCTCTTACATCACCTACAAGGGAGACTTCACCTATAAAGATAGTTTCTTTTGATATAGCTCGATCTCTAAAACTACTAATAATTGCTGCAAGTACTGCAAGGTCAGCTGAAGTTTCTGTTATTTTAATACCACCAGTTATATTTATAAAAACATCATATCCCGAAAGTGGTATTTTAAGTTTTCGTTCTAAAAGGGCTAAGAGCATATTAAGACGATTATTGTCAAATCCAGTGGCTTGACGTTTTGAGTTTGGTGTATGCGATTCACTTACGAGTGCTTGAACTTCCAGTATAATAGGACGACTTCCTTCCATAACGACAGTAAGTGCTGAACCAGCTTGATTGGAGTCACGATTGAAAAAACGTGAAGCGATATCTGTAGTACTAAAAAGTCCTTCATTTCTCATCTCAAAAACCCCGATCTCACTTGTTGGACCAAAACGGTTTTTAAAACCACGTAAGATACGGAGTTCCTGAGATGAATCCCCTTCAAAATATAATACAGTATCGACCATATGCTCAAGTACTCTTGGACCAGCTATACTTCCTTCTTTTGTAATATGCCCTATGATAAAAGTTGCAAGTTCTTTCTCTTTTGCTATGCGCATAAGCTCAAATGTGATCTGTCTTACTTGAGTAACGCTTCCCGGAGCTGAAGAGATATTTTCAGAGTAGATGGTTTGGATAGAATCTATAATTAAAAAATCATATTTTCTATGTTCAAGTTCAGTAGTGATCTGCTCTAGTCGTATTTCACTTAAAAGGTAAAGGTTCTTTTGATTGGCATTGAGGCGGTTTGCTCGTAGTTTGATCTGTCCAGCAGATTCTTCACCTGTAACATAAAGAACATTTTTCCCATCACTAGAGATATTAGATGCAACTTTAAGAAGAAGTGTTGATTTTCCAACACCAGGGCTTCCCCCTATAAGAGTAAGTGAGCCTGGAACGATACCCCCACCTAAAACATTATCAAGTTCGGGATCGAGTGAAGAAAAACGTGTGACGTGATCTTCTTGAATCTCCGCAATACTTTGTGCCTTTGGTTTTGCTATAGATGTGCTTTTTGTTTTTTTGATGTAATCTTGTTGCTCTTTATTGAGCTCTACAAAGCTATCCCATGCACCACAGTTTGTACATTTCCCCATCCATTTTGGAGTAGTAAAACCACAATGTTGGCACTCATAAAGTATTTTAGCTTTTGCCATGAATATCCTTACTGGGAAAAGTTAGATGATGTATTATAGCTTGTATCTTATTGAATAGCTCTATATGTTGTCATATTGCCATATTTATTTTGAACTCATTTTTACATACAGTTTTTCTTGATATTTATTGTATGCATTGATTTGTTTACATCTTCTTTGAACATATAAAAAACGCTGTATAGATTTTGCCAAAAGAAATGTAAAAACTACACCAGAAGAAATATATATGAGTTGGCTCTTTCCTATGATAGTGATAATAATGTAGATAATTTCAAGATAAACAAGTATTTCGAGGAACAAGAAAAAGAGAGGCTGATATTTACTACATTTTCGTCTTTCTTTAAAACGTCTCATGATAATAGAGCCTTTAAAAAATTTATAGAAAGTATTATAGCACAGAAAAATATTTTTTTAAAAGCTCTATTTAAATTTTATATTTAAGATTGTTTATATCTCCATTGATTATCAATATAAACTATAGTGGTATCAACAGGTGTATTTGCGTAATTCACTAGGATTTCTTCTTCTGAAATCCTTTGTAGCAATACAAGTCTTTCATCTTTTAAGAACTGTTGTAATTGTTCTTCTTTGATATCTTCTTCTTGAACCTCTTCATTATGAAGTGTTTCTTGAGCTAAATCATCTTTATTGCTTTCTTCGATGATTTTTTCTGGTTCTTTGTTTGTTATTTCTTGTGTAGGCTCTTCTTGTACCTCTTCTTTACTCTCATCTACAGAAGAATTTTCTTGTAATTGTATCTTTTGTTCATCTTGTTTTGTTTCTTCAATCTCAAAGATAGCATCTAAAATTCCATCAACAAACTCATACTTGTCAAATTTAACAAGGTTTTCTGGTTTTTCACCAGTTCCAACATAGAGGATAGGTAGTTCAAGTGCATATGCTATACTAAAGACACTTCCTCCTTTTGCAGTCCCATCGAGTTTTGTGATGATAATTCCATCTACTCCTATCATTTCATTAAATGCTTTTGCTTGTGCTATAGCAGAGTTTCCTTGAGTTCCATCAATGATAAGAAGTGTTCTATGTGGTGAACCTTCATGTGCTTTGTTACAGATACGAACGATTTTTTTGAGTTCATTTCCGAGGTTTGTTTGTGTATGGAGTCGTCCTGCTGTATCGATAATAACATGATCAATATTTTTTGCTTTTGCAGAGTCTATTGTGTCATATGCCACTGCACTTGGGTCATGACCTTGTTTTGAAGAGACTATAGGGATTTCAAGTTTATTTGCCCATAATGTAAGTTGTTCGATTGCAGCAGCTCTAAAGGTGTCAGCTGCACCGAGAATAACACTTTTCCCTTCTTGTTTATAATGGTGTGCAAGTTTAGCTATAGTTGTTGTTTTTCCTGCACCATTGACACCTACTATCAGTTCTACAAATGGAGGACTATACTCTGGTTCTTTATAGGATGTATGTGCAAGAGTAGCAAGAAGTTTTGAACGTAAGATATCTCGAGTAATTTTTTCTTGATAGATCTCATTGAGAATAATTTCTACTAAAGGGTACTCGACATCTGCTTCAAGTAAAATATCTTCAAGTTCCTCTTTTGTGATCGTCTTTTTTGCTTTTGGTACAACCGTTTTAATGGCCTGTGTTGTTTTATTGAGTGATTTTTTTATAAATCCAAACATAATTATTTTCCTCTAAGTTGTTTTATATCACTTTCGATAAACTCTTCTTCTGTTGCGCCAATATAGTAGTGCATCAATTTGCCATCTTTATAGATTACCACTAAAGGGAGTGGAATATTATTAGATTTATGTAAAACATTTGATGCAATATATTCTATGAGTTCTTTGTTCTGTGTATTTGGGATTAAAAAAGTGTATTGTGCATTATGACTTTGTTTAAATGCTTGTAACTTCTCAACAGGGAGATTCTCTTCAACACTAATTCCAAAGATTTTTATATCATTAGGATATTTTTCTTGTAAGTGTGAAAGTACTTGTGACTCTGCTTGACAAGGGGGACACCATGTTGCAAAGATATCAATAATAAGAATTTTTCCGTTATCTTTAAGAAGTAAACCATTTTCTTTTTTGATAAAAGTATACTCTTTCTTATCCAAACCTTGTAATGTTATTAGATTAGATTTGGTTCTTTGTTGTTGTGATTTTTCGTGTTTTGACTGGTTGTTCTTATCACATCCATTTAAAAATAAACTTGCACATACAAGTAAAGATAAGCTGAGATATCTTAACATTTAAAAGCCTTATGTATAATAATGATCGAAATTATACAATAAAGAGATAATATGTCCATTACAAAAGATCGATTTCGAAAAAAATGTATCCAAAAAGCAAAAAAACGATTGCCAAATCGATACTATCTCAATCATAAATTGATGAAAGAACTTGACAAAGAACTCCAAAAATTTCCTTTAAAAAGTAAAATCCTTTTTTATATTCCACTTCCATTTGAAGCAGATATTATGAAAATTTTAAAAAAAATGAGAAAAAAGCATTTGATTTTTATCCCATTTATGGAAGGAAAAAGCTTTAAAATGGTACCATATAGGTTACCGCTTAAGAGAAAAAAGTTTGGAATTTTTGAAGCGGGAAATAGTTTAAAGAATATAAAAAATATAGATATAGCCATCGTTCCGATAGTGGGCATTGATAGAAATTTTAAAAGAATAGGTTTTGGAAAAGGGATGTATGATCGTTTTTTTGAAAAACTGAAGAAAAAACCTTATACGATATTTATACAGTTACGTCTATGTCAGACAAAAGAGTCTGTATGTGATATATATGATGTTGAAGGTGATGTGCTCATCACGTCGGAAAAAAGGCTGGAAAAGAGGAGATAGATGATATATGAGATCGTTCAAAGCGGCATAATAGCTGTCATAAGCGGTGCTATCGGTTTTTTTATCTCTAAGAAGATCACAAATGCAAACTTTGATATTTATATCGAAAAAGCAAAAGCAAAAGCTGCAGCTATAGAAAATGAAGCGCAGTTAATGCTGCATAAAACGAACTTAAAAGTTCAAGAATTGCAACTTGAAGCACAAAAAGCGTATGAAGAAGCAAAACAAAGAGCAAAAGAAGAACTTTCTCAAAGAGAAAGTGAGCTTGTAAAAAAAGAACAAAGCTTTAAACGTTATAAAGAATCAGAAGAAAAAAGGCTTCAAGAAGAAAGTACAGTTTTAAATGCAAAACGGGTAGATCTTCAAAGATATGAAAAATCGTTAGAACAGCTTAAACAAAGATATGAACAGAAGATAGAAGATGCACTTCATTCACTTGAACATTGTGCAGGGATGACAGAATCTGAAGCAAAAGCAATGCTACTTGAAAAGGTAGAGGAGAGAAGTCGAGCTGAAATAGCTCATATTGTTCGTAAGTATGAGAATGAAGCAAAAAATGAAGCGAAAAAAAGAGCGAACTATGTTCTAGCACAAGCAACAAGTAGATATGCTGGTGAGTTTGCAGCTGAGCGTCTTACTTCTGTTGTAACACTTAATGATGATGAGCTTAAAGGACGTGTTATAGGAAAAGAGGGAAGAAATATTAAAACCCTTGAGACCCTTTTAGGTGTTGATATTATCATAGACGATACACCAAATGCAATCGTAGTAAGTAGTTTTAATCTCTATCGCCGTGCAATAGCGACAAAAACACTTGAGCTACTTATAGAAGATGGGCGTATCCAGCCTGCACGTATAGAAGAGATATATGAAAAGGTATGTGAGGATTTTGAAGAAGCGGTACTTCATGAAGGTGAAGAGGTGGTAAGTGAGTTGGGAGTAGGGGTTATGCATCCTGAACTCATGAAACTTATCGGTAAGCTTCGTTATCGTGCAAGTTATGGACAAAATGCACTGGCTCATACATTAGAAGTAGCTCATTTAGCAGGTGTTATGGCTGCTGAAATGGGTGGAGATGTTGCTCTTGCAAAAAGAGCTGGATTGTTACATGATATAGGAAAAGCACTTACTCATGATATAGAAGGGAATCATGTTGATATCGGTGCAGATATCTGCCGAAGGTATAATGAACATGATGTTGTAATCAATGCTATCTATGCACATCATGGACATGAAGAGATAAAATCTGTTGAATGTGGGGCAGTATGTGCTGCTGATGCTCTCTCAGCAGCAAGACCAGGAGCAAGACGTGAAGTCCTTGAGAGTTTCTTAAAAAGAGTCACTGAGATAGAAGATATAGCTTCTGGACATAATGGTGTTCGTCAAGCATATGCGATTAATGCAGGTCGTGAAGTGCGGGTAATAGTAAATGCTACCCTTATTAATGATGATGAAAGTGTATTACTGGCTAAAGAGATAGCCAAAGAGATAGAAGATAAAGTACAGTATCCTGGTGAGATCAAAGTCAATGTCATTAGAGAAGTACGTGCGATAGAATTTGCAAAATAGTTAGAGAAGAAAGGTTTATATGTTAACAGTTGCATTACCAAAAGGAAGAATAGCAAAAGAAACATTGGAAATATTTGAAAAGATATTTGGAGATGAATTTGTTTTTGATGATAGAAAATTAATCTTAGATACTCCAGATTTTCGATTTTTGTTAGTGAGAAATCAAGATGTAGCCACTTATGTTCACAGGCAAGCAGCTGATATAGGTGTAGTAGGGCTTGATACTTTAGAGGAACAAGGTTTGGATGTTGTACGGCTTCTTGATTTGCAAAAAGGGGTATGTAAAGTTGCCATTGGAATGAAAAAAGGGGAAAAACTTGATCTGAACAAACCTGAGCTAAAAGTAGCGACAAAGATGGTCAATATCACAAAACGCTATTTTGAACAGCGTGCTGTTTCAGTAGATATCATTAAACTATACGGTTCTATTGAACTTGCACCGTTAGTAGGTTTGGCTGATATGATCGTAGATATCGTGGAAACTGGTACAACTATGAAACAAAACGGGCTTGAAGTAGTTGAAGATATCATGACAAGTTCAACATATCTTATAGCAAATAAAAACAGTTATATCGCTAAAAAAGATGAGATCCTTTCTATCTATGAAAAGATTGCACAAGTTATAAAAAATGAACAATCTTGATCTTTACGCAAAAGCAGAACATCTTTTAGGGATAGAAGAAGCAACAGATATGCTTCATTCGCTCTATATGAGTGAGCTTGATGAGTATGAAGTAAAAACTCTTTTGGATGTTGGATGTGGAAGAGGGGGCTTTATCAAGCGAGCTTTGACTAAAGGGATAAAAGCAAAAGGGAGTGATCTCAGTCCTTTAATGGCTAGTGAATGTCAAAAAGAGAATCTTGATGTTGTTTGTGCAGATATCTCAGAAGTAGAAGGAACGTATGATGCGATCGTTTCTATCTTTGATGTATTAAACTTTATGGATAAAGAGAAGCTTGTTATTTTTTTAGATGAGGTTGCGAAACGATTAAATGATGATGGTGTTTTTATAGCAGATATCAATACAAAGTATGGTTTTAGTGAAGTGGCTGAAGGGGTGATGAGCAGTGAGGATGAAAAAGGGTTTTTAAATGTAGAAGCTGAATTTATCAATAATGAACTTCACACCACTTTTACACTTTTTGAAAAAGCAGAAAATGAGTGCTATACAAAACATCAAGAAACCATAATCCAATATTTTCACCCTTTAAAACTGTTTCAAAACCATAAAAAACTCAAACTAGTTGAAAAGCAAACATTTTCCCTATATGATACAAATGATAAAACACTTCTTATAATGAAAAAAAGATGAACCTTTTTGAGTATGAGCTCCCTAAAACAGATAGTGAGATATTCTCAACCCTATTAACGTCAGATAATGTTACGATTAAAAGAATAATCAGTAATACTTTAAGTACATCTCAAACTTTTGTACAAAAAGAGAGTGAATGGGTTGTTGTTTTACAAGGATGTGCAAAGATAGAGATCGATGGTGTTATCCATAAGCTAAAAAAAGGGGATTTTTTGTTTATCCCTTCAATGAAGGAACATACGTTGCTTAAAACTAAAAAAGTAGTTGTATGGCTTGCAATTTATATAAAGGAAGAGAATGGAAAAGATTGATTCTATAGGGAGTTATATCAATGTAGAAGGTTTAGACTTCTATTTTGGTGGATGTCAAACATGTGATAAACGATGTTGTGATGGAAAGATGGGATATGCGATCACTCCTTTGATCGTAGATGATTTTGAAGAGGTTTATAAACATTTTCCTATACTTTTTGCAACGATCAATGATGTTTTTCGCCCTGTTATGCTTTTAAATGATGGGAATTCTAAGTGTAGTTATCTGGATGAAAATGGGATGTGCAGTATCTATGAACAAAGACCACCAAGTTGTAAGCTCTATCCTGTAAGTCCTCTTTTTGATCAAATATTTATTGATAGTAATTGTCCAAGTGTCAGTGGAGAGATAGTGGGAGAAAAGATTATAGAAAATGGTAAAGTTGTTGGTGGCTTTTATCATAAACGTTTGGAGAATTTTCCACAAAAGCTACAAAAAACGTCAGATGTGATGAAAGAACTTGTAGCAGATGAGAATAGTTTTGAAGTTATAGGTGAGGTAAGTGGAGTTATACTTTTTAAATATGTTGGTTCTATAGAGAATGATTATATTCAAATGCATCATAATTCATTACTTCATTTAGAATAATGTCATAAAAGTGGCATTAATATAAAAAGTAAAATGGTATAATTAAAGAAAAAAAGGAAAGAAAATGAGTAAGTTTAAAGCAAAAATAGAAAAAGTTTTCGCACATCCAGTAAGTGGAAATATAGATCCAAAAAAATTGATCCACGCATTAGAGCATTACGGAGCAGAAGTTGAGATAACAAAACAAAATAAAGCAAAGATCTTTTTAAATGGAAAAGAGTATGTTATGCCACTTTCACATGGTGGGAGTCTTTCAAAAGATGTTGTAGTTGAGTTAAGACATTTCTTGGAAGAAGTTGGTTTAACACCAGATAATATTGACTAAGATTGTCTTTTTAGGCAATCTTAGTTACTCTTTATCTCTTTTTTACCTCTCTCACAGTAGAATTGTACGTAAAAATTCTATAAAAGAGAATCATAATGGTAAAATATATCTTTTTATTTATAACTCCAATATTGTTTTTTTCCGGTTGTCAAGAAGGTACACAACATACAAATAGTTCTTTAAAACTATTACATCAAGAAAAACGTCAATTCAATCCTAATAATATGATCGCAAAAAATACTGAAAAGTATAAAGATAGAAAGACACAACTTGAAGTTGCAAAAATAGATGCAAATGCAAGGATAGAATCTGAAAAGATCCGTTCACATAATCAAATGCAAATAGCTAAGATCCAAGCTGAAAATAACAATAAAATTGCACAGATAGATTCTAAAACAAAGATCGAAACTACAAAGATAGAAGTTGAAGCTCAAAAAGAAAATGCAAAATACTTTATATATCTTGGAATTGCATTAATAATACTTTTTCTCATAGCGCTTATTCTGTTTTATTTAAATAGTAAAAGAAAAAGAGAACTACAGCAACAAATACATCTTGAGCGTCTTCGTCATGAAGAGATACTCAAAGATAGAGAACTTGAAGAAAGACGGCTTCATAAGATGTTAGAGCTTCTAGGAGAGGGAAAATTACCTGAGCATGTTGAAAAAGATGTTGTTGCCGTACTTACTTCAACCTCTTCTGAGTCTTCAACCAAAGTTTTAAAATAAAGGAGTTTCATTGTTATTATATATAGATCTTTTCTTGGTATTTGTTTATTTTAAACTTGCACGTGTGCATAAAAAAGAGGAAAAAGTAACCAATATTGTAAAAACAAGTCATTTGATTGTCGCGTTAGTAACTATTAAATTATATGTAGAAGCCATATTGAAATATAACTTTTTAGAAGTAGCAGGGATTTCGTTTTTGTTTTTTATTATTGCAGCTTTAATGATAACTGCAGTACAAGTTGGTATCTTTATAGAAGGAAAACCTTTGATAGGGATAGGAAAGTTATATAAAACGATCCCATATCTAGCAGGAGCTATTGCTGTTGTTGCTATTTTTGCCTAAGAGGAAAGGTTGATAAGTTCCTCTTTTTCTTGGAGAGTCAAAAGTTCATCCACTTTTGCTTCATACTCTGCTTCGATCTCTTCAAGCTCTTTTGCCAGCTTTGCTAGACCTATCTCTTCATAACATTTTGGATCGCTCAAGCATTCGTTTTTCTCATCCATAAGGAGTTCAAGTTCTTCGATCTCAAGTGGGAGTTTTTCAAGTGCCATTTTTTCTTTGTAAGAAAGGCGAAGTTGTTTGGATTTTTCTTTTTGCTTTTTTGGCTCTTCAAGTTCTTTTTGTGCCTCTTGAGTGATCTTTTGGATCTCACGGTGTTCTTTTTCGTTTTCAAGGTATTCAGTGTATTGGGCATAGGATTCTTCTATGGTTCCATCCCCTTTGAAGATAAAGAGTTTTTTTGCGATCTTATCAACAAAATATCTGTCATGGCTTACTAATAGGACTGCTCCTGGGAAGTTGATAAGTTGTTCTTCTAAGATATTGATCGTTGGGATGTCAAGATCATTTGTCGGTTCATCAAGGATGAGTACATCTACTTTTTTGGTAAAAAGTAATGCTAGTGCAACACGGTTTTTCTCTCCACCACTAAGGATTCCTATCTTTTTATCCAAAAATTCCTTTGGGAATAAAAACTGTTTAAGATAACCATAAACGTGCATATTTTTCCCTTGTACTTCAACACGATCTCCTCCCATAGGGCAAAATGTTTCTATAAGATTTTTGTCATCATCAAGCATCTCTCTGTGTTGGTCAAAATACCCTATACTAAACTCCCCTTTTTTGATCACTCCTCTTGTTGGCTTTATACGACCTAGAAGCACTTTTAAAAGGGTACTTTTTCCACTGCCGTTTGGTCCTACTATGGCGATGGTGTCTTTTTGTAAGATACGGGTTGAAAAATCTCGTATAAGTTCTTTTTCTCCGAGTTTTACATATAAATCCTCTATCTCAAAGAGCATCTTTTGTTTGTTGATACTTTTATCACGGTTGAAATGTTTTGCTTCTCTTTGGAGTTCAAGATTCATTTTACGGATCTTGGCCGGATTGGTTTTTGCAGCTTCTCGAAGTTGCATAAGGCGTTCTTTTCGTCCTTCGTTTCGTTTAAGTCTAGCTCTTACTCCTCTTGCGTACCATTCATTTTCAGCGCGTAAAAGGCGTAAAAGGTTTTCATGTTGTTTTTGCATCGTGCGAAGGAGCTCTTCTTTTTGTTTAAGGTAACTGCTATACCCACCACTGAAGTTTCTGAGTTTACACTCTTCAACTTCAACACTTCTTGTAGCGATGTTGTCTATAAAGTATCTGTCGTGGGAGATAAAAAGGAGGGTAAATTGCTCTTTTTTGATCAACTCTTCCAAAAACTCTACCATATAGACATCAAGATGGTTGGTTGGTTCATCAAGAAGGAGGATGTCAGGTTTTTGTAAAAGGAGTGATGCAAGTGCTACACGGCGTTGTTCCCCTCCACTTAAAAGCTCTACTGGTTTGTTTTCATACTGTTTGAGTTGGAAGTTTTGTAAAACCCGTTCTATCTTGTCATCAAGATTCCATGCGTTATGGTGGTCAAGGTAGTTTGAAAGTTTTTCATGTTCATCAAGAAGTTGTTTGTTATCGAACTCTTCTGCAAGTAACAGACTTATCTCATCATATCTTTTCTTTGCTTTGTTTAGTTCTGTTAAGGACTCTTCAATAGCCTCTTTGACATTGACACCATCTCTAAAAGATGGTTTTTGATCAAGCATCTTTATCTGTATATCACTTTGAACGATCCGTCTTCCTTCATCAGCTTCCAAAACACCTGCTATGATCTTCATCAAGGTACTTTTTCCACTACCGTTTTTTCCAATGATAACGACTCTCTCTCCCTCATCTATATGAAAGTCCACTTCACACAGGATCTTTTGTGCTTCATAATTTTTTGAGATACCGATTAAGTCTATAAGTGCCATGATGCTACCTTGTTATAAAAGTGTGAAATGATACACCCAAAGAGCATAGAAAAAGATAAAGACAGCACAAATACCAACTATGTAAAGAAAAGTTTTTTTCAAAAGAGCAAAAAATGAAAAGGCTAAAAATGTTAGTTCTATCGGTGTTTGGATATCTATAAAAACGGTTTTTATATTGAGGCTGAGTAGATGCTCTAGTATAGGGTC
>Ga0256843_1000135_pt1 | contig 63289 bp, 64 predicted proteins | sample AlvinellametaG_FD_191572 | JGI IMG/M metagenome (GOLD analysis project Ga0256843, IMG submission 191572) | Pompeii worm associated microbial communities from hydrothermal vent at the East Pacific Rise, Pacific Ocean - Alvinella | ecosystem: Host-associated > Annelida > Integument > Unclassified ...
CTAAGCCAAAAGAACAACCAGCCAAAGCTGAGCCTAAGCCAAAAGAACAACCAGCTAAAGCTGAGCCTAAGCCAAAAGAACAACCTGTCAAAGCTGAGCCTAAGCCAAAAGAACAACCAGCCAAAGCTGAGCCTGAGCCAAAAGAACAACCTGCTAAAACTGAGCCTGAGCCAAAAGAACAACCTGCCAAAACTGAGCCTGAGCCAAAAGAACAACCTGCTAAAACTGAGCCTGAGCCAAAAGAACAACCTGCCAAAACTGAGCCTGAGCCAAAAGAACAACCTGCCAAAGCTGAGCCTAAACCAAAAACTCAAGAACCAGCTAAAAACAGTAAAGTTGAAAATGTATGGAGATTTATTGTTACAGGTGATAGTAGAGGTGATGATAATGGTATAAACTCATCTGTATTGAAAAAAATCAAAGATGATTTAATAAAGATGAAACCAAAACCAGCTTTCGTAATATTTACAGGTGATTTAGTAAATGATGGTACAAGGAAGCAGTTTGAATATTTTAAAGAGGTCTTTCAAGAGCCTTTAGATGATTTTGGAATACAACTATACCCAATCAGAGGAAATCACGATAAAAAAGCTGTACAATTTGCAGAAGTATTCGATTATTTGCCAGAAAATGGTCCAGCAGGTAAAGATAACGGTCTAACCTATAAAATTACTCATAATGAATCTGAGTTTTACTTTATTGATGGGGCATTTAGAGGTGAAAAAGGATTTACAAATTATCAGCTTGATTGGCTCTATGAAAATTTTGATAAAGGTGACTTTAAACATAGATTCTTAATTGCTCATTCACCTTTGTGGTCGACTGGTAACCATACTCCACTTTATAAAAATTCTAGCAAAGCTTTGCACAAACTTTTGGAAAAAGCAACAAGTGTGAATCTGTCTACATATTTTTGTGGTCATGATCACTTTTTTGATTTATCGACAGAGAGAGTCTCAAATGGGAAAACTTTCCGACAGTTTTTACTAGGGACTGCAGGAGCCCCACTCTATGATCAAGAAGATGATATTGAAGAGGAGAGTGACAATATCTATCACTATAAAGGTTATGGCTATTCTGTGTTTGAGATTCATGGAGATACAATCAAGAGCTGGTTTGTGCCTTTAAATGGTGATGAAAAGATTGAGTATAACTATATGGAGGAGTAGAGACTTTATCCCTAAAGCAACCTCTGAAGTTTTATAAGAATCCCAAAAAGTAGACTCTCCCTACTTTGGGGGTTTGATTTTTTTAATTTTATTTCAGAATCTAAAAGGTGCTGATAAACTTTAACCAATATTTTAGACTCTAGTCTCATAGCCAGAGAGACTCTTTGTTGTTCAAGAGGTTTTGGAAGGCGATAACCAAGCACTTCTTGTGAGCTTGGAGCAGTACCATAAGCTTTGATATAAGAATGAAAAAGAAAAATCTGATTCATAAATATTTGAATACTCCTTAAAATATCTGCCTCGCTACTTCCTAGCTCTAGTAGATTTGAAAGAGTTTTGATTATATCTTTTTTTTGGAAAAGTTCAACAATTAAAGAGTCGATAGTTGATGAAGAGATTGATGAGGTAAAAATCTCTATATCTTTTTTGCTGATTGGACGATTTACAATAGCAAGCTTCTCTAGCTCTTTGAGAATCAAAGGGATATTATTCTCAAAACTCTCCATCAAAAAGTAGATAGCATCTTGTTCGATTGCCAATTTTAACTCTTGAATCTTTTGAGAGATAATTTGATAACTCTCTTTTTGATTTGGAGGAAAAAATCTCACCCACACTCCAGATTTTTCAAAACTTTTGTGCATTTTTTTAGCATCTTTTGCTTCCCCATCAAAAAGTAGCAAAAGATAATTTGTAGGATTTTTACTACTTAACTCCACCAAAATATCCAACTCCTTTTTTGGGATTGGTTTTGAGCGTCGAATGACCAAAAGATTAACCCCTCCAAAAAGAGAACTCTGAGCTAGATAAGATTTTGCCTCTTGAAAATTATACTCATCATAATAGAGACCAAGCACTCCATCCTCAGAGTTTAGCTTTTGTTTGTAAAACCCCATATAAAAAGAGACAAAATACTCTTCTCCATAAAGTAAAACAGCCTTTGGAAGACTCTTTTTTAGGAGATTATCAAACTCTCTTTTATACATTTTCTACCTGTTTTGCCAAAATTTTTGCTTTGAGGATATCGACTTCGCTGATTTCAATTTCCACCTCATCAAATAGTTTTGCTGAATAGGCTTTTAGATTTACTACCACGCCATCAATTTGGTCTGAGATGATTCTAGCTTTTGCACCTCTTTCTGAATCTTCTAAATCAATCTCAATAATCTTAGCTCTAAAATGATTACCGAGATTCTCTTTTGCCCATCTGGCAAATTTTCTATCTCTAAAATCCCACTCAGCTTTTGTTGCATCTCTTTCTAATTTGGAGACAAGCACAGAGACTGGCTCAATATTTCTTAGCAAATAGCCAAGTCTCTCTTTATCATTTTTCAAGTCAACTTTTATCAATCGATGCAAAATCAAGTCGCTATACCTTCGAATTGGAGATGTAAAGTGACTATACTCATCAAATCCTAGCCCAAAGTGACCTTTATTGATGTGAGAGTATGAAGCTCGCGTGAGTGATTGAATAATCAACTCATCAACTTCACTTTGTAAATTCACTTTCTTAGCTTCAGACTGTATTGCTCGAATCAACTCTCTAGCATCTGCTTCTTCTTCAACATCTACAAATATCCCTATACTCCCAAGCTCTTCAATTAGATTTTGTAGTTTTTCAGGACTTGGAGGTTCGTGAATCCTAAATATCCCATCTCCATCACCTTTGAATCGTTTTGCACTTGCTTTATTGGCAAGGAGCATACACTCCTCAATCAAAGAGTGAGCAGGAGTCCCAGTCTCAATTGTAGTCTTTTGGAGAAGATGATTCTCATCAATTGCAATTTTTATCTCATCACTCCTAAAATCAAATCCCTTTTTTAATCTTCTATTTTTGAGTTTTTTGGTAATTTGAGCAAGAGGCAAGAGCCAATCCCAAATTTTTCTATCTTCTGCTTTGATTTTAGAAGGCTCAGCCAAGACTTCATCCACCTCATCATAATTAAAACGCCTTTTTGAGTGAATCACTCCTTCAAAAAACTCCTCTTTTATTGGTTCTAGATTTTCATCTAACCAGATTTTACAAATAAATGCCAATCTATCGACTTTTGGTTTTAAAGAGCAGATATTTTCACTTAGCTCTCGCGGAAGCATTGGAAAAGCTTTGTGTGGGAAGTAGGTAGTAAATCCTCTATCCTTTGCCTCTTTGTCAATTGGAGTAAAAAAATCCACATAATAACTGACATCAGCAATCGCAACAAAAAGAGTATTTTTCTCCTTATCCCAAAAAATGGCATCATCAAAATCTTTGGCAGTTACTGGGTCAATCGTACAAAAATCAAGCCCTCTTAAATCGACTCTCCCTTCCAAATCACTATCTTGTACTTGACTTGGAATCGCTGTAGCTTGAGAAATACATGTAGCAGGGAATTTGTCATCAGCTCTACCATAAAGTAGAAGAGAAATCCTCTCATCGACTCTAGCATCATCGATATGTCCTAGCACTTCAAGCAGTTTAAAGCTCCTAGCATCAACTAAAAATAGTGTCCCATCTTTGAGGTTTTTTAGATTTAGTTCAGGAGCTTTTATCTCAACTGGCAGAGAAGTTTTAATATCTAGTGTTTGATTCTCATCTTTTTTATAGTAACAAATCATATACACACTTGCAAAATTGAGGACAAAAATCACTTTAGCACTAGCTCTTCCTCGCCTTGCAATAATCCTTTTGACTACTACCTCATCACCATTTTGTGCATCTCCTAACTGATGAGGTTCGATTAAAAGATCTTTTTGCTCTTTATCCTCCAAAGATAGATAACCTTTTGCATTGTCTACAATCGTAATTTTACCAATACGATATAGATTTTTGAGGCGGAGCATCCCATCTCCAATCCCCTCAAAAACTCCTAATTTCTGAAGCTCTAAAAACTTTTTGTAATCTTTTTCGTCCAAATCTGCTGGCAAAAATCCTCTCATAAAAGAGATAGCCAGTGGTGATAATCTACTCATCTTCTTCTCATTTCATACTTCAGCTCTTCGAGTCTTTTGATTCTCTCTTCTGTGCTTGGGTGGGTACTAAATAGATTTCCTATCATATCTCCTACACCACTAAAAGGATTGACTATAAACATATGAGCAGTTGATGGGTCAGCATCTTGTATTACACCTTGATGGGCATAGTTTTCTAGCTTTGCCAAGGCTCTTTGGAGCCACTCAGGGTGTCCTGTCATTAGAGCAGCTCCTTTGTCTGCTTCAAACTCTCTGGCTCTACTGATTGTCATCTGAATAATTGTAGCAGCAAGAGGCATAACAAACATCAAAATAAAAGAGACTAGGGGATTTGGTCTATCATCACTACCTCCACCAAAAAATGAGCCAAAGTTTGCCAACATTGATATTGCTCCAGCAATAGTAGCAGCAACAGTACCAATTAACATGTCATAATGTTTAATGTGGCTAAGCTCATGTGCAATTACACCAGCAATCTCCTCTTCATCCATAAGCTGAAGCAATCCTTCAGTAACTGCTACAGCTGCGTGTTCATAATCTCTACCAGTAGCAAAAGCATTTGGGATTGGGTCTGGAATGATATAGAGTTGTGGCATCGGAAGTCCAGCTCTTCTAGTTAATTCATCTACAATTTCATAAAGTCCTGAAGCATCATTTGGGTAGACTGGAATCGCGTGATAATGCTCCAAAACTTGCTTATCACTGTAGTAGTACGCATAAAAATTCATTCCAAATGCTACAACAAAAGCTATTATCATTCCTGTTTTGCCAGCAATTAATCCTCCAAACCATATAAAAAGTAGAGTCAATGCTGTCATCAAAAAGTATGTCTTAAATTTTTCCATATTTACTCCTTAATATTTCCTGGTCAATTTCTACTATTTTATCTAAAATTATTCAAGGCAAATTATTCATAAGTTGCAAAAATTGTGCTAAAATCAAGAAAAAAAGGAGAAATATGAATTACCCAGAATTTTTTGATAGAGTAGATAAGTTGAGACTATATGATGGTCTTGGTGAGTTTTTGGGAGCATTTGATGGTGGTGAAGTAGAAATTAGCTACAAAGATTGTGTACTCTTAGCTGGTCACTCGTGTCCTACAGTAGCAGGTGCTTACATCGCCACAGCAAATGCTCTTGAGGCTCTTTTTGGTAATAAGCTTCCAACTCGTGGAGAGATAAAAGTCTCAATGTCCAATCCAAAATCTGAAGGTGTTACAGGAGTAATTGCAAATGTAGCTAGTTTTATTTGTGGTGTAGCTGATGAGGGTGGATTTGCAGGTATTGGAGGTAAATTTTCTAGAAGAGGTAAAGTGGAGTTTGGAGTAGGTTTTGATGGCGAAATCATGTTTACAAGATTAGATAATCAGCAAAGTGTTACCCTCAAAATTGACACTTCAGTAGTCGGAGGTAATCCCAAAATGATGGAGTTGATGCAAAAATCAATGAGAGGTTTGGCTACAAAAGAGGAGCAAGATGAATTTAAGACTCTCTGGCAAAGTAGAGTCGAAAAAATGGTAACAAATAGAGCAATTTGGGATAAGATTGCTCCAATTATAAATTAAAAGGAGGATTAATGCAGATTTCAAACTATCTTACAGCAGAGCATCGAGGTTGTGACACAATTTTTGCTAAGGCTGAGGAGGCAGTAGCCAGTAAAAATTGGGAGGAAGCAGAAAGAAGCTTTGTAGAATTTGCTAATGAGACTCTAAAACATTTTAAAAAAGAAGAAGAGGAGCTTTTCCCAGCATTTGAGGCGAAGACTGGCTCAAGTGATGGACCAACTCAAGTTATGAAGTTTGAGCATGAGCAAGTGCGTGGATTAATTGGTAAAATGGCAGAAGCTGTGGAGAAAAAAGATAGAGATGCTTATTTATCTATGGCAGAATCTATGATGATTTTGCTTCAACAGCACAATATGAAAGAAGAACAGATGCTCTACGCAATGTGCGATAGAGTAATGCCAACTGATGAGAAGAGTAGTTTAGTTGAAAAGATGGAGAAGGTAGAGCTGTGAGGCGTTTTTTGCTAGATGCTAGGGAGATGCTCCACCCAGAGCCACTTGAAAAAGCAATAGCAATCTTAAGAGGTTTGGATGGAAATAGTTATCTTTATATGCTCCACAGAATGAATCCAGTTCCTTTAGTTGCTCTAGCAAATGACTACTCTTTAAATTGGATTTCAAAAGAGGTTGATGAGGTGTGGCATATCCTCATCTCTCCTAACCAAAACATCAATCTAGAGCAATTTATAGATTATGATTTGATAAAGCATCAGGAGGCGGTAGATGTTTCAAGGTGAAGGTTTATCTCTAGACCAAGCTCCACCAATAAAAATCATTATAAATTTTTTTATAATGGCTTCACTCTTTGGTGTGGCTGGGGGAGTAGGATTAGCACTGCTTGGAGATAGTATTTTAGATGCTTCTATGCCAACTACCATAGTTTTGACCCATATTTTTACAATAGGGGTGATGACCAGCTTTATAATCGGGGCTCTGTTTCAGATGTCACCAGTTTTGGCTGGAGTAGCAATAAAGTATTCTTCAAAAGCTTCACAAATATTTCAAGCACTCATAATCCTTGGGCTGATGTTTTTTATTGGAGATTTTATATGGAATCTCTCTGGTAATAGTTTTGCAGGGGTCAAGATATTTGTACTCTTTATGATGCTAATTGGTTTTTTCTTTTTTTATTTTTTAGAACCAATTAGCAAAAGGGAGATGCAAAATATGTCAATACCTGCAAGAGGTATGTCATATAGTATGGCAAACCTTGTATTTACTGTAACTGTAGCTTATGAGTTAATAACCATACTCAGTGGTAACCCACTCTTTACTACAGATATAGATTATCAGATAATCAAAACATTACATATAGAGTTTGGACTTGTTGGATTGGGAGTTACTCTTATTACTGTAGTTAGTTTTAGTGTGGTTGAAATGTTTTATGTTACAAGTTCTATCCCAAAACATCTTAGATTAGATATGCCCTTTGCCATGACCATTATACTTATTTTCAAAGGAAGCTTTCTTGTATTATCTTCTAATGGAGATACAGTTTTGGGAATAGATAAAATAGAACTCTACGCAAATATATTTTATATCTTTGATATTTTTCTAGGATTGATAGTATTACTTTATGCTTGTTTAATACTTGCATTACTTTTCTCTCAAAAAAGGAAAGTAATTGAAGCTACAATCTTATTTTGGAGAGTTGGGATTGGCTCTTTGATTATATTTAGTCTATTCTTTATAATCTACTCTGTCGTAAAAATACCATTTTTTAATATAAGCTGGGATGGTTCTAATCTTTTGATTATTTGGATGATGATTAGTTTTTTCTTTTTTATCTCTAGTATTATTTTTGCGATGGTCTACAAAATCATTCCATTTCTTGTCTGGTTTCATCTAAATGCAAAGGGTTATCTCTCAGCTCCACTAATGCACGAGGTCATCTCTCCCAAATACTCAAAAGCCCACTTTTATCTGCATTTAATTGTTATTTTTGTGGCGCTTTGTTCAATATTTTTCTCAAACCTTTGGCAGTTTGTGGGATTGTTATTAGCGATATCCTTTGGTATACTTTTTTGGGCTATCTTTAGAGCCAACCAAAAGTATAAATACGTAAAAAGGAGTACCAAGCCATTCAAAATGAATATTGAATAAGAAAAGATTTTGGGTAGAGTTTTTAGGATTTTTGCGGTAGTTTTTGTAGCAAGTTTTTTTGTTAGAATATACAAAATCTAAGATATTAGCATGAACTACTCTTTGATGGATGGTGATATTGTCATTGTTGATAATTTTTCTATTGGTATTCACTTTCCATCGTACTTTTTTTATATGGATAGACATCTATGGGCAAACGAGTCTAAAATCAAAAGAGGAGATATTCTCGTATTTCGTCATCCTTTGGATAATAGACTCTACATCAAAAGATGTGTAGCTATTTCTGCGGTTCATTATCGCTACATCTACTATAAAGTGAGATTTATAATTCAAGCTTTTAGAGATTTGCAAACTTTAGGTACAATCTCCCACTACGATTGAGTCTAATCTAAACCAAGAGCTATTTTCATACCCTCCAAAGGTGCATCATAAAGTCTTGTCAACTCTACTTTTAGATTATCTACAGATGATTTGAGAGCGTATTTTGGTAGCTCTTTTCTGACTAAATCTATCAAATAGCGATTATCTTCAATGACTCCACCACCTAATACTAAAATCGATGGATTAAAGATAGTTACCATAGTAGCACAAGCTTTAATTAAAGCTTTTTCGTACTCTTTGGCTATTGCTTTGTAATCACTATTGACCAAATCTTTGAGTAGCTTTAAGTCTGTCTCATAATGTTTTGCCCACTTTGCCAAACCAGCTCCAGATGCAAAAAGCTCTAAACAGTTTTGCTTTCCACAACCACATTTAAAAGGGGCATCTTTGTATGGAATATGCCCTACTTCACCAGCGTAAGATGAAGCACCTTTTAAAAGTTTGCCATCGATTATTACTCCTGAGCCAAGACCTGTTCCACTGTAGATTGCTATTAGATTGTTCTCTCCCCAATATTTTGCTTCAGCCAAAGATGCCATCTGAAGGTCATTTGCGATTAGAGATTCTATCTTCCATTTTTTCTTAATATAATCTTTAAGGTTTTTATTTTTTATTTTGATATTTGGGGATGATTGGATATAGCCATTTCTTACTTGAGCTGCAATGGAGATTCCCACTCTTTTGATGCCAAAAGAGCCAATAAATGAGTCTAAAACCTCATCCAAAGAGACCTCATTTAATTTTATCTCTCCAATATTTCCAGCTTCTACTATCTCATAGCGTATGAAGCTCCCTCCAATATCCATCACTAGATGCATTCTTACCCCCAGAGTAATTTTAAATTTTATAGCATTATTATGCTCAATTTATGACTATAAGCATCAAAAGTTGGGAGTAGGAGATGAGAAAGCTTCAAAACTACTCAAAAATCTCCAAAATATTGTAAGCTGTATCCCGTTTAGCTGGTCTCTCTCCAATATCACGAATTAGCTCAATCATTTGGGTCTGATTCATCTGATTTGTAGCTCCTGCAGAAGAGACTACATTCTCCTCCATCATAGTACTACCCAAATCATTTGCTCCCCAAAGAAGTGCCATCTGCCCGATGTAGCTTCCTTGAGTCACCCAAGAGCTTTGGATATTTGGTATATTATCAAGAAAGAGTCTAGCAACAGCCAAAAGCCTCAAATATCGGTTAGAAGATTGCTTAGTAATTGTTGGAATCTCCTTAATTAGTTGAGTATTTTTACTCTGAAAAGACCACATGATAAATGCCCGAAAACCACCTGTTTTATCTTGCAGTTCTCGAATATGATTGAAGTGCTCTACAATCTCTTTATCACTCTCAACTGTCCCAAACATCATTGTAGCAGTCGATTTCATACCGATTTTGTGAGCCTCTTCATGGACTTTTAGCCAATCATCTTTGCTAAGTTTTTTTGGAGCTACAATATCTCTGACTCTATCACTCAAGATTTCGGCTCCAGCTCCAGGAATAGAACTAAGTCCCTTTTTTTGGAGTCTTTTGAGGATTTCTTGGACAGAGAGATGACTTCTTTTTGCAATATAATCAATCTCAATAGCAGAGAAGCCGTGAATTGTAATTTGTGGATATTTTTTGTGGATATGCTCTACTAAATCCTCATACCACTCAATCTCTAACTCAGGATGTACTCCACCTTGGAAGAGAATTTGAGTCCCACCAATTGCAATTAGCTCATCAATCTTTTTATCAATCTCATCAAAGCTCAAAATATAGCTGTCACTACTCTTTTTATCCCGATAAAATGCACAAAATTTACAATCTACCCAGCAAATATTAGTGTAGTTGATATTTCTATCGACAACAAAGGTAGTTATACCCTTTGGGTGAAGCTCCTTTTTTTTAGCATATGCCATCTTGCCAAGCTCTTTTAGAGGGGCATTTTGGATTAAATCTACCGCCTCTTCAATACTCATTCTACTCATAAAATGCTACTTCCCTACAGCATCCAAAACCCCATTGATAAACTTTGGGGATTTCTCATCTGCTAGCTCTTTTGCCAACTCTACAGCTTCGTTTATGATAATTGCTTTTTCAATTTTCTCAAACAAAATCTCAAAAGTAGCGAGCCTCAAAATTGCTTTTTCTACTTTGCCAAGAGAGTTATAATCCCAGCTTTTGAGATGTCTTTGAATCTCTTTATCAATCTCTTCTAGATTTTCGATTGTACCTTTGAAGAGCTTGAGAGAAAACTCTCTTTGTTTATTTCTTATCTTTTTCTCTTCTAAGATATCATCACTAAATTTTGCTATCTCTTCATTGCCCAAATCATAAGCATACAGTAACCCAACAACCGCAGTTCTTGCTTGGTGTCTTGTAGCCATTACTCAAGCTCTCCGTAGAGATTTATCATTTCAATAAGTGTACTCATCGCTTCTGCACCTTTGTTGCCAGCTTTTGTACCTGCTCTTTCGATTGCTTGCTCGATACTATCTACTGTCAAGACTCCAAATGATACAGGTTTTTTATATTTGAGGGTTACATTTGCAATACCTTTTGTAGCTTCAGCTGAGACATAATCAAAGTGTGGTGTCGCTCCACGAATCACAGCTCCAAGACAGCAGACAGCATCAAATTTACCACTCTCAAGAGCTTTTTGTAGAGCAAAAGGTAGCTCAAAAGCTCCTGGCACCAAAATAAGACTTAGATTTTTCTCATCACCACCGAATCTAATGAAAGTATCCTTTGCACCCTCTACTAATCTATCAGTAATAAAGTGATTAAATCTTGCTGAGATTATTGCTACTTTTTTTGATTTGTCTACTTGTAAATTACCCTCAATTATCTTCATCCAAACTCCTTAAATCAGTTACTGCTTCGATATACTTCAACTCTTCAACCAAAGAGTAGAGTCTATCTAATTTTATCATATTTGCTCCATCACTAAGAGCGATTGATGGGTCAAAGTGTGTCTCAAAAAAGTACCCATCTACACCTACAGCAGATGCTCCTCTTGCTAAATATGGCACGAAACGACTATCTCCTCCACTAGTACTTCCTCCACTTGCTGGAGATTGTACAGAGTGGGTAGCATCAAAAATCACAGGCGCAAACTCTCTCATAATCACCAAAGAGCGCATATCAACTACTAGATTCCCATAACCAAAACTAGAACCTCGCTCTGTAAGCCACAGACCATACTCTTTTGAAATTTTATGAGTAGGCTCACCCTCAAAGCCTCTAGTTTTTAGGGCTTTTTTTAGGGAGTGCCTCATCGCTTCAGGTGCTAAAAACTGCCCTTTTTTTATATTGACTATTGAGTCTGTTTTGCTAGCTTCTACAATCAAGTCTGTTTGTCTACATAAAAACGCTGGAATCTGCAATACATCTGCTACTTCAGAGACAGGTTTTGCTTGGTCTGGAGTGTGGATATCTGTCAAAATTTTATATCCAAAATCTCTTTTGACACTCTCTAAAATCCTAAGCCCCTCCTCAAATCCCAAACCTCTAAAGCTATTAATCGATGTACGATTTGCTTTGTCAAAACTCGCCTTAAAATAGAACTCAACTCCAGCACTCTTAGACAGCTTCTCCAAGCCTTCAGCAATTTTAAAAATACTCTTTTTACTCTCGATTACGCAAGGCCCTGCTATTAAAATCAAATCAAATCTCCTTACTTTTTCAAATCTATGTAGATTTTACCAACAACTGGAATCCCCTCAAAGTAGCCCTTGTGAATGACACCTTTTTTATCTACTGCAAAGATAGCTTTTCGATTACGCTTTCCATCGATTTTCTCCTTCGATATTACATAAACTATTCTCATATCATTTGGTACTTTTAGGAATTTTCTCTCTTTTTGAGCTACCTTTTGAGTTGGGATTTCTACTGTGACTCTACCTTTTATCTTTTCTGCACCTACTGCTAAGTAATCTCTTCTTTTTCCACTCTTCAAATCAAGAAGCATATTATGGAAAAGAGCTGAGAGGTCAGTATTAGCGAAAAATTTTAACGGTTTCTTTTTATCTTTATCTTTTTTGCCATTTTTCCATCTTTGACGATGTTTTATTACTTTTTTGTGCTTGAAATCAAATATATAATCAATCACTTCTTTATATTTACTATCTTTTCTTTCTATTCTAAATTTATGAGTAATGTATCTACCATTTTTTATTGCACCAGTTGAGATGTATTTATCTCTTCTGTTGTGGGTGAGCATCTTTACCATTCCAGAAGTCTTTGCTTCTACTATCATTTTATAACTCTTCCCAAACTCATTACTAGTAATTATAATACTACCTATTGTACCTGTGAAAGGGGAGTAGACTTTGTAACGATGCGTCTGAGCATTTAAAGTAAAAACCAACATCATCAGTATAAAAAGTATCTTTTTCATCTTCTTGGGACTCCTTTGTTGCTTAAGAGCTTATTATAGCGTTTATAGTTAACTTTTGACCAACTTTGGCTAAAATTATGGCTCTAAAATCGACAAAAAACATCTGGAGGGATGATGGCAAATACTCTAATAGTAGAACAAAATGCTTCCTTAGCTCTGGAGAAAGTGACTCAAAAAAGTAGCGAACTTTTCCAATCTATGGACAGAAACATCTTTTATTACATTCAATCATACATAAATGATATCTACAATAGTAGCTTTTTGGGAAGATATTTGATGTTTACGATTTATGGAGTGCCAGTCGGTAATATTATCATTGCTGTTATTACTTTTATTTTTGTATTTATGCTTAGAAGGTATTTTACAAAATTTATCATCAATATCCTCTCAAAGCTTGCAAAAAGAACCAAAACAAAAATAGATGATATCTTGGTTAATTCCATCACTGCACCTTTAAGATTTTTCTTTATTATTGTAGCTTTTGACCTATTCTTTTTACTGATGTTTATCGACAATCAATTTACACAGTTGATGTTAAGCACGATGTTGATTATAGATATTTACTGGGTTTTTTACTCTTTTATTCCTGCAGTCTCTCATATTCTCTTCAAATATAGTGAAAAAAATCCACATCTCTCTAGAGAGTTGAGTAACTTTTTAGTAAGACTTTTAAAGATGCTGATATTTATTTTAGGATTTATTAGTATTTTGTATAATCTTGGGGTAAATGTCACAGCATTTATTGCGTCTTTGGGGCTTGGAGGATTGGCATTTGCACTTGCTGCAAAAGATACAGTAGCAAATCTTTTTGGTTCTATTGCAATTATGATGGATGGTTCAATTAGAGTTGGAGATTGGATAAAAGTAAATGATGTAGAAGGAATTGTTGAAGATATTGGGATGAGAACAACAAAGATTCGTCAGTTTGACAAAGCTCTCGTAGCAGTACCAAACTCTCAAATTGCAAACTTAAATATCATAAATTACTCTAGAAGAAGGGTAAGAAGAATCAAAATGGTAATAGGTCTAACTTATGACACTACAAAATCTCAAATCCAAAATATACTTAAAGATATTTCGCAGATGATAGCTCAGCATCCAAATATCGACAAAAATCATGAACCTGTAATTAGGTTTCAAGAGTTTGGGGCTAGTGAGTTAGCAATTTTAATTTATACTTTTACAAATACCCCAAAGTGGAGAGAGTATTTAAGAATTCAAGAGGATATCAATATCAAAATTATGGAAATTGTAGAGGAAAATGGCTCATCTTTTGCCTTTCCTTCTCAATCTCTCTATCTTGAAAAGTTTCCAGATGAGACTCCATTATCCTTTGAATTAAAAGAGAGTAGAGCTTAATCACTACTCTTTGCTCCTTGAGCTTCTGCAATCAAAACTCCTTCAAGAAGCTTATCGATATCGCCATCTAAAATAGCATCTACATTACTAAAAGCTTGATTGCTCCTGCTATCTTTTATCTGCTGGTAAGGCTGTAAAACATACGAACGAATCTGATGTCCCCAACCAATTTCACTCTTTTCGACCCCATCAATTTTTGCCTGTTTTTTTGCCATCTCATACTCATAAAGACGGGACTTTAACATCTTCATAGCTGAAGCTCTATTTTTATGCTGGGAGCGGTCATTTTGACACTGTACGACGATGCCAGTTGGAATATGAGTGATTCTAATAGCACTTTCAGTCTTATTGACATGCTGACCACCTGCACCGCTAGCTCTGTAAGTATCGACTCTCAAATCTTTATCTTCAATCTCAATCTCAATATCATCATCAATTTCAGGAGAGACCATTACAGAGCTAAAAGATGTGTGTCTTTTGGCATTGCTATCAAATGGAGAGATTCTAACAAGGCGATGAATACCATTTTCTACTTTTAAATATCCATAAGCATTTTCACCTTTGATTATAAAACTTACATCTTTTATTCCTGCTTCATCTCCTACTTGATAATCCAAAAGCTCGACTTTGAATCCTCTTCTTTCTGCCCAGCGAAGATACATTCGATAGAGCATACTAGCCCAGTCTTGACTCTCAGTTCCTCCAGCTCCAGGATGAATTGAGACGATTGCATTGTTACTGTCATGCTCACCACTAAGCATTATTGCAATCTCTAGCTCTTGAATATGCTTTTTGAGATTTTCAGCATCATCAAAGAGCATCTCAAGAGTCTCCTCATCATTTTCACTCTTTGCCAGCTCAAAGTACTCAATAGCATCATCTAAGGCATCTTTTGCATCCTGATATTTTTGGTAAGTTCTTTCAAGCTTTCTCTTTTTTTGGGAGACTTTACTAGCTTTTGTAGCATCTGCCCAAAAGTCTGGGTTTTGCTCTAGCTCTTCAATCTCTTTTAGTTCTTTTTCTATCTTTTGAGGCTCTACGATTCCAGTAATATTTTCCATCTTTTTTTGTAGAGATTTTAACAATTCACTATATTCATAACTATCCATATTTTAGACCTTTTGTATCCTTGAATTATAAAAAATTATAACATATTCTAAGAGTGAAACTAAAAGAGAAAATGGTTTGATTGATATCAAAGCGTTTTTTGCTTCTCCTCTCATTTGATATAATTCCACAAAAAATAAAAAGAGGTTTTTTATGAGAGTACTATCTGGAATCCAACCATCTGGAAATTTGCACATTGGCAACTACTTTGGAGCCATTGCTCAGATGTTAAAACTCCAAGAAAATAGCGAACTGTTTGCTTTTATTGCAAACTATCACGCTTTAAGTGGAGGAGCTGATCCAAAAGAGTTGAGAGAGTTGACAATTAATGTAGCCATTGACTTTTTATCATTGGGTGTAGATCCAAATAAAAGTATCTTCTGGGTACAAAGTAGTGTCAAAGAGGTGCTAGAGCTTTATTGGATTTTGTCTCGTTATACACCGATGGGACTTTTGGAAAGAGGTCACAGTTACAAAGATAAAACGGCCAAAGGTATCTCAGCGTCTCATGCGCTTTTTAGTTATCCTGTTTTAATGGCTAGTGATATTTTGCTCTATGATGCCCAAAAAGTTCCAGTAGGCAAAGACCAAATTCAGCATTTAGAGATGACTAGAGATATTGCTATCAAGTTCAATAATGAACATGGTGATATTTTTACTATTCCTGAAGCTCTTGTCGAAGAGAGTGTGGCTACTGTACCAGGAATTGATGGGGCAAAGATGAGCAAAAGTTATAAAAATACTATCGAAATTTTTATGGAGGAGAAGGCTCTCCAAAAAAGATGTAATAAGATAGTAACTACTTCTACACCACTTGGTGAACCTTTAGACCCTGAAAGCTGTAATGTATTTGCTATTGCATCTTTGTTTTTGAGTGAAGATGAAAAAGAGGAGCTAAAGCAAAGATACAAAAGTGGTAAAGAGGGTTACGGAGCATTCAAAAAATATCTAAAAGAGTTAATCTGGAAGCATTTTGAGCCAGCAAGAGAAAAAAGAGAGTATTATCTTTGTCATAGAGATGAAGTGATGGATATTTTGGATATGGGTGCCAAAAGAGCTAAAATAATTGCTTCATCCAAAATGGAGATTATTCGAGATGCTGTTGGGATTTTGTAGGAGATGAGAAGAGAGTTAAATAGATTATCCAAAGAGTCCTCTCCCTACCTCCAAGCTCATGCCAAAAATCCAGTAGATTGGTATCCTTGGAGTGAAGAAGCTTTCCAAAGAGCCAAAGATGAGGATAAACTTATATTTTTATCAATTGGTTATAGTAGCTGTCACTGGTGTCATGTAATGGAGATTGAATCCTTTGAAAATGAGAATATCGCTTCACTCTTAAATGAAAATTTTATCTCAATAAAAGTTGATAAAGAGGAGCGTCCAGACATAGATAGACACTTCCAAAATATTTTTGTACAGATGAATGGTAGAGTAGGTGGCTGGCCTCTTTCTATCTTTATGACTCACCAAAAGATACCAATTTTTAGTGCTACTTACATCCCTCCAGAAGATAATTATGGGATGGTTGGTTTTAGAAAATTGACAAAGAGTATCAGTAAAAAATACCATACACAAAAAGAGACTCTCCTCCAAAAAGGACAAATCATCTTAAACTCTATTGCTCCCAAAAGAGAGATAAAAGCGACTAAAGTTACAGAAGATTTAGTAAAAATAGTCTCTTCTCAAATAAAATCTACTTATGATAGCAAAAATGGTGGTTTTGGTGAAGCTCCAAAGTTTCCAAGAGTTTCAGCTTTGATGTTGAGCTTGGGACTCTACAGACTAAATCAAGATGAAGAGCTTTTGAAGATTGTCAAAGATAGCATCGACAAAATGAGTATCGGTGGACTTTATGATTTGGTAGATGGTGGATATTGTCGCTACAGTGTAGATAAAGATTGGCTTGTGCCTCATTTTGAGAAGATGCTCTATGATAATGCTTTGATGATTGAGCTTTTGGCGGAAGTCTACAGTAGAACAAAGATAAAAAGATATTTAAGACTTGCTAAAAGTAGTGCAGAATTTTTACTCTCAAAAATGAGTGAAGATGGACTCTTTTTTAGCTCTAGTGATGCTGACAGCGATGGTGTAGAGGGTGGATATTTTATCTATGATTATGATGAAGTGATTGTAGCTTTTACCAAAGCTGGGCTAGAGTCTCCAGAGCATATCGCCAAAAAATTAAATATCACAAAAGAGGGAAATTTTGAAGGTGCAAATATTGTACGGCTTTCTAGTTGGGATGATTATGAAAACCTTCAAGAAGCCTTGGATGTGCTAAAAGATATCAGAAAGAGCAGAGTTCATCCTAAAATTGATAACAAAGTCTTAACCTCTTGGAATGCTATGGCAATAAAATCACTCCTTAAGCTCTCAAAATTTGAGCCAAAATATCAAAAAATAGCTTTGGATGCTTTAGAGAAGCTTCATAACTTTATGGGTAGAGGTTCTAAAGTCTACCATAGTCGTGTCATTGGCAAAGAGTCAAGTGTTGATGGTTTTTTGGAGGATTTTGCATATTTGGGAGTAGCAATGGTAGAGGCTTATAATATTACTTTAAAGAGTCATTATCTTAGCTTTGCCAAAGATTTGACAAATGAAGCGATAAAAAGATTTTATCGTGGAGGTAAATGGAGTATTGGAGATGGTGAGTTTAGAGATTTTGTAGATGATAGAGATATCTCTTACCCTTCAGAAGTAGGTGTGATGCTGGATTTGATTTTGAGCATGAGTAATTTAGAAGATATAATCTACAAAAAATTTGCTTACAAAACTATCCAAGCTCACTCTTATGATTTGATGAGGCAACCTTTAGCTAGGGCATACCTAAGTCTAATGACAATTCGCTATCTAAAAGATGATAAAATCAAATCTTAAAAATCTACAAACTCTACAGCCAAAACTAATAGAGTTTTCTTACCCTTGGATTTTTTTGAAAGAGAGTAAATAATATATAGTATATAAAATCAAGACTAAAGACTTGTACGTATTCATCCCAACGGCTAAAGACCATTGGGATTTCTGTTAAGAGTGATTAAATAAGACATCCCATATCAAACCAAAAAACTAAAAAGTCTAGGAATTTTTGGTTTTTGTTCTATTTTTTGAATCTTCTGTAGTAGTTTTGTTCTAACCCAAAAGCTCTCTATGTTCAACCATTGCACAGAGATTTTGTACTACATTGATTCCTGCATCTTTTGCTTTTTGCGCTGCATCATTATTAACAATCCCAATCTGAGTCCAAAGCACTTTGACATCTCCGCGATTAATGCAAGCATCAGCTACAGCATCTACAGCAGCTGGTTTCCTAAAAACTACTACCATATCTACATTTTCTGGAATCTCAGCTAAAGAACGATAGACTTTTTGTCCCAAAATCTCATCCTCTTTTGGATAGATAGGAAACACTTTATAACCCTTTTCTACCAGATATTTTGTAACTTTATGGCTATCTTTTGTAGGATTTGGGGAAGCGCCAACAACTGCTATTGTCTTTGTCTCTTGGAGATACTTTTTGACTTCATCTTCACTACTATTTACTCTTGGAAATTCACACTCCATAAATAATCCTTTTGATATAATTTTGCCAATTTTACAGAGGATAAAATAATGGTAGACTTAAATAGAGTGAAAAAAGCTCAAGAGAGATTAAAAGATGTAGCTTATCGTACACCTTTTGCTTATGCTCCAATACTTAGTCAATTGACAGGTTTTGAAGTATATCTCAAAAAGGAGAATCTACAAAGAACAGGCTCATTTAAGCTTCGTGGAGCTTTTAACAAAATAGCTTCTGTAGTGGAGTCAAAAGAGTGCAAAGGAGTAGTCGCAGCAAGTGCAGGTAACCACGCTCAAGGTGTAGCTTTTGGGGCTAAACACTTTGGAATCAAAGGTACAATCGTAATGCCAGAGTCAACTCCCCTTACCAAAATTATGGGGGTCAAAGAGCTTGGAGGAGAGGTAATTCTAAAAGGAGCAAACTATGATGAAGCTTATAGCTTTGCAGTAGAGTATGCTAAAGAGCAAAATTTAGATTTTATCCATCCATTTGCTGATGAGGATGTAATTGCAGGACAAGGTACTATCGCTTTGGAGATGCTTGATGAAGTAGAAGATTTAGATGCAATTTTGGCACCTGTTGGTGGAGGTGGATTGATTAGTGGAGTAGCACTCAGTGCAAAATCTATCCGTCCTGAGATTACAGTTTTGGGCTTTGGTGCTGCTGGAGCGCCTGCTATGAAACTCTCATTTGATAGTAAAACCCCAATTGATACAACAGGAGTCAGAACAATTGCTGATGGTATTGCAGTCAGGGATACATCTCCAATTACACTAAAGTATCTTTTAGAGTATGTTGATAGAGTGGAGTTAGTAAGAGAGGGTGAGATTGCTAGTGCTATTTTATTTTTGCTTGAAAGACAAAAACTCTTAGTCGAAGGAGCAGGAGCTGTGGGAGTAGCAGGAGTGATGCACACCCAGCTCGACCTCCCAAAAGGTAGCAAAGTTGGCATTATTTTAAGTGGTGGTAATATTGATGTAACTATGCTCTCTTTGATTATCGAAAAAGGGTTGATGAAGAGTTTTAGAAAGATGAAATTAGTAGTTACTCTTATTGACAAACCAGGAGCATTGAAGAGATTTTCAGAATTGATGGAGATGGTCGGAGCTAACATCGTCCAAATCGGCTACGATAGAACATCTACTGACCTTGAGTTTGGGGATGCTCACGTCTCAGTCTCTCTAGAAACTAAAGGGGCAGAACATCAAGAAAGCATTAGAAAAATCTTAAGAGACAATGGCTTCCCTTTCAAAGAGGAGCATTGATTTGAAAAAAGAGGTAATCTCTATCGACCTTGGTTCCAATACTTTAAGAGTTTTAAAGTTTGATTGTAGTTCAAAAAAGAGGGTCGCAGAGTTTGAGCAGATTGTAAAGACTGCCAAAGATTTAGACCAAACTGGAAAAATTGAGGATGATACTATCCAAAAAATATTAGAAGCTATTACCCAAGCTAAAAAAGTCATAAAATTCGATGCAAAAGATGCTATAGCAGTAACTACTGAAGCTCTTAGAAGAGCTAAAAACTCTGACGAAGTTTTAAATAGAATTTGGGAAGAAACAGGAGTGAGATTTCACCTCATCAGCGGTTATGAAGAGGCTATTTTTACTCTAAAAGCGGTAATTACTCGTCTTTTGAGCCTAAATATTGATGCCAAAAGCTTGGTTTTAGTCGATATTGGTGGTGGCTCAACAGAGATTATCTTTCGCTTTGAGGATAAAATTTTGGTCAAAAGCTTTCCTGTAGGAATTGTCTCCATAGCAAACCGCTATAAAAACTTACAAAAGATGGAAAAAGGCTTAGAGAAGGAGATGCAACCTATCAGGGATTTTATCAATTTGAAGCAAAAACCAAAGGTTTTTGTAGCAACTGCTGGGACTCCAACCACCATTGCTAGTATAAAAATGGGAATGGATTATAAAAGTTATAATCCAGATAAAATCAATGGTGTTACTCTTAGTATCGATGAGGTAAAGGAGACTTTGAATATGCTTCTTGGGATTGATGAGGTCAAAAGAGATAAACTTGTTGGTATAGGTAGAGAGGATTTGATTGTAGCTGGTGTATTGATTTTTGAGAAGCTTTTTGAAATTTTGGGTTTTAAAGAGGCTATAATTATAGATGATGGATTAAGAGAAGGTGTAGCTCTAAATCTTTGTAGTAGAGATAATTAGCAAGAGGGGATTTTATGCAAAAAGTAGAACTTTTGGCTCCGGCTGGAAATTTGGAGAAGCTAAAGATTGCTTTAGCTTATGGAGCAGATGCTGTTTATGGAGGAACTAGTACTTTCTCTCTTAGAATCAGGAGTGGTAAAGAGTTTGATATGGACTCTTTCAGAGAGGGAGTGGAGTATGCCCACTCTCTTGGCAAAAAAGTCTATGTCACAATAAATGGTTTCCCCTTCAACTCTCAGATAAAACTCTACAAAAATCATATCGCCAAAATGAGAGACCTTTTTCCAGATGCTTTTATAGTATCTTCTGTAGGAGTAATCTCCCTTGTAAAAGAGGTAGCTCCAGATGTACCAATTCACCTTTCCACTCAAGCAAATGTGATGAACTCTCTTGATGCTAGGGTCTATTTTGATATGGGTGTTAGCCGTATAATTACGGCTCGAGAAATTAGTCTCAAAGATTGCGAAGCGATAAAGCGTGATATTCCAGAGCTTGAGCTTGAGATTTTTGTGCATGGGGCGATGTGTTTTGCCTACAGTGGAAGGTGTTTGGTCTCTGCTTTACAAAAAGGGAGAGTACCAAATCGCGGGAGCTGTGCTAATGATTGTAGATTTCCTTATGAGATTTATGCCCATAATCCAGAGACAAATACTACTTTTAAGCTTGAAGAAGAGAGCGAGGTTGGTACCTACATAATGAATGCCAAAGATTTAAACTTAGCTTCTCATATCAAAGAGATTTTAGATAGTGGTGTGATTGATTCTCTCAAGATTGAAGGTCGCACAAAATCACCATACTATGTCGGGGTAGCTACAAGAGCTTATCGTCAAGCAATCGATGATTATTATGGTGGAGTATTTGAACCAAGTCGCTACCAGGTAGAGCTAGAGACTACTCAAAATCGTGGATTTACAGATGCTTACTTAATCTCTAGACCGTTTGAGAGAAATGATACTCAATCAACGACCTTTACAATTCAAGATGGTACTCATCAAGTAGCTGGACTTGTCGGAGAAGATGGCACCACTTGGAGATGCAAAGATAAAACTTGCATTGGGGATTTAGTAGAGATTGTTTTGCCTGTGGGTGCTAAGCTAGAAGAGGTCAGCAACGACTATGGTGATATATTCTTAGATAGTGATGGTAAATGGTGGATGAGAATCAAAAAGATAAAAGCTGTAAATAAAAAAGAGTTTGAGTGTATTCATAGTGGAGATTTAAATGATATTATTGCTCCTGTAAAATTTCCACCATACACAATCTTAAGAAGAGATATCCAAGAGGCAAAAAAGAAAAAAGGTTTAATATAGAGTCTTAGGAAGTGGAGAGATTTGGATGTTTTGATTTGCTCACTATATATTTTGTAGACATTGCTATAATATTTAACTCCAAAGCTACAAAGGTAGCAAAACTATTATTCATAAGTCTCTATAATTAGAACATAAAAATTTAAAAAGGAGATTGATATGGCAGTAGTTGGCTATACAAGACTAAAGGATATTTTTAGAAAAGGTGCTAGTTTAGACATAGCAAAAGGACATGCAAAAGAGATTATCGATATTGTTGAGCAGAAGGTTTATGATCTTTTATTAGCAGGTGAGAGAAATGCAAAATACAACGATAGAGATGTAATTTGGGTCTGTGATGTACCTCTGACAAAAGGTATGGAAGAGACAATTGACCAGTTTAAAAAGCTAGAAGAGGAACTTGATGTCAAAGATGTCGTAGAGATGCTTACAAAATATCCTCCAACAATAACTCTTGAGAGTGCTTTAGAAGATAGACTTCCAGAAATTACTGGTGGAATCTTTTTGACTCTAGCAAAAATTATGAAAGATATTGACACTAAAAAGAGAAGTGTAGACCATGATTTGATTCGTACAGCAAAAGATATTTTAGACCTCACTCTATAAAACCCACTTTCTAGCCTCCTAGTTTCTCCTTCTTTTAACAGGAGGGGGAATTTGAGAGCAACTCCTCCAAAATTTAAAGCACCATCTAACAACTCAAAAGTTAAAATAGAGCTTGAAATTCATGAATAATATGTAGATATCTTAATTTTAAAAGATATATTTAGGAGAAAAAATGCACAAATTAGAGGCAAGAAGTCTAGAAAAAGTAATAAAAAAGACAAGAATTGTTCATGATATCTCTTTAGAGGTTAGGAGTAGTGAAATTGTAGGGCTTCTTGGTCCAAATGGAGCCGGTAAAACTACATCATTTTATATGATTTGTGGTTTGACAGATTCAACTAGTGGCAAAGTCTATCTTGATGGAATAGACTTGACAAATTTACCTCTAAGTAAAAGAGCAAAAATGGGAATTGGTTATCTTCCTCAAGAATCAAGTATCTTCAAAGATTTGAGTGTGGAGGAGAATCTTCTAATAGCAGCTGAAGCTACTACGATGAACAAGGAGCAGATCAAAAAAAAGATAGATGAACTTTTAACTCTTTTTAATGTAGAACCGCTTCGTGAAAGACTTGGATTTCGCTTAAGTGGGGGAGAAAGAAGAAGAGTCGAAATCGCTAGAGCTTTGGTAGGGAGTCCTAAGTTTTTGTTGCTTGATGAACCATTTGCTGGTGTCGACCCAATTGCAGTATTAGATATTCAAAATATTATCAAACAGCTCAGCTCTCTTGGAATTGGGATTTTAATTACAGATCATAATGTAAGAGAGACTTTGGGAATCTGTCAAAGAGCATATGTAATGAGGTCTGGAGCGATGCTAGCAACTGGTACGAGTGAAGAGATAGCAAATAATAAAGAAGTTAAAAAATACTATTTGGGAGAAGATTTTAAGTTTTAGAATTTGACCTCCCAAAAAAAGGAGAGGTCAAAAGAAAATAGAAGATTAAGCCTGCTTTGCTTCAATCTCTTTGAGTCCAATTAATATTGTCAATAAAATCAATAATAAGCCAAAAAATTTACCAAAAGCGTCCCCGCTCCCTTGTTCAATTCCTGGAGCATCACACCCACAATCTATTGCACCATCTAGTGTAAGATTTTTTATTTTATGTTTATCATCGGCTTCTGGCCCAACAGTCACAAGCATAGTAAAGCCCTGCTCGTTTGCATTATTGGCATTGATGCTATTATCGTTATTATTTTTTGGAGCCTCAAAGATATAACCCTTCTCTTTAAACTCATCTGGAAGATGAAATCTGACATAATAATCTCCAGCTTTTACATAAAAACTATATTCACCCTTTTCATTGGTTCTAGTCTCAGCAACTTTATTACCATCACCATCAAAAAGTTCTATTAAAGCATTTGGAATAGGCTCTTCTATACCCTCTTGATAGATTCCATCTTTATTTGAATCTACCCAAAAGTGAGAACCAATCAAATATCTAGTAATATAACAACTGCTATCTTTATCTTTTATCTGCACACCTGATGTTCTGGCTTTTCCTGTGACTGTAGCAGTATTTTTATAGCTCTCGTATTTTGCTGTACCTTTTTTAGTACAAATCATCTTAGTCGCTGGAGCCAAAGAACTCTTAGGACATGTAATCAATCCCTCTTTGTCATCTATGACCTTAATATTATCGATAGTATCTTCTCCAATATTTGAGACGATATATTCCCAGGTAATATCTATTCCATCTACCAGCGGTACTGCATCATCTTCTGTATCAGCATCTTTACTATTGGTATGTTTTTCGATATCAATTTTCGCAATTTTAATTTTTGGGAGATCCCCACGATCACTTTTACTAATTACCTGAGCTGTATTTACCCCACTTTTTGTTGGGGCTGGACTATCACATCCTTCTCCCTCACAATCTGCGGTGTTTGATTGAGATGAGTCATCTGCTCCACTTATTGGACTATTACAATTTGCTCCCTGACAGTAGGTTTGATTATTGCTATCAGTAGATGAGACAATATCATCATCTCCTCCATTATTATTGCCACAATGAACAATGGCTAAATCGATATCTAAAATATCTCTATCTTCGATTACAATTAAATCGCTCAAACCAGAGATTGGGTTAATATCGCTATCAATATTATCATCATTACCAAAATCTTTGACACCTATAAAATATCCGCTGACTAGAGAATCCTTATCTACCTCGACTTGATAAGTTCCTTTCCCAAGACCACAAAAGCTATATTTTCCAGAAGAATCGGTAGTTATTGTTGCACCAGTTGGAAAGAGTTTGAGAGTGACACCAGCTACACCAGACTCTCCAGAGTCTTGGATACCATTTCTATTCTTATCGAGCCAGACAAAATCTCCGATACAGTATTTTTTTGACTCCTCTTTCTTGATTAAACCGACATCTAAATCTGTAATATTTTGATCTTTTAGCTCGATAGTTTGAGACTTTTTACTTTTTGGATCTATATCACTATCGATATTATCATCTTTACTATTTGACTCTGTTATAGTATAACCTGCTGGAATAGAGACCACCTCAACTTGATAATCTCCATTTTCAAGACCACAAAAGCTATATTTTCCAGAAGAATCGGTAGTTATTGTTGCACCAGTTGGAAAGAGTTTGAGGGTGACACTAGCTACACCAGACTCTCCAGAGTCTTGGATACCATTTCTATTCTTATCGAGCCAGACAAAATCTCCGATACAGTATTTTTTTGACTCCTCTTTCTTGATTAAACCGACATCTAAATCTGTAATATTTTGATCTTTTAGCTTGATAGTTTGAGACTTTTTACTTTTTGGATCTATATCACTATCGATATTATCATCTTTACTATTTGACTCTGTTATAGTATAACCTGCTGGAATAGAGACCACCTCAACTTGATAATCTCCATTTTCAAGACCACAAAAGCTATATTTTCCAGAAGAATCGGTAGTTATCGTTGCACCAGTTGGAAAGAGTTTGAGAGTGACACCAGCTACACCAGACTCTCCAGAGTCTTGGATACCATTTCTATTTTTATCGAGCCAGACAAAATCTCCGATACAGTATTTTTTTGACTCCTCTTTCTTTTTGTAGATACCCATATCCAAACTAAAATTTTCTTGACCAGCTTCTAGTGTAATAGTCTCTGTCTTACCGCTATTTGGATCAACATCAGAGTCCAATTCATCATTCTCTCCTCTATTTCTTGGGGAGACTTGATAATTTTTTGGGAGAGTTTTGAGGTCAAAAATCGCATAATAATCTCCTGCATCTAAATTTTCAAAAAGATACTTACCATTACTATCTGTTGTAGTTGTTACTAACTCTGTACCATCACCTTTATAAAGAGTTACCTTGATGCCAGCTACACCAGACTCCCCAGAATCTTGAATACCATTTTGATTTTTATCGTTCCAAACACTATCCCCAAAAGATGCACTACTATTTAATGTAAATCCAGCATCTAAAGAGTGATTTGAACTATTTGCCAAATCTGTTTTAAAGTTAATTTTTGCAAACCCATTTGAATCATCATAAGCATCACTATCTATTTTATCACCATCTTTACCCAAGGCATCTCTTTTTGTAATTGACATATTATCTAAAGCTTCATTCATCAAAGAGATACAAATACTATAATCTTTATTTGGCAGAATTTTCATATCTTTTTTAAGATTGATATTTTTAAGCCCTCCAAAATAGTACTCACCATCACTATTAGTTGTAGCCTCTCCAATTAAATTGCCATTACAGCTCTTTCCAGAGTAGAGTTTAACTTTTACTCCTGTAATCCCATATTCATCAGGGTCTTGGATACCATTTTTATTCTCATCATTCCAAATATAATTTCCTATCTCAGCAGGAGCCAAATCACAAAGAAGTTCAATATCACCAATACCTCCAGCTTTTGATCCATACATCTCTCTCTCCCCTCCTTGTGCTACAGGAGAAGGATCTATCAAAGCTTGGGCAGCTATTTTTTCACCTGAACTATTATTCAAAATGCCAATAGACCCAGCCTCATAAGGTGAAGTAGAATCTGACATTCCTAAGTATAAGTTTGCATCTCCTCCCCTCATTGCTACAGCACCTGAGGCTGTTTCTGGGTGTCCTGTTGCTCCATAATCGCTATGATTTTCGTCGTAGAAGTCACCACGATAAAACTCATAATATTTATTGCCATCTTTTATGTACTGCACAGTGTGTGACTCACAATCTGTAGGAGCTACTCCTGTACTCTCATCTGTGTAGCTACCATCAGCATTCTTACACATTTTTCTAAGATCACCACTAGAGTTTCCTCTTTGTCTAATAAATGCTCCCCTATCTGTGTAAGCTAGAAGAAGATTACCCATACTATCAAACTCAATATCGCTTAAGATTGGTTGTCCATAATAATCTGTATCTTTCCAGTTGTTATTTTGATCTATTTGAGGAACTGGTTCTGCGTCATCTTTTTCTGGAAGATATGGTCTTGGCTTTAGATAGTTTAAAGTATTTGTAAATGCAAAATTACTAAAGCTTTCACCATCAAATTTTTGGATTGCTCCACCCAATTCTCCTGTATGATCTACTTCTGTAGGATAACCATTACTAATCCTATTTTCACAAACTGAACCGATAAATACAGAGCCATTATTTACATTCAAAGCCCAAGGTCTGACCATCTCATCATTACAAGCTTTTCCATAAGGGTTTGGAATCAACTTTTTAAAAATTACTTCGCCTGTTGCAATCTCTATTTTGATAAGTTCTTTTTTGTAGAGGTTGATTGTGTAGAGGTATTTGCCATCTTCACTAAGCTCCAAATCACCAAGACCTGCTCTACCAGAAAGAGCAATCACCTCTTTATCATTTTGTTTACTCATTCCATCATAATTTCTCTTTTGGGTTAGAGTATATCCAACCTCTTTGTTACCCAAATCAACTAAAACTTTTACATCACCATTGCCATCTACTGGAATACTATAAATTCTTCCTGCACACCCATTTTTTTTGTTATCTTCATCTTTACATCCTCCAAGTAGAGGTACATACCTTTTAATTACAGATGATGCAAAAATATTTTTATTTATTTTATCATAGGCAAGTCCCCAAATTGCTCCTACCTCTTGTCTACTTTTGAGAAGTTTCCTTTTTGTAAAGTCCTTGTCAAAAGTTCCTTTTTTAGGTGTAGGTAAAGAGAATAAAGATCCATGATTTTCTGGATTTCCATCTGAGCCATCAGGACCACCAGGCAAAGTAGAGATAATTACCTTTGGACTCTTTTTACAATAAGAGTTTAGTGTTGTAATAGATATATTATGATTTAGCTCTCCATTTTCTGCAAAACTAACAGATGAATATGCCTTTCCTGATCCATTATTTCCACTTTTTATCCAGCTCTGATCATTTTCTAGCTCCAACCTACATCTTAAATCTCCATTTAAAACAAATCTATAAGTTCCATTATTTTTTGTGGTAGTTGAGTAGATTTCCCCATCACTACAGACTGCTTTTAATGAAATATTTGAAATCTTGGAATCTAAACGATCCATCTTTCCATTTAAATTGAAATCTTTGAAGATTACTCCGCCAATATCTCCATACAAGGTAAAACTGATTAGAAAAATAATAAATAATTTTCTCATCTACTAAGCCCCTTCTCTTTTTTGGTATACATATTAATTATACATCGTTTAGATTAAAAAATGGAAAAAAAAGGACTATTCTTACATAATTTAATAAAAAAAATAGAAGACGCGTATTTTAACTATAGTTAACTTAAAAAATGTTGTTAGAAAAAGACTAATTAGTAAATTTGAGGTTATTTGAGATAATTTTATTATTAGATAACTCGTTTGGTAAAAAAATCTATCTTTGAGCAATAAAACTTAAGCCACACCCCAAAGGGTGAGAGAAGGATGATTTATCCTCTTTCTATTTCTCCATTGTAAGTGATGATTCCGTATGTGAAGTTTGAGACATGTTTGAAACCTTGAGCTTTCATCACGTGTTGGACTTGGAAGCTCCTACTACCAGTATGACAGTACAAAATTAGATATCTATCTTTAAATTTTTGGACATTTGGGAACCAATCATAAAATTGACTAGTAGGCCAAAGCTCATCAGTACCTTTAATATGTCCCATTTGATACTCCATATACTCTCTGACGTCTACAAGCATAAAATCGACCATCCCAAGCTCTCTAGCCTCAAGGAGAGCTTCTACCTCATCAGCATCTAGTTGCTCTTTTTCTAGTAGTAGCTGAGCCTCCTCTTTGGTCAAACCTCTGCTATGTTGATGAACGACTTCTGCTATTTCTTCCTCTTTTGCGTGCTTTTTAGCATACTCTGGAGTACAAAATATTCCACAGTGACAGTGACCATCTCTTGGAATCTCCTCCTCGATTGCTGGCTTACAAGGACAGATTCTATTGTCTGCTTTTGCTCTTTCCTCTTTTGTAGCTCCAATTACCATAAAACACGGACAAAATCTCTTACCATACATCAATTTATTTCTGGCAAGCCCCATTGCTACACCTTCATTTATCTCTTTGTCTGGATTTTGCACCCAGCCAAATTGATTATTGACTTTTTCTACAAACTTCCAAGTCTTCTCAAGCTCAGCTTGGAACTCTGGGGAATTTACATCTACTTGTTGCATTAATTATCTCCTTCAAAATTTTTTTTGTCGACATAGTATCAAAAAATTTCAAATATATTAGAATTGCTTAACTTTTTTCATAATTTCAAACCAGTCTCTACTAAAGTATTTTTTGATAAAGCTTTTTTTGTGTGGAAGTAGACAAAATGAACAGTTTAGATGAATGATATTCTCATGAATAATGAAGCTAGAATCTTTTGCATTAATTGAGCAGATACTTTTTATAGTTTTTCTATCTTTTATCTCTAACCCATTATCATCAAACCTAAAATATGGACACGCACAAAGATAGCAATTTAGATTTTCCATATCGTGACACTTCTGATTTTTTGCATAAAGAGGACAAAACTCTGGCTCATTCTTTACCATATTTTCAAAGCAAAAATAGTCGATAATCTCATCGTCACTGAGATTTGCAAGCTTTTCTACGATTTTTTTATGTTTTTTTCCATGGGAGATAAACCAATCTAAATAACTCAAAATAGCTCCTTTTATAGATTAACTACAAGAATAAGTCCAAAAAGCTCTACAAGCTCAATAGTAGTACCAACCACATCTCCATTCAAAAATCCTAAACGGCGACCAATAATTTCTGAGACAATCAGAGATAAGATAATTAAGATTGCTAAAATTGCTACTCCACTCCAGCCAAAAAGAGTCAAAATAAATAAGGAGTAAAAAGTTAGTGCCAAAAAGAGAGAAAAAGAGGAGAAAGACTCTTTTAAAATAGTCAAAAAGCTTGACCTAAACTCAAAAGCTCTAAATATGGTCAAAGCTCCAAGACGACTACTAATTGCAATCAAAATCAACCACAAAGCCTTTTGTTCTAAAAATAGAGAGACCAAGCTAGCTAGTTTTAAAATTACAAAAGCCACTCCAAAGAGTACTCCCATTGCTCCTACTGTCGAATCTTTGATAATTTTATAGGGGTCTTTTCCTGAATGTTTGGCAAAGAGTGCATCTACTACATCGATTATAGCTTCAGTGTGCAAAAAACCATAACCTACCATATAAAATACCGCTCCAAAAATAGCCATGAGCCAACTATCTCCAAAATTGACAAAAGATATACTCAAAAGTGAGAGAATTAAGCCAATAAATGGAAAAAATAGTAGCATCCATTTGAGAATGCCTTTGCTACTTAAATCATCACTACTTTTAAACCTAACAGGAATTATACTAAAGTAGGAGAGACTAAATTTTAGCCCCAAGTAGAAATTTTTGATACTATCTCTCAAGAGACTCTCTTAGAGCTTTTATCTCCTCTTTGAGAGATTTTATCTCCTCTCTTAAAGCTTCTAAATCCTCTTTTGTAGCTGGAGATTGAAGCTCTTTTGTAGATTTTTCTGTTTGCTTAATCTTTTTTGGGGTCGATGAGGTAGAAATAGACTCATCCTTTGAGTAGATAAACTGCACCATCTTTCCATCTATCTCTTTTTTGTAATCTTTGAGTTCCCCTTTTTGGAGTTTTTTTACTACCTGGTAGATGCTAAGTTTATTGATTCTAGCATATTCTTTGAGACTCAAATCCACTCTAATCCCTCAATCAAAATAGTTAAGTCATCTGAGTGATTGCTTGAGGGAAAATCACACCATCAATACCAAAACGAGCCATTGTTTCAATCTCTCTATCACTATTAATAAGTACTAAAATTTTGCTCTCAAACATATATTCATCTGCAATTTTCTGGATATCAATTGCTTGCTCATACTGAGTCAAAATAAAGTCAGCCCCAATTGCATTTGCAAAAATTGCTTCTTTTAAGGTATTGACAGTAATTGCAAAAGATAAAGAGTTACTTTCGCAATGTTTTGCTAAATCGATAGAGACATTCAATGGCTCAAGCAGTAAGATATCTGAGTTTGAACTTTTATTGATATCATCTAAACTAAACACTTTTACAAACTTTGAACCGCCAATCCAATCGTGACCATAAATCAACATTTAATTCTCCTTAGATTTATCTCAATTTGGGAGGCACTCTTTTGAGCAATACTCTTTACCTTTATAGCTCATTGCCTCTTTTTTACTGACAAAAGTACCACATTTGCTACACTCAATCATTGTATCTTCATCTAGTTTTTTATTATCTTTTTTCATTTGAGGAAGCTTTAACTCTCCCCCAAAAAAACGGTAGACTCCATAAATTACAAGACCCAAAATTATAAGTTTTAGCAACATCAAGCGCCTTTTTCCATCAATTTTTTGAACTCTCCAAAGATATATCTACTCTCTTTTGGACCAGGACTTGCCTCTGGGTGATGTTGGACAGAGATTATTGGGGAATCTTTATACTCCAATCCCTCAATTGTATCATCAAAGAGATTTTTATGTGTAACAGTAGCTACTTTTGTAATCTCATCTGGGACATTGTAGTTGTGATTTTGAGCTGTTATTTCTACTCTATTTGATGAAAGATTTTTTACTGGATGGTTGCCACCATGATGCCCAAATTTTAATTTATAAGTGTCAAATCCATGAGCGATTGAAAGCATTTGATGTCCAAGACAGATTCCAAACATCGGAATCTTAGCATCAATTAATGATTGAATCTTTGACTTTTCTTCCTGCAAAATCAGAGGGTCTCCAGGACCATTGGAGAGAAATACTCCATCTATTTGACCATCTTTGAATCTTTTAATTACATCTTCTGCTGGGGTAGTATTTGGTATTACTTCTACTTCTAGACCAGCTTGAGTTAGCTCGTTTAGGATATTTCTCTTGACCCCAAAATCATAAGCTACAACTCTCTTTTGAGCTTTTGGAGGTGTAGTATAATCAAACTTAGAAAAATCAAAAACACCGCTTTTATGAATGTAAGACTCTTTTGTACTGACTTGATTGATGTAGTTTATTTCTGAAATTTTTGGAGATTGCTTCAAAATCTGTGCAAGCTCATCTTTGCTATCAATCTCTGTAGAAGCAACCATCTCCATAGCACCTTCGTCTCTTAGCATCTTTGTAATAAATCTAGTATCAATATCACAAATTCCCATCACTCCAAAGCGCTTCAAAAGAGACTCCAAGCTCTCACTAGCTCTGAAGTTTGAATATCTATCTTGGTAGCTTCTGACAATCACACCTTTACAAAAGGCTCCATCACTCTCCATATCTTGGGCGTTACAGCCGACATTACCAATCTCTGGCATTGTAAAGGTAATAAACTGTCCAGCATAACTAGGGTCTGTGACTATCTCTTGATAACCACTCATCGATGTATTAAAGACCACCTCTCCTACAGATGTCCCCTTTGCTCCAAAGCTGTTTGCTTCCAAAAATAGCCCATTTTCAAAATAAAGATAAACTCTTTTCATATCACTCCTCTTCTTCTTAACTCCTCTTCGTAGAGTCTTTGATAGATTAAATCATAATCTGGACTCCCTGGAATATACTCTTTTTCCATATTTCTAATTTTACTGTAGACAATATCATCTATCTCATCATAGATTTTAGCAAACTCTTTAAAAGCTTTGAAGATAATATTTTTGACTTGGTTATCACTAACTTGGAAATCAATAATATACTCTTGCCATAGCTCATCCAAAATTTGATGAGAAAGATCACTAAACCTATCATCATAGTTCATTATTATATTGTATTCAGGAGCCAGTTTTTTCTTTATCATGAAGAAAAGTTGTCTCTCATTTGCCAACTGAAACTCAATCTCATCATAATTTTGCTCTATTATCTCTTTGACTTTTTTATCTAAAGCCTCTTCTCTTTCTAGATTTTCATCTATTATCTTTTTGGTAGCTTCTGCTACTGCATCAATCCCTTTCAAAAACTTGACAAAAGGAGCATTTGCCAAATCTATAGCTATTTTTCTCGCAAGATAACCACTTTGTTGGGGTCTTAGTCTCATGAAGCTCCTTTGATATTTTTAAAAACTAAAGAGTCTACTCCTTTTTTTGGGAGTTTATCACTTAGTCTAGCTTGCTATTATACCAAAAAAGAGACTCTATCTCTGATAATTTTTGGAGCTAAATATAAGACAATTATCAGAGCAGTTTTAAATGAAAAATTCACATTAAAAAGTGATATAAGAAAATCATACTATTTTAATTATGGGTAAGAGGTAGAGAGACTAGAGAATATGGAGATTGATAGGAGTGAAAAAAAGGCTGAATTTAATTTTGATTATCTAACTATCGATTTTTGTATTTTGATTTCTAGCTATTCCACTTTGAGTATTGCCTGCTGTGGCTATTTATTGAGCTAATTGTTGATTAAGATTATTTTTCTAAAATATCCTCAAAAGAGATACCTCTATATTTAGAAGTTGATTTTTCTCTTTTGTAGATACATTAATAATACAGAAAATCACATCCTAATATACCGTCTAATCTTCTTCACAAGGCTCAAATCAATTTTACAGTTTATCACTTCTGCTAAATCCTCTCTGATTACCCCACCATTTGGGGAGTTTATAGAGCTAGATTTTGCCATATCCTCTTTGGCACTATTTGCCACTACCACGAAGCACTGGTTCATCACAGCAAGTGCCGAGGAGAGTATCTCTAAGTGCCGTTTTCTTGGTTCTCCCCAGTGAGCAGGGACTACTACCACATCGACTCCTTCTAATCTTCTCCAAAGCTCTTTGTATCGAAGCTCAAAGCAGATTAAAATTCCATATTTTACTCCATTAATCTCAAAAGCTACCACCTCATCGACAGAACCTCTTTTTAGATATTTGTCCTCATCTCCAAGCAGGAAAAGTTTATGTTTGGCTTGTCTGTGGACTACTTCTCCTTTGTGGATTACTACAGCTTCATTGTAGTAGCCATCATCTCTTTTTACCAGCTTTGTAAAGATTAAAATCTGCTTTTTTACCGCTTTTTTTAGAGTCTCCTCTGCTACTACCCCAAATTCACAAGCCTCCTTGATATTCTCATAATCATAAGCTGTGAGGCAAACTTCTGGAGCTACGATTAAATCGCTCTTTTTGTACTCTTTAAGATATTTTAGAATTTTGTCGAGATTTCTCTGGTATGGAGTAAGATTATCTAGTTGTAAGAGTGTAACTTTTAGAGATTTTTTCATCATTTTCCTTTTAGTTTTTGGCTAAGAATGTAGTGCATAAACAGAATTTGAGAATAGAGTGGAGCAAAGATATTAAGAACAGGAATATAGTTAAAAAGAGATGCCAACATCGCAATTAACCAAGCCTTTTTTGATTTGATATTTAGCTCCTTTTCATCTTTTATAAAAAGTGTCCCCACATCGTAAATCATCGGCTCTTTTAGCAGGATTGACCAGAGCCAAGTCATTACAATCTGCCCAAAAATTGGTATGAAAATTAGAGGAAACATTAATAAAAACATCACTACAAAATATATAGATGCTTTGATAGTATAATAGATTGAGCGGTGAATTTCACCGGCTCTTACTGGCTCAATCTGAGGATACTCTTTTTCTGCTAGACTCAAAATCACCTCTTCACTCAAAAATGATGTGAGATTTGAAATCGTAAGGATTATCAGAGTATAGCCCAAAATCAATGCAGAGATAAAAGCACCTGTCTCTTGAAACCACTCCCAACCCCCTACAAATGGGATTTTTGTTACAAAGCCAGCTACAAATTCTTCAAAAGGAGTCCAAAAATATGTAAGCACTGCTACCCAAAATATAAAAGAACCAAACCCTATCTTCAAGACAAACCAGAGTACCTTTGGACTAAGAATATCTCTTGTGGTTTTTGAAATTGCACTAATCAAGATAACTATCCTTAAAATTGACATATCTTTTGGCTGAAGCATAAAGCTCTGCTACTTCATCATCACTCAATTCTCGCACCACTTTGGCAGGAGAGCCCATAATTAGCGATCTTGGAGGAAACTTTTTATTCATCGTTACCAAGCTCCCAGCTCCTACGATCGACTCTTTGCCAATTACAGCCCCATCTAAAATTGTAGCACTCATTCCAATCAAACAAGCATCTTCAACTGTGCAACCGTGAAGCATCACCCGATGCCCAATTGTTACATCAGAGCCAATAATTGTAGGATTTCCATCGCCAATTCTTTTCTCCTTTTTGAAGTGTGTAACATGAATCATACTCAAATCTTGGATATTTGTCCTATCGCCAATCTGAATAAAATGAACATCTCCTCTTAAAATACTCCCAAACCAGATGCTACAATCTTTTCCAATTTTTACATCTCCAACTACAACTGCACCTTTTGCCACCCAGCTATTTTCTCCAAGTTTTGGGTAGGACTCCTGATACTTTACCAAATTGCCATCTATTTTTGCCATTTCTAACTCTCCTGTAGAAGTTTATCTGCTAATTTTTTGACATAGTTGCTAGAGTTATCTCTTTTTTTATTCTTTTGATAGATTTTGTTTATATATTTTTCTAGCAACTCTTGAGAATTTATCACTCTTTCACCATCTCTTGGACTCATTAAAGTGTAAGAACCATCACTATTTAAAACCCAGCGAAGAGTATTATCCCCAAGCTGGAGAGTCAAAATCTGCTCAATTCTCTCTTTTAGACTATCTTCTATGACAGGAGTCATTAGCTCTACTCTTCTATCTAGATTTCGTGGCATCAAATCAGCACTAGAGATATAGCACCTTACACTATCATTTTTAAACCAATAAACTCTTGGATGTTCGAGATATTTTCCAATAATTGAATGAACCCTAATGTTTTCACTTACCCCTTCAATCCCACTCTTTAGGCAACATATTCCACGGATTATCAAATCTACTCTACACCCTTTTATTGAAGCTTTGTAGAGAGCTTGTATAATCTCAGGATGAGTAAGAGAGTTTGATTTCAAAATAATATGTCCATTTTCACCGTAGTTTGCCTCTCTTGAGATTAAGTCAAGTAGTTTGTTTCTGATTTGTGTTGGAGACATGTAGATATTTTTGAGTACAGTGTTTGTTGAAAATCCTGTCAAAAAGTGAAAAAATCTAGTAGCATCATTATTAAAATCTTTATTTGTAGTAAAGTAACTAAGGTCTGTATAGATTTTAGCTGTGGTTGGATTATAGTTACCTGTAGCAAGATGCAAATAACTCTTTAATCTATTTTGTTTTTTGCGGATAACTTGAGCAATCTTTGCATGTACTTTCATCCCTGGAATACCATAGATTACATGTGCACCTGCTTCTTCTAATCTTTTTGCCCACTTAAGATTATTCTCCTCATCAAATCTAGCCTTTAGCTCTACTAAAACGGTCACCTGCTTACCATCTAAAGCTGCATCAATTAAAGCTTTGACAATTGGAGATTTGCTACCGACTCGATAAAGTGTCATTCTAATTGCTAAAGTGTTTGGGTCGCTTGCTGATTGTTGAATAAACTTTACAACAGGGTCAAAACTCTCATAAGGGTGATACAAGACTACATCTTGATTCTCCATAGCACTAAAAATCTCTTCTCTATCAAATGGTGGAAGAATCTTTGGAGTGTAAGATGGTAGTAGAAGATGAGAAAGACTCTTCTCTCCTACAATCTGCCACAAAGCACCAAGATTAAGTGGAATTGCTCGATAATAGTAGATGTCTTCTGTATCTATTTGCAAGTGAGAATTAAGAAACTCCACCAAATCTTCATCCGCATCTCCTGTAAGCTCAAGTCTCACAATATTCCCTTTATTTCGACTTCTAAGACTCTCCTCCATCATCTCCAAAAAATCATCAGCTTCTTCTTCTTCAATCTCCATATCGGCATTTCTAGTCACGCGAAAAGGGGTGGTAGCGATTTTGGTATAGCCAGGAAAGAGGTCTCCAATAAAGTGTTCGACTACGCTTTCAATTGGGATGTAAGTATCTTCTACTTTAATAAATCTAGCTAGCACTCTTGGTATTCTTACCAAACCGTGTTTAATATTTCCATCCATATCACTCAATTTGACAGCAAGACCAAAACTCAAATTGTTTAAATGTGGAAAAGGGTGTGTAGCATCAATAGCAATTGGAATAATTACAGGATAAATCTCTTCAAAAAAACGCTCTTTTAGACTCTCTTTGAGCTTCTCATCCAATTTATCAAAGGATTTGATAAAAAGATTATGAGAGTTTAATTCAGATAAAATTGATAAATAACTCTTTTCTAGACTCCTTTTTTCTTTATGAAGGTAGGCTCTAATTCTTTTTAACTGTTCAGATGGCGTAAGTTTATCTGGACCTGTCTCTTGTATTCCAGCCTTTTCCAACGAGATAAGACCAGCTACTCTAACCATATAAAACTCATCTAGATTTGTACCATAAATTGCTATAAATTTAAGTTTTTCAAGAGCTGGTAGAGTCTCTCTTTTTGTCTGCGCTAAAACTCTGCTATTAAACTGAAGCCACGAGAGTTCTCTATTGATATAGAGGTTTGCATCATTTAAATTTATACTCACTTAAATATCCTTTGAAAATATATTAAAATAGAGTTTAGTTGACTAAAAAAGCCTATCAAATTAGTTTTTTATTCTCATCTATTATTATATCAATTTTAAAAGCTTTTTTAAATCTTTTCTCTTCATCAAACTTTTGAAGCTATAATATCGACAAATTTTTTAAAGGATAAAAATATGTTACTTTGGGTGGTTGGAATTTATTCAATCTATACACTTCTTAAGATTTATCTCTCGATTATGCAAATTGGCTATGTCAATCAGGAGAAATTAAAAGATGCTGTTATTCTTCCTTCTGGCAAATATCTAGTAGCTGGAAACTACGCTGTAGCAAAAGAGAAACTCTCAATTATTGAGACCTTTGTAGACTATTTACTATTTTTGTGGTTTGTCTTTTTTGGGCTTTCATGGCTTCAGAGCATTACTGGAATCGATGGAATTTCTAGCTCTTTACTATTTTTGCTTGGCTTTTTTACAATAAATTTTATTGTCTCTTTACCCTTTAGTATCTACTCTAAATTCAAGATTGACCAAGAGTTTGGATTTAATAAAATGACACCAAAAATGTTCATTATAGATACTATCAAAAGCTCTTTACTTTTTCTTATTTTTGGTGGAGCTATCTTTTCTTTGTTGGTTTGGATAATTGATAGCTTCTCTAGCTGGTGGTTTTGGGGGTTTGTAGTTCTTTTTGGTGTAGCACTCCTAATAAACATTATCTACCCGACAATTATAGCCCCAATGTTTAATAAATTTACCCCCCTAGAAGATGGAGATTTAAAAGAGAGCATTAAGAAGATGATGTCAGAGGTTGGATTAAGTAGTGATGGAATTTTTGTTATGGATGCTAGTAAAAGAGATACTAGACTAAATGCTTATTTTGGGGGGCTTGGCAAGAGTAAAAGAGTAGTACTGTTTGACACTCTCCTTGAGAAGTTGACAAATCAAGAGCTTTTGGCTGTCCTTGGACATGAGCTAGGACACTACAGCCACAAAGATATCTGGAAAAATATCGGGATGATGGGTGGATTTTTGTTTGTTGCTTTTTATATTTTTGGGCATCTGCCAGAGTCACTCTTTACTGAGATTGGTATTGTTCCAACAGGTGGAGCTGTTTTGGCAATAATTATTCTACTTTTGCCGGTTTTGAGCTTTATTTATACTCCAATTATGAGTATTATCAGTCGCCACAATGAGTATGAAGCTGATAAGTTTGGCTCAAAAATGGGAGGTAAAAATAATTTGGTATCTGCCCTTTTGAAGCTAGTAAAAGAGAATAAATCTTTTCCAAAATCAGACCCAATTTACTCAAAATTTTACTACTCTCACCCACCAATTATTGAGAGATTAAAAGCACTTGGTTTTGATGTAGATAAACCTCTTCCAAAAGATGGAATTTTTCAGTTTATGGATGAGTCTAAGTAAAATGAAGATATCAAAAGCGATAGAATTAGCTTCAAAGAAGCTTAACTATTTTGAGCGTCCCAGACTTGAAGCTGAGATTTTGCTTTCTCATCATTTAAAGTGCGATAGAGTTTGGATTCATCTTCATGGAGAGAGTAGTTTTGAGGATTTTGATACTTTTTGGGGACTAGTCAAAAGAAGAGTCAACTTTGAGCCGATTGAATACATTACAAATAGAGTTAGTTTTTACTGGGATGAATTTTTTATTAAAGAAGGTGCTTTGATTCCTAGACCAGAGAGTGAGATTTTAGTAGACAAAACAGCTTGGCTTATTAAAAGAGTTGATGCAAAGGTTATCGCAGAAATTGGGGTAGGAAGTGGAGCAGTCTCAGTAACTTTAGCAAAAATGTTTCCAGAACTTAGTATTATTGCTACTGATATCTCTGATGATGCGCTAAGCGTGGCAAAAAAAAATATTGAGCTTCATAACGTAGAGTCTCAAATTGATTTGGTCAAAACTTCTCTGCTTGATGAGGTGGGGGAGTCTATAGATTTGATAGTCTCAAACCCTCCATACATTCCTAATTTCGAAAGAGATAATCTCGAACCAAATGTTATAGATTTTGAGCCAGAAGAGGCACTATTTGTAGAAGGGGATGGTACAAGACTCCTCAAAGAAATTATATCTTTGAGCTTAAAAAGAGGGGTCAAAGCTCTAGTTTGCGAAATGGGCTATGACCAAAGGGAGGAGATTGGGAGATTTTTAGACTCTTTTACTCTCAAAGAGTACGGTTTTTATAAAGATTTGGCTGGTCTTGATAGAGGATTTTGGCTAATCCCTTAGATTTCTGACCAATTCAATATCTAAGCCACTCTTTTGAGCAATTGTCTCATCATCTAAAATATCAAGCAGAGCCTTGGCAAGCTCGATTTTTGCTTCTAGCTTCCCACGCTCAAACCCCTCTTTAATTCCTTCTTTGCGACCTCTTTCTAAACCTTTACTAATTCCCTCTTCAATTCCTTTTTCAATTCCTTCTTGTATTCCACTTTTGTAGCTTCTACTCTTGGCTTTTTTGATTGCCAGCTTTTGTACTGAAATCTCATCTTTTCTTTTGTGAAGAATCTCCAACTCCTCCAAAGCAATATTAGATTCATCAATAGATTCAAAAGCACCTTTGAGACTCTCTAACTCTTTTGGGATTGCAGTAAGGGCTGAGGCATTTTTGAGAAGATAGATATATTTATCTTGTTCACTACTGAGATTTATTAAACCTTTATGAAATTTTGGAATCTCTATAAAAATTAGCTCCAAATCATTCAAATATTTAATATGTTCATCTTTTTCCATTAGTTTAAAATAACTAACGACTTTGTCTACTCCTTCAAACATCACAAAATCTACAATAGTAATTACAATTACAGGATTAAATAGTAAGTGATAGCTTCTACGATTTAGTTGACTTGAGTAGTTTTTGGTCAAGTTGTAAAGGACTTTTTTCTCAAATCCTTCATAATTTAAGACATCAATTTCTATAATAATTTTGCTATTATCATTTAGTTCAGCTCTGATTTCGATAAAACTCTCACCCATTCTCTTCAGAGCTTGAAGATTATAAGGATTTATAATCTCCACATCTACTACTTCCTTATTGCTTGGCAAATCCAAAATACTATTTAAAAAGCCAATCAAAATATCTCTATTTTCTTCTCTGCCTAAAACTCTTTTTAGAGTATAATCCACTTTTAAATCCAAAAAACCCAAAATCTCCTCCTCGCTTTTATAATTATTATATTTTTTTAATCTTAATTGAGAGACTATCTCCCTCTTTTTTTATAAAATTCATCTCTAAACTCTAAAAATCTTCCTTCCAAAATTGCTTCTCTAGCTTCTCTCATAAGGTTTAAGTAATAGTGGAGATTGTGTATTGTTGCCAATCTAAAATATGTAAGCTCTTTGGAGCGAAAAAGATGTCTAAGATAAGCTCTAGAGTATGTTTGACAGACAGGACAAGAGCAGTTTAAGTCAATGGGAGATTCGTCTAGCTCATATCTTTTAGCTTTTATTGTTACTTTGCCAAAACTAGTAAAAAGAGTACCATTTCTTGCATTTCTTGTAGGCATTACACAATCAAACATATCTACACCACGCAAGACATTTTCTACCAAATCCTCAGGAGTCCCTACTCCCATAAGATATCTTGGGCGATTAGATGGCATAAATTGTGTAGTCCACTCTACAGTATCATACATCTCTTTAGCACTCTCTCCTACGCTTAACCCACCAATTGCAAATCCATCAAAGTCCATTTGGCATAGTTCTTTGGCTGATATCTCTCTAAAATATGGGTCTGTACCTCCTTGAATGATGGCAAAAATATTCTGCTCAAGAGCTACCCCTCTTTTTTGAGACTCTCTGTGATAAGAGAGTGATTCTCTTGCCCAATTAGTAGTCCTTTGAATGCTAGATTTGATTCTCTCTTTTGTAGCAGGTAGAGCTATCAAATCATCCAAAACCATCATAATATCACTGCCTAAATTGTGTTGAATGTCTATTACCTTTTTGGGAGTAAAAATATGCTTGGAGCCATCGATGTGACTTTTGAAAGTGATTGAGTTGTCATCAACTTTGACGCTATCTCCAAGAGAAAAAGCTTGAAACCCTCCACTATCTGTCAAAAAACTTTTTTTAAACTCTGCAAATCCATGCAGTTTGCCAAGCTGATTGATTATTTTATCACCTGGTCTTAGATAAAGATGATAAGTATTTGCCAAAATTATCTCTGGTTGTAAAGTCTGCTCCAAATCTATAGTATCTATTGCCTTGACAGCTCCAAGAGTCCCAACAGGCATAAAAACAGGTGTCAAGATTTTAGAGTGAGCAGTAGTAATTGTGCAAGCTCTAGCTCTGGATTTTGGGTCGATAGCATCTAGGGAAAATTGCATTTTGATATAATATCCTCGATTTTGGTATAAAAAAAATTATAGCATAAAAGCTTCCTGGAGTATATTTTGAAGAGTATCTTAATTTTAGCTGATGGAATGGTAGCTGAAGAGTTTGTCCAGAAAATCAATAACAAAAGAGTCACTGACAACCGCTACACAGTCGTCAAACCAAATAATTTTAAACTTCCTCAAAAGATTCAAAATCAGATTGAGCTAGTTGAGATTGATCCTACAAGTTATAGCAAAATGAGAAGACTTTTTTATAAGCAAGAGTTCTCTATGGTTTTTATCATTTTAGATAAAGTAGAAGATGCTGGTGAGGCTTTAAAAATTGTCAGAAAAATAGATAAAAGAGTAAGAGTGGTTCTTCTTGATATGTGGGGGGCTTTTGGTAAATTTAAGCAAAATGGGACTCTCATTTTCAATGCCAAAGAGATGCTCTCAAACCAACTTTACAACCATCTTCCAAATGTACCAATAGTTGCTAGAAATGTCGGACTTGGCGAAGGTGAAATTATGGAAGTGCTTGTACCTTTTGGAAGTGCATTTTCTTATCGTCATATCGGTTCTATTGCTCAAATTCGTTGGAGGATTGTAGCACTTTATCGCAATAATAAATTGATAATGCCAAATGCAGCAACTATGATTCGTCCACAAGATACACTTTTAATTGTCGGACGCCCACAGGTATTGATAAATATTTATCGTAGAATAAATAATCGCTCTGGATTATTTCCTGAACCTTTTGGTCGGAACTTGTATCTAATTTTGGATATGACAAGAGACTCCAAAAAAGCTGATGATTACATAAAAGATGTAATATTCCTCCTCCAAAATCTAGAAGAGGGGAGACGATTAATTGTCAAAGTAATAAATCCTACAGATTTTGAGACTCTAAGAAAAATTAAAGAATTAAGAGATAAAAGAGTTGATATTTTTATAGTTTATCAACGTGTAAATGTCTCAAGGATGATTTCGTCTGATATAGAGGAGTTTGATATTGGATTGATTTTCTTGAGTCGGGAGACTTTCAAGAGAAAGATGATTTACAAAGAGATTTATGAACAAAAGAAGATGGTCTATATTTTTGGAGATACTAAGATTGAAGATATCAAAAAGTCTGCAATCATAGTCACGCAAGAGGAAGAGATGGAAAGCATTAGTTCGATTGGATTTTATATTTCTGAGACTTTGAAGTTGAAGTTTTGTCTTTGTGATTTTGATCCTGAAGGTGATTTTGATTCCAAAAAAAGGATAAAAGAGCATTATGAGACACTCTCTCACATTTTTCAGTATGAAATTACTATCAAGCAAAAGCAAGTCAATCCAATTAGAGAGTTAAAAAAGATGGAAAATCTCCTCTATATTGCTCCATTTGACAAAAGTCTACTCAAAAGGAGTCTATTTTATACTCCTGCTTGGTTGTCGACAAACATAAAACGCTATATTGTAGATTATATTAGCCATCCGAAGCTTTTAGTACCGATTGAAGTGTAGGGTTTTGATTTTGTGACTTTTTAATCTCATTTCTAAAAAAGAGTCCAATCATACTAGAAAAAGCTGTAATTAAGAAAAATACTACTCCAAAAGCTACACCTTTGTCAACTGGAAGGTGTAGCAAAGAGAATCCATAAAGAAAAACCCACTCTCTAATGCCAATACCACCAAAACTAATTGGCAAAACAGCTACAATACTAGAGATTAAAAATAGTAGTAATAAATCAATAATCAAAGACTCTTCTACTCCAAAAGCTTTGGAGATAAAATATGCCAAAATTAGCTGTAGAGCTTGGGTCAAAAAACCAAGAGCAGTCGTAAGAGCAAAAGCGTGATAAAATTCGCTAAAGAGATACCGATAAATGAGCCACAAACTAGGTAGAGCAAATAGTAATCCAAAAATATCAAAAGGTAAAAGCCACTTAAACTCATAAAAAAAGCTACTAAAGATAAAGAGAATCCCAGCAAAAATCAAAAGAGGAATCAATCCACTAACTCTATCTAAAACTGTGGCTCGAATCAGCTCAGTAATAGTGGCTAAATTTGCTCTTTTTAGTAGATAGATTTTATATCCATCTCCTCCAATTCCCCCAGGTAAAAAAAGATTATAAAACATCCCTGTATAGTAGAGCTTGAGGGCGGTTTTTTCTGGAAGACAAAATCCCAGCTCTTTGAAGAGTAGATTAAGGCGGATTGATGATGCAATTTTTGAGAAATTGAAAAATACAAAAGCCAAAAATAGATAGAAAATATCGCTACTTCTGATGATAGAAATTACCTCATCAACCTTTACTTTCTGAAAAACATACCAAAGAGCCAAAAGGCTAAAGGTAATTTTTATAATTATACTAGTTGTCTCTTTTTTTATCATGAGATTTACCAATAAATACCTCTCTTATCTGCCAAGGTTTCTTATTTTGAGATTCGAAGTAAGTCCTCATAATCAATTCTGCAATAAAACCAGTGGTAATAAGCTGAATACCAGCTAAAACCAATAATACTCCAAGAGTAAGCATCGGTCGATTACCAATCGTACAGCCAAACAGTTTCAAAATAAAAAGGTAAATATTGATAAATACCCCAAGTATCAAAGAGATTACCCCTAAAGTACCAAAAAGGTGCATAGGTTTTGTGCGATATTTTTGCATAAATAGCATCAACATCAAATCGCTAACTACTTTTAGAGTCCTGCCAATTCCGTACTTTGAAGTACCATATCTTCTAGGGTGATGCCTAACATCTACTTCTATCATCTTAGCTCCTTGCATCTCTGCTAAGACTGGTATAAAACGGTGCAACTCTCCATAAAGATCAAGATTTTTGGCTATTTTATTTTTGAAGACCTTGAGAGTACAGCCATAGTCATGGAGATAGACTCCTGTAGTTTTTCTAATTAGCCAGTTTGCAATTTTGCTTGGGATTTTACGCAAAAAAAAGCCATCTTTTCTTTTGGCTCTTCTTCCTGCTACGACATCTACATTTTTCTCTCTTAAGAGTTTTATCATCATCGGAATATCGTGAGGATCATTTTGCAAGTCTCCATCAATTGTAGCAATCAACTCACCTTCTGCCATATCAATACCAGCGGCCATAGCTGTAGTTTGACCATAATTTCTCTGAAAAACTATAATCTTAAATCTATCAGTTGCTAACTCCTTTGCTACCTCTACACTTCTATCTGTAGAGCCATCATCTACCACTATTACCTCATAATCAATCCCTTTTAGTGCATCTTGAATCGCTTCAAAAAGAGGTTTGATACTCTCTTCTTCATTCATTATCGGGACTACTAGAGAAAGCTCCATTAAAAACCTTTTATCCATTTTGAATGGATTTTATCCAAAGTTTTCCAAAAATACTCCACACTCTAAGCCAAAAGAATCTCTACACCATCAATCCAGAGACTACTAACCTCTTTTGTGTGCAAAATTGTATGAAGCGCCAAAGAGTCTTCTTCTATTTCATCTGGCAAAGTAATAAGAGCAAAGTCAGCTGGAGCATTTAGAGCTATTCTACCAGCATCAGATTTTATCGCCTCTGCACCACCAGTTGTGATAGATTCTATGAGACGATTAGCTAACTCTTTTAGAGGGAGATTTGAGTGTAGCATCAATGCACCTCTAAGCTCATCAAAAATATTTAAAGTGGCATTTGAGCTAAGACCATCTGTAGCAGTTGCTAAATTGCAATCAATATCTTCAATCTCTAATCGTTTTGAGCCTAGATTTCGATTTGACCTTGGACAGTGAATGATAGAGTGTCCCTCTTTTTTGAGATGTGCCAACTCCTCTTTTGAAGCGTAGACTGAGTGTACAAAAGCACTTTCATAACCATCAAAAAGCTCAATAAACTCTTTGGAGGTGGTAAGAGGTTTGATGATGTGAGAGTATTTAGCAAAAATCTCTACAAGTTTATTGGACTTTTCACCTTTGAAATATTTGGCAAAAAACTCCATAAATCTGCCTTCAGAATTATCTAGCCACTCTCTCTCATAAGATGATTCCATAAAGTGACAGCTAAGAGGCATGTTATTTTCTTTGGCAAAAGAGACTACCTTTTTTGCCATAATCGGATGAATAGAATATGGAGAGTGAATCTCTACAGCTGGTATAAGTTTATACTTTTGGGCATCTTTTTTAGAAGCTTCAACTCTGGCCAAAAAATCGGCATAAAGTGTATCTACCATTGCAGGTTCTGAGCCGATTGCCTCATTGAAGTAGACTACCTTTTGAGGAGTCTTTTGGCAAACTTCCAAATCCATACCAAAACTACTTACTGCTCCAAAAGTCGTCACTCCACTCTCTAGCATCTGATTACAAGCTAGATTCATATCCTGATTTGAGAGTCTATCAAGAAGTATCTCTCTATTTTCAATCACACTACCTAGCCAATCGATAAAATCTCCATATTTTAAAGTTGTTTTATTTGATGAAAACTCAAGATGTACATGAGCATTGATAAAGCCTGGATATAAAATAGAGTTTTTGGGGGCTTTATAGACTTGAGCTTCTGGATACTTTTTTTGGATATTACCTAGCTCATTTATATCCAAAATCTTCTCTTTAAAAGCTACAGCTTTCCCTTTGATAAATCCTTGCGGAGTGTAGATATAATCTGCTACTATAATCTCTACCACAAAATCCCCTTTTCCAAAAAATTGGCCAATAACAAAAAATAGTATTAATTGGCATAAAAGATATTTTAAATATTAAAATTATCAATAAAGAATGGAAAATTCTACCAAAAAAATACTCCAAAGCCCCTTGAAGGCTCTTTTGAAAGGTTAGGAGAGGTTTTTAGCTTAAAAAAATCTTAACCAAAAGTGACTCTTTGAAAGTCAAAATAGAAAGTATCATCAAACCCAAAATCCCGCCTGCAAATCCAGCTAACACTTCAGCAAGAACTACTCCTAGTCCACCCTTAATATTTTTATCAATCCAGCCAATTGTAGATGGTCTCCAGATAGTAAAAAGTAAAAATGTAAAAAGTGCCAAGACTCCAGAGATGAAAAGTGGATAGATGAGGTGGTGCTTAATTGCGCCAAAAGATACTGCACTAAATGTAATCCAGATTCCAATTACTTTGGCAATCAAAATTGAGTCTTTATTTTTTTCCTCTGCTAAAAATTTATCAATCTCAAATACAGAAACTACTCCAATAGCAAATGCTAAGCTAAATAGTGATGAACCATTTAAAGATGATGTGATGAGTACTGCAAATATTAGTGCAATAATCAAACAGATTATATCTCCATTTTTATATGTTTTTAGACCAAAACAGCTTAAAAAATTATCTCTCATTTTTCTCTCTTTTTTTATGTTAGTGAGCTTGTTTGATAAAGCTCCATCAATCGAATATAAAACTGCTCTTTTGATATCTCTTCTAAAAGTCCCGAGCTAGGAATCAAAGAGTAGTAGATATTTTGAAGGTCATCGATTCTTTGAGGATAGAGTGAAGCTAAAATATTGGCTGTAACTTCTTTTCTTACCAAAATAGGAGGAGGTAAAATCCCATTTGTGATTAGTTTACGGATAGATTCTGAGTGGTAATTTATGTGGTGATGCTGACCGTGTGGACAGATTGAGTTGCTTACTAGAGTTTTGCAAATGTCACAATAGACATACTCATCATTGGTAGTAATTTTTATCTCCAATCCACTTAGAGTATCAAAAATAGTATTGAGCTGATTTTTATCGTAGTATAGTCCTAGACCTGCATGATTTTTACCGATGATTAACTCATCACAACCGTAGTTTTTTGCCATGATTGTCTCAAGAATAAGCTCATTGTAGCCTGCAAAAATATAGGTATTCTCAAAAGGTACAATGACAGCTCTATTTTTGGGTAAGAAATTCTCTACAAAAAGAGATAACGCATCAAATCTCACATCAAAGCTCAAGCCTTCAGTAGTAAAAGGTTTACGCAAAAATAGAATGAGTAAATCCGTCTTGGCAAGAGCTTGTCTAATCATCTTTTCATGGGCTCGATTTAGAGGATTTGCTGCTAGCATAATGGCTGAAATCTTTTTTGGTTGACTCTTTTGAATCAGCTCTTTGAGATTTTTGATAGTCTCTTTAAGCGGAGGATAATCTACAAAATACTCTCCACTAACTGCTAAATCTCCCAACCTAGACATTGTATTTTTGACTCCAGGGTGAGTTGGGTCTGTGGAGCCGTAGATATTTAAGAGTCTCTGTTTTTTGTCAATCTCAAACACCTCATCTACAACCAACCAGCCAACTTCTACATCATCACAGATGAAAGTGAGCTTTTCACCCTTTTTAGTACTTGAGAGAGTGTCTCTATTTTTTTTACCTTCTGGAGCCAAAATAAAAGAGAAAGGAAAGGGGGTATTTTTATATTTTTTGGTTTTGTCGACTTCTAGAGCTTCCTCTTTATTCATCAAACCATGCACAGGAGCCAAAAGCCCCTCTTGAACAAAAGCTAGAGTAGACAGTGCTTCTGTATCAATTATTAACCTTTTACTTCTTTTTGAAGAGATCATACTTTTTCCTCTTTTCCCAGAGGCTTTTTCGAGATATTCCAAGCTTTTTACTGAGTTCCGTGTCTGGGAATTTGTATTGAAATGTTTTGACAATGTGCTGGACATACTCATCAATTGTTAGAATATCATCTTGATTATATAATTTACTATTGGAGTTTATTGTCATCTCATCAAAAGGGGTGGGAATGTTACCTGAGGTATCGGTAAGTATAAACTTTTTACTCCTTAAAAGCTCAAAAAGTTGCTCTCTTTCACTCTTTTTGAGCTTTTCTAAATGTACAATATAAGCTACTGTCTCACTATCTAAAGCTTCTATCTTCTCTTTCCAGTTGATATCCTCGAGAGAGATTAGGGTAAAAATATATTTTCCAGAGCTATTTAATTCCAATACAAATTTATCTACTACTCTTTGATAGTTTGTGTGAATGACTATTGGTATTGGAAAACGCAAAGGGTCAATTTTTGATTCAATATCTTTGTAGATATAGTTTAAATACTCTTCATAAAATCTACTCTGTTCTTGAAGCATTCTAAACTCATGATAATGTTCAATCTTTCTTAATAGCTCTTCAATCATAAAAGGTTTGAGGATATAATCTCTAGCTCCAGCTCTAAGAGGTTCACCTACTGTGTCATTATTGATGTAGTTGACCATTAGTAGTACATTTTTATCTTTAAATTTCTCAATCAAAGGTATACAGTTTTGACCTGGGAGATTTGTAGAAAGAAGATAGATATTTGCTACAGAATTCATCGCCTCTTTAACTGACGTAAATATCTCAATCTCAAAATTATATTTTGATAGCTTTGTAGCTATACTTTGAGCAAGATACAACTCATTTTCTATGATTACTATTTTCATCCGATTTCCTTATTCCTTTTAGACTTTACTAATATAATAAATCTTTTTATTTTGCTTGATATGATTAAAAAAATAGAGATTTTAAGATTGATTTTGAATATCTTTTATCTCAAAACTCTCCAGTCAAAATATTTTAGAGTTGCTACACTCTGTACTAAAACTCCCTCTTTTCTGCCTACAAAGCCCATCTTTTCAGCTGTTGTTGCTTTGATATTGACTCTATGAAGTGGGATTTTCAAGATTTTAGCTAGAGTTTGTGATATATTTTTTTTGTAATCTTTGAGCCTAGGTTTTTGAGCTACGATTGTCAAATCCACATTTACTATCTCAAATCCTCTATGATTTATTAACTCTACTACTCTTTGGAGAAGAATTTTGGAGTCTATTCCTTTGAAACTCTCATCATCATCTGGAAAAAGTTCTCCAATATCACCCATACTTGAGGCTCCAAGTAAAGAGTCAATCAAAGAGTGAATTGCTACATCCCCATCGCTGTGAGCTTTGAAACCAAAATCTACATCAATCTCAACCCCTCCAAGGTACATCTTTTTGTACTCTTCAAAAGGGTGAATATCGATACCAATTCCAACAAAAAACTCTTTTGATGGGGCTTTTAGGCAGGAGAGCCTTTTTAAATCATCTACATAAGTCAACTTATGTGCTTTTTGAGAACCCTCTACAAAATAGATACTACCTCCAATATCTTTAATAGCACTGCTATCATCTGTATAATTTTTGTGACTATCTAAAGCTCTTTTTAATATTTTGACTCTACTTAATTGTGGAGTTTGTATAATTTTTATCTCTTCTCTATTGATTGGTAGATTATTTTGATAAAGTGTATCGACAGCATTTAATGCTGGAATAATTGAATCAGCTCTTTTTCGATTTTTTATTAATCTTTTTATCAATTTTTTGTCGATACAACATCGAGCGACATCACTTACCATTACCCATTTGCTATCGACCACTTTTAGCGCATTCTTTAGAGACTCTTGCCTAGTAGTACCACCTACTACAAAAGTGTAATTGGCAAATTTTTGCATATAATTGATATCTTCTTGAGGGGCTACAATTACAATCTCTTTGAAATCGAAACTCTTTTTAAAATCCTCTGCTACTTTTAACCAAAGAGGCTTATCCTTTTGGTACAACCACTGTTTTTTCGTTTTAATTCCAAATCTTGAGGAACTTCCAGCTGACAATAGAACTAAAGTAATCTTTTGCAACTATATCCTTTCTACTAACTAATAAAATGTTCCAAATCGTAACGAATTATACACAATAATACTTATTATTGATACAGTTTGGGACAGATTTACTACCTTGATAATAAAAAAATAATAATTAAGATTAAAAATGGAAAAACTTGGCATAAGTCATGTAAATATCTTATTAGATTGTGTAGTTTTAGATATTTTTTAGCTCTATTTTTGCTTTTGGTATTTTAGTTTTTGAGCTTAAAAAGTAGCAATTCAATTCTATTTTTTAAGTTTTGACGAAAAAATTAAGTTTCTTAAGTTTAAGCTCAAAAATATTTTTTTGTCTATTTAAATGGTTTTTTATACTGGAAATAGAAAATAATTACAATTACTATAAAATCAGCATCTATATTCTCTTATGCTAAAGAGATATTTATAATATTAAGTTTTTCTTAAAAAGAGTTATAGCTAAGATATATATCTTAATTAAAAGTGTCCAAAAAAAATGTTACAATATTAACTAATAGAAAAAATGGTAGAGGAGAGTTATGCAGACAGATTATGAAGGCACACTGCTAACAATTACAGCTGAGATTATCTCTAAAGAGCCAAAAGGTTTTATTATCAAGATACACAATGATGAGACCAATGAGAGTATAGAAGTGAGTTCTACTAGAGAATATGCTCAATATTTGATAGAGAGTGTCAACAACTCTGTAATGGATAATTTTGTAGCAAAATGGTTACCATCTCCAAATGCTCGAAGAAGAGATATCGATTTAATTGGTATGGAGCTTGGTATGATGCAAGAGTGGATGGAAAAGGAGCTCATGCAAGATGAAAATATAGATGATGGTGGTTTGATTGATGCAGTTGAAAATGATAAATAAAATAGTAGTCTCTTCTATGCTCTTAGCAGGCTCTTTAAGTGGAGGCGAACTAGGAAAAGTTAGTGGTGGAGCTGTATTTAAATTTTCATACTTACAAAACTCTCAAAACTCTACAAAAAAAGAGAGAGTAGTCCAAGATAGCACTCTAGATAATTTGATTTATGATGCTGTCAATACGGTAAGAGAAAAAACAAATATGATTCCTCTATCTTATAATTCTGCTCTTCAGAGTGCGGCATCTGGACATGTAGATTATATGATAACAAATAAAATCTATGGACATTACGAAGATGAAGGTAATGAAGGTTTTATTGGTGTGACGCCGATGGACAGAGGTAGAGAAAAAGGTTATGAACCGACATATTATGCGGAAAATCTTACAGTAGGATATAGTGACCCTACAGACTCTATTAATGCTCTAATGCAGTCAATTTATCACAGATTTGTCTTTTTGGATTTTCAGGTAGATGAGATAGGTATAGCTTATAAAGATTTGATTTATAACTATGATATGGGAAGTAGTAAAGATGTATCAATAAATATTGATAAAAATCCATCTTATGTTGTTTGGCCTCCAAATGGTTATAGAGATACACAAGTACTTTTTGCCAATTTTGAAGATCCAAATCCTCTCGTAGATGAGGGGTGTGTTACTGGTGGTGTGACAGGTAATCCAATTAGTATTCAGTTTAATCCACACTCTGGAGATATTTCTCTAGAGTCATTCAAACTATTTAGCGGTAATGATGAGGTGGAGACTCAAGTCATCCTATCAAAAGATAATGACCCAAATGAACTTTTTAGTGACAAAGAGTTTGCTCTTTATCCTAGTCATCCTTTAGAGATTAATACTAAATATCAAGCTGTCTTTAAGGGTTATATTGGAGGAGAATATAAAGAGATTTCTTGGAGTTTTATCACCAAAAATTATGAATATTCTCGCTACAGAGTAGAAAGTGGTAACAGTTATGATGTGATAAAGGATAAAACTTATATTTTACATGTCATTCCTGAAAATTGTAGCGACAATATTAGTCAATATTCATATACTGGTTATGCAGATGTAGAATACATTGATATTAATTTAATCAAAGTTATCCCACATGGAGATGTCAGCTTTAAGATGGGAGATGTAGAGTTTGACTTGGTTCTTTCAGATAGTGATGATGCTATTTCTGCTACTACCCCTACAAAAAATGGTGATGATATCTCTAGTGATGTAGACTCATCTACAAATGTAGAAGTATCAGCTTATGAGATGGATTTTGGATTGAGATATGTTCTCTCAAAAGAGAATTACTCTACATCTTTTGATTTTTTAATAGATGACATTCCAATTACTATTGATAAAGTCAAAGGTATAGTTAAAATAGAATTAGATAAAAATAGTTTAGAAACTGATGAAAATGGAAATCTTTCGATCTCTCACAGAGGAAAAAAGTTGACAAAAGATTCTATTCCAATGGGAGCTGAAGTAAAGATTGATGATGAGACTATTCAAGTCAATATTAAGAATATGCCAGATAAATTGAGATTTTAGGATTGTATCGTGAAAAAAGCTTTATTTATAACTTCGATACTTGTTCTACTAAATGGTTGTGGAGGAGGGGGTGGCTCTTCTCCAAATGCAGTTGAGAGTTATTCTACCTCTTTGGATATGGTACAAAATGAAGAGTATGTTATCGAAGAAGGTAATACTATTGTCAAAGAGTCTTCTGATACAGTAGTAGAGTTAAATATCGATAGAGAAAGTGGTGAGACAGTAGCTATTTTAAGAAGCGGTAAAGCTCATATTGAATAGTAAAGGTTTAGCTTTGAGCTTTTTTATAACTTATTCCCATTTTGTGCTTAAGTATTCTCTTTGAGCTTATGAAAAATACTCTCTTCAAGGAAGTAGTAGTCCAATCCAGCTACTACTCATGTGCTATAAATTTAACTTCAATCTCATAAGGACGATTTCCCTCATGAGGTCCAAAACCAATCTGCTTCAACTGCCTCAAATATGTAAAAAGTTCCCGATTAAAATCCATATTTCTTGAAAGCTTCTGAACCTTGTATTCAAAGTTTCCAGATGGATAAATTTTTAAAATCACATCAATCTCTTCACCTGCAAAGTTGGCTTGAGCTGGCCAATTCATCAGAGCCTTTTGTACTTTTGCCAGATATTTGCTGTTGATTCCTTTAGCTTTTTGACTCTTTTTTATAGAGTCTCCACCATCTTTTCCATTATTATCTTTCTGGGAGCTGGTTGGTTTTTTGATAGATGAAAATAGCTTTTTTGTATCAATCTTTGGATGATTACTACTTTTTGCATCCGTTTTCTCTGTGCTATTTTTCTTATCTTTTGTTTTACCCTTTTTTGTTTCTGGTTTTTTGAGCTTTAGGTTTTGAAAACTTTTTTTGATATTTTTAGCATTTACCTCCTTTTTGGGAGTCACTTTTGGTTTTGGTATATTTTTTGGCTTTGGCTTTGGCTTTGAGATTGGCTTTGGCTTTAATTTTGGTTTTGCTTTTGGCTTAGCATGAGGTTTTACTTTTGGTTTTGGTTTTATATGTTTTTTTGTTAAATGCTTTTTTGTATTGTGATGTGATTTTATTGGTGTTTTTTTGGTATTAGAAGCTTTTTTTGGAATATGATGTAAATTTGCTCTAGCAGAAGATGGAGCAGACGATGCCAAAGTTACTTTGATAGCAGAACCATTTTTGTCTGTGAAGTTAACAGGTTTTCTTTTTGGACTGTGATAACCAAAATAGTAAGCAATAAGCAGTAAAACAAAAAGATAAAATCCAACGGCTGATACTGTGGCGATAAGCTTATATCTACTCATCTACTACTCTGTTAAGAGAGAAACTTTACTAAAACCAGCCTCTTTTATACTTTTTAGAAGGTAGATTACATATTTGTATCTGACCCTCTCATCTGCTCGAATATAAATATCGATATCTTTTGGAATTTTTGCCGATTTTAGAGTAAAAGTATCTGCAAAATCTTTTATATTATATCTACCCTTTCCCAGATAAATATTTAGCTCTTTGTCCATTCTAATAGTCAAGCTTTTTGTATGCTTTACAGGAGTACTCTTTGTTCCTTGGGGTAGAGTAATCTTCTCTTGATAAGTAATTGTAGGAGCCGTAATCATTAAAATTGCCATCAAAACTAGCATTACATCCACAAAAGGAGTGATATTAAGGTCTGGATTTTCATCCCAACTAAACACTTATTTAGTCCTTTTTGCTATTTTGCATTAACAAAATATCAGCCTCAGATTCCAGAATAGAGTTTAATTCATAAGCCATTCTCTTTAATATCAAATGTGCAGTATAAGCAAAAATAGCTACAAAAATTCCTACAGCAGTAGCAACTAGTGCTTCACTAATTGCCGGGGCTACTACTGCTAAAGATACACTCTTTTGACCTGCTAGTTTGGCAAATGACTCCAAAATACCTACTACTGTCCCAAAAAGACCTACAAAAGGGGCTGTAGAAGCAAAAATTGAGAGTGTTGTTAAACCTTTTGTAGAGCTTCTTACTGTATCAGTGACGGATGCTTTTAGAAGCTCTTTTGATACTGTTTTTAGTCTTTTGATATAGTTATGTAGTATTGAGTTTGGCGAGACATCCTTTACTCTTCCGCTATAAAGTCGTGAGAGAGATTTTGTCTCAATCTCTATTCTAGATTTAAGAATCATATAACGATAAACAAAAATCCAGATAGTAAAAATAAAATATCCAGACAGTGTAAGTAGTACTATCCAAGTGATAGCACTACTTTGAGAGAGATAATCAACAATCACACCAAATTCTTAGTAAGATTTTTTGATATTTTCTACTTTCCCGACAGCAGCAGCGATTGCTACATCAGATGTTTGAGCGCTTCTTAGAAGCTTTTTCGCCTCTTCGATTCTATCTGCTAGCTTACCATCTTCATCGCTAATCAAAACTGCACCATCGACAATACAGCTAACTTTATTCTCACTAACTTTGACATAGCCACCGTTGATTGCAATCATAGACTCTTTGTTGTCTGCATTTTCGATAGTAATGACACCAGTATCAAGTAAAGAGACAAGAGAGGCGTGCTCAGGAAGCACACCAAACTCACCATCTTTACCTGGGAGCGTCACCATCTTTACATCCCCATCATAAATCAAACCGTTTGGGGTAACGATTTCGAGTTTCATACTTTTCATAGAGAACCTTTTTGGCTTATTAAGCCTTCTCTTTCATTTTTTCAGCTTTAGCTACTGCCTCGTCCATACTTCCTACCATATAAAATGCCGCTTCTGGCAACTCATCAAACTCACCATTTAAAAGACCTTTAAAGCCTTTGATAGTCTCATCCAAAGTTACATATCTTCCTGGACTTCCTGTAAATACCTCTGCAACGTGGAATGGCTGAGACAAGAATTTTTCAACTTTTCTAGCTCTTTCGACGATTAGCTTGTCCTCTTCGCTAAGCTCATCCATACCAAGAATCGCGATGATATCTTGAAGGTCTTTATATTTTTGTAGAATTTGCTGTACACCTCTTGCTACATTATAATGCTCTTCACCTATGATTTGAGGGTCAAGCATTCTAGAAGTAGAATCAAGTGGGTCAACTGCTGGATAGATTCCTTTTTCTGCAATTGAACGATTAAGAACTGTTGTCGCATCAAGGTGAGCAAATACAGAAGCTGGTGCTGGGTCAGTTAAGTCGTCAGCTGGAACATAAACAGCTTGAACCGAAGTAATAGAACCTTTTGTCGTAGATGTAATTCTCTCTTGGAGTTTACCCATCTCAGTAGCTAGAGTCGGTTGATAACCAACAGCTGAAGGGATACGTCCAAGAAGTGCAGACATCTCAGCACCACTTTGAGCAAATCTAAAGATATTATCAATAAACATCAAAACATCTAGACCCATCTCATCTCTGAAGTACTCAGCCATTGTAAGACCAGTCATAGCGATTCTGTTTCTTGCTCCTGGAGGCTCGTTCATCTGACCATAACACAAGGCAACTTTATCCAAGACATTGGACTCTTTCATCTCATTGTAGAGGTCGTTTCCTTCTCTTGTCCTTTCACCAACACCTGCAAATACAGAGTAACCACTATGCTTCATTGCGACATTGTTGATAAGCTCCATGATGATGACTGTTTTACCAACACCAGCACCACCAAATAGTCCAACTTTACCACCTTTTGCGTATGGTGCTAGAAGGTCAACTACCTTGATACCAGTCTCAAAAATCTCAGCTTTTGTGCTTTGGTCTTCAAATGCTGGTGGAGTTCTATGAATTGACCAGCTAGTCTTGGCTTTAAAATCGCCTGCTTCATCGATAGTCTCACCAATTACATTAAAGATTCTACCAAGTACCTCTTCTCCAACTGGTACTTTGATAGGGTTTCCTGTTGCTTTTACCTCTTGACCTCTTACGAGACCTTCAGTCATATCCATAGCAATCGTTCTGACACGATTATCTCCAAGCTGAATTGCTACCTCTAATACTAATCTTTGGTTATCTCCGACAGTAGTCTCCAAAGCTTCATTAATCTCTGGAAGATAGTCGCTAAATTCGACATCTACTACTGGACCCATTACCTGAACAATTTTTCCAGTCATTATCTCTCCTAATTTTTATTTCAATGATTCTACACCGCTAATAATCTCTATTAGCTCAGTAGTAATTGATTCTTGTCTTGCTTTATTGTATTGGATTGTCAAACTTTTTACCATATCTTTGGCATTGTTTGTCGCCATATCCATCGCTTGCATTCTCGCCCCATGCTCCGCGGCTAGGGAGTCGATTAGAGCATAATACATTACATACTCAAGGTATCTTTGTATCAAAGCTTCAAGCAAAGTATCATCATCATCTGGTTCTAACTCTAACTCAGACTCACTTACACTGCTTTCTGGCAGATTTGAAGGGTCGACAGGGACTAGATTATCTACTCTAATCTCTTGAGTAATCATATTGACATAACCGTTGTGAATGACTATTACTTTATCTGTCTCACCTTTAATATAATCATCAATACAAGCTTTGATAAACTTTGATGCCTCTTCATAAGTCGGAGAGGAGCTAAGCCCCTCGACCTGCTCTAGCATATCGATATTATTAAACTTAAAGTAAGCAATCCCTTTTTTACCAATCGCTCTAAGTCTTACTGTAGCACCATCTGCTTCATACTGATTTTTGAGTGCAGTTACTTGCTTGATAGTCTGAGAGTTGAACCCTCCACAAAGCCCTTTGTCAGCAGTAACAAAAACGATATCTACTACTTTAGGTTTTTCTACACTCTTAAAGTATGGATTGTTGCTTACATCTCCATATTTTGAGATTTGCAAGGCAATCTCATCAATCATTTCTGAGATTTTATTTGCATAAGTTTTAGACCGTTTGGCAAGCTCTTCGGCTCTTTTTAGCTTGGCTGAAGAGACCAACTTCATCGCATGAGTGGTCTTTTGTGTGCCTTTGACACTTTTAATCTTTCTTTTAATATCCTTTAAGCTAGCCATCTCTTAACCTTTAAATTTATACCGCAAATTGAGTTTTAAAATCCTCAATAGCCTTTTTGAGTTCCTCTTCAGTATCACTTTCTAGATTTTTCTTCTCTCTGATTGAATCTAGAATATTACTATATTTTGCATCGATAAATGTGTAGAACTCTTGCTCAAATCTAGTAACTTCAGAGACTGGAATATCATCTAAATAACCTTTTGTCCCTGCATAGATAATAATAGTCTGTTTTTCTACTGGAATTGGAGAGTATGGAGGCTGTTTTAGAAGCTCAGTCATTCTTGCACCACGCTCTAGCTGATGTCTACTATGTTCATCCAAATCACTTGCAAACTGAGCAAACGCTTGAAGCTCTCTATAAGATGCGAGGTCAAGTCTAAGAGTTCCTGATACTTTTTTGATAGCTTTAATTTGAGCAGCTCCACCAACCCTAGATACAGAAAGACCGACATTAATTGCTGGACGGATACCAGAGTTGAAAAGGTCAGTTTCTAAGAAAATTTGTCCATCTGTAATAGAAATAACATTCGTTGGAATGTAAGCAGATACATCTCCAGCTTGAGTCTCAATTACTGGGAATGCTGTAATACTCCCAGCTCCAAGCTCATCACTAAGTTTTGCTGCTCTTTCAAGTAGTCTTGAGTGTAGATAGAAAACATCTCCAGGATATGCCTCTCTACCTGGAGGACGTCTAAGAATCAAAGACATCTCTCTGTAAGCAACTGCATGTTTACTGAGGTCATCGTAGAAGATTACAGCATGTTTACCATTATCTCTGTAGTACTCAGCCATAGTTACACCAGCATAAGGTGCTAAGAACTGGAGAGCAGATGAGTCTGAAGCACTAGCATTTACGATGATTGTATAATCCATTGCACCATGCTCTTCTAGCTTTTTCACCAAAGATGCTACAGTTGACTGCTTTTGACCAATAGCGACATAGATACAGATTACATCTTGACCTTTTTGGTTGATGATTGTATCGATTGCTAGAGTAGTTTTACCTGTTTGTCTATCACCAATGATTAGCTCTCTTTGCCCTCTTCCAACAGGAACTAGAGCATCAATCGCTTTGATACCAGTTTGTAATGGCTCGTGAACAGATTTTCTAGCCATAATTCCTGGAGCTTTCTCTTCCACAAATCTATGCTCTTTTACTTCGATTGCTCCTTTTCCATCGATTGGCTCACCAAGAGGATTTACTACTCTACCAACTAATCCGTCTCCAACTGGTACTTGAAGAAGAGCGCCTAGTCTTTTTACGCTCATTCCTTCTCTAATTCCTGAAAACTCTCCAAGGACGACGATACCAACACTTGATTCTTCCAAGTTTAGTACCTGACCTTTTACACCATTTTCAAACTCTACCATCTCACCGGCCATTACATTATTTAGACCGTAAACTTTAGCGATACCATCACCAATACCGATAACTTTACCAACCTCGTTGATATCTACTTTTAACTCAAAACCCTCAATTCTCTCTTTGATTATCGAGGTAATCTCATCAGCTTGCAATTTTGCTGCCACTGCATCTCCTTTCTATTATTTATTATAAAGCTTTTTGAATAAACTCTAAGAGTTCACTCTTGAGTTTTGCTTTGGAGTAGTTTAGCTCCAAACCTAGTTCATCGACTTTTACCTTCAAACCATCACTCTTATCATCTATTTGATTTAGACTGATTTCGGCACCACTATATTTTTTTAATACATCTTGAAGTTTTTTAATCTCAGATTTGGATAGTTTTTTGTCAGCCTCTACGACTCCTTGATATCGATTTTCTCGTCTTTTGAGTTCAGAAGATAGAATATCTGCCAAAACTGGTACTATATCTAATCTACCTTTTTGACTCATAAGTTCAAGTAGCTTATAGAGATTTTTACCCAATTTTTTCTCCAAAGGCTTGATGAAAAGCTCAAACTTTTTGGAGTTTGGAATCAGAGGAGACTCCACTGTCTTAGCAATATCTGGCTGACTTAGACTCTGACCAAGAGCTTTTAGAGCCAAAAGATTAGCTTTTAGCTCTTTTTCACCATCTATATCTAGCAGTACTTTAGCGTACTTTTTTGCAATCAATTCAGCACTCATTTACGCAACCTTTTTTGAGAGATTATCTATCACTTTTGAAGCTGTAAGAGGAATGTCACTTGGTTTAATATTCTCATCAAGAAGTGAAGATATAACCTCTCTTTTCATTTTTCTCTCTTGCATTTGAGTTTTTTCTTTGAAACTTCTCTCAAGAGCTTCGACCTCTTTTTGTCCAAGAGATGCAAACTTCTCTTTCAAGACATTTACTTCAAGCTCAGCATCTTTTATAATCTCTTGAGCTCTCTTTTTACTCTCAGCTAGAGTCTGCTCAGCTCTTTTTTGAGCCTCTTTTGCCTCTTGGAGTCTCTTTTCTATCTCTTGCAGAGATTCTGCAATTTTATCTCTTCTACCTTTGAAGAAGTCTCCAATTGGTTTTGCTAAAAGATAATAGGCAAGACCTGCAAAAATCAAAAAGTTGAAGAGTCTTGGAAAGAAATCACTATCTCTTCCTGTAATTGAACGGTAATGTTCTGCTCCTTCACCGTGGCCTCCAGCCATTAGCAGAGCAGGAACAGCTACCATCACTAAAGCTATTAAAATCCCTTTTTTCATACTGCTTCCTTCGGTTAGATTTGAGTAAATTTTGCTTTTAAGCTCTCTTTGATTAGAGGCATTTGCGATAAAACGCTATTTTTGAGCTTCTCTTTCTCTTTAGATAGCTCTGCTTCAAATTTTTGATACTCTTTTTCTAACTCTTTCTGCTTTTTAGAGATTAATTCAGCATTTTGAGCTTTAAACTCCTCAATAGCACTCTGTCTTAATTGAGTAGCTTTTGCTTTAGCTTCATCCAAAATCTCTTGAGCCTCTTTTAGAAGCTTTTCAGCATCTCCACCTAAATTTTGCGCTGATTTTAGATCGCTTGAGATCGCCTCATTTCTACTATCCATAAACCTTAGTAATGGTCGATAGAGCTTGATTGTAAGTTGATATAACAAAAAGAGGAATACCAACAGTACAAAAAACATTAATGACAGGTGTAGGTCTAACATCTACTCTCCTCTTAGAAGTTTATCGAATTTTATCATTTTGCTATTTAAATGCTGGTTAAGATTTGCTTATTTTTCTTTTTGCTCTACCAAAAGCACCCAAAAAATCGGAATATTCAGATAGATTGAATATAAAATTATCTCCAATATATTAATGTTTTGTATTTTAACAAAAAATCTATGAAAGTAGTTCTATTTTATTTTGTGGCTGGCGATAGAGATTATCTTCCTCATCTAAGAGAGACCACCTTCTTTCCATCTATTATCAAAGAGCCATCTTCTTGAAGCTTTGCACTTTTTAAACTCTCTAAAGCTTGACTATTATGAATCAAAAATTTTCTACTCTTTTCAAACTCTATCTCGAATTCATCAAAAACATTTCTCCAGCTTGGAGGATTTGCTAAAATATTTAAAAATCTCTCCAAAATCTCTTTTGGTCGTAATGAAATATTTAATCCTTTAAAATCTTTAGTATCTTTTAGGTTGATTCCAACTCCTACAACAAAATAATCCTTTAAATAGCTTGTAATTACTCCTCCTACTTTGTCTTCTTCAAAATAGATATCATTTGGCCACTTAAGCCAAACCCTAGCCTCATACTTTTTGAGTAGTTTTATCATCAGCCACCCAAAGTATATTGATGCAGACTCAATTGGCAAATCATTAGGAAGCACCTCTTTTTTTAGTGCAACAGAGGCAAAAAAGTTTCCTTTTTCCCCTTCCCAACTATTGCCTCGACTACCTATTCCTTTTGTCTGATTTTCACAGATAATAGCTAAAGAATCTTCTATTTTGTTTTCTCTAACAAGTGAAGTCAAATATTTTTGAGTAGAATCTAACTCCTTAAAGTATCTTATCTCCAACTCTTAAACCTCTTCCTACTAAATAAGCCTTTGCACTCATTGGTTTTTTCCCTTTTGGCTGTAGAGTCTTGATTTTTATTGTACCTCGACTAAAAGCCACTAGAACTGAATCTCCATCAATCTTTAAAATTTCCCCAGCATTTGAATTTGAGACCTCATCTACCAAACTTATCTCTAAAAGCTTTAAACCGTTCCCAAAAAATATATCTGGCCAACGGTAAAAAGCTCTAAATCTAGTATACACCTCCTTCGCACTCAAAGAGAAATCTATCAAGCCATCATCCCTTTTTATCTTTTTGCAGTGTGAGGAGAGAGCATCAAGTTGAGGTAAAGCCTTTAGAGAGTGATAGTTTTTTAGGGTCTTTGTTATTAGCTCTCCAGCCATTACAGAAAGAGTCTCCATCAGCTCATCGACTCTGATATTTTCTGAGAGTTTTACATAGTTAAAGCTAAGCATCGCTCCAGTATCAAGACCCTCTTCCATCATCATTGCTGTTACTCCTGTAAATTCATCACCATTTAATATCGCCTCTTGTACAGGAGAAGCTCCTCGATACTTTGGTAATAAAGATGCGTGTAAATTGATACAAGGTGCAATATCCAAAATCTCCCTTGGTAAAATCTGTCCATAGGCAGCTACTACGATAAAATCTGGATTTTTTGCTCGAATTTTATCTGTAATCTCATCATTTTTGAGACTTTTTGGTTGAAAAACTTCCAAGCCATTTTCAATAGCAAATCTTTTGACAGGAGGAGGAGTTAAGACTCTTTTTCTACCTACTGGTCTATCTGGCTGAGTTATCACCAAAATAGTCTCAAAATCTTCATCATCAACTAAAGCTTCAAGGATTACCTTAGCATACTCAGGAGTCCCCATATAAACTATCTTAATGCTCATTTACAACTCCTTCTCTTTCATAAAATTCATTTTGAGTAAATGGTAAAAATAGAGTCCCTCCTTTGTGTACCTTGTCAATTAGCAGGCTTATTGCATCATCCAAGTCAAAGCCACTTCCAAGAAACATAGCTTTGCCTCTTTGCATCAAAAAGTCTGCAGACTGAAGTTTTGTCACGATTCCACCAGTAGCAAAAGCGCCATTTGGAGTAAAACTATCTTCTAACTCATCTTTTGAGAGTTTAGTTACAATCTTTTTTAAGCTAGCATCTTTGTATCGATTTGGATCTTTGTCATAATATCCATCAATATCTGATAAAATTGCTAAAATATCAGCCTCAAAATAGTATGCCACATGTGCTGAGAGTCTATCATTATCTCCAAAAACAAGCTCTTCTGTAGCTACAACATCATTTTCATTTACAATTGGTACGACTCTATTTTTGAGCATTACTTCAATTGCATCTTTGGCATATTCTGTTCTACGCCTAGAGTCAAAATCATCAGCACTCAATAAAATCTGGGCAGA
>Ga0256843_1000136_pt1 | contig 63261 bp, 67 predicted proteins | sample AlvinellametaG_FD_191572 | JGI IMG/M metagenome (GOLD analysis project Ga0256843, IMG submission 191572) | Pompeii worm associated microbial communities from hydrothermal vent at the East Pacific Rise, Pacific Ocean - Alvinella | ecosystem: Host-associated > Annelida > Integument > Unclassified ...
GTTTTTCGCTTGCAGCAAACATCTCTGCAAAATTTTCTTCTTCTTCAAATGATTCGTTATCGAACGCCATTGCCTATCCTCTGTTACATAAAAATTGCGTGATTATAACTAAAATATGATTATATTGCTATTAAATTGGGGAATAATTTTAAGAAAAAGTAAAAAGTATAAAAAGTTTAGAGCTTATTTATACTTTTTTCGATTGTATCAACGACATTTTGAATAATCCAATCAGGAGTAGATGCACCTGCAGATATACCACAGAGCTCTTTACCCTCAAACCATGAGATATCGAGTTCATTCTCATCTTCTATATGGTGGGAGTCTCTACAGTTCTCATAAGAGATATTAAAGAGCTGTTTCGTATTTGATGAGTTTTTACCACCGATGATTATCATGACATCAGCACGTTTTGATAGCTTTCTTACTGCATCTTGATTCTCAAAAGTTGCATTACAGATGGTATTAAAGACACGTACCTCTTTATGACGCGGTATGAGATAGTTTGCTATCTCCATATAATCTTCAACTTTTCGTGTTGTTTGAGCAATGAGAGCTATACGTTCATGAAGTTTTAAATCTTCGAGTTCATCGACACTTGTTACAACTATAGCACCATGTGTTGCGTAAGATTTTACACCTTTGATCTCAGGGTGTGCCTCATCACCAAAGATAATGACACTATACCCTGCTTCACTCATCTCTTGAGCAATCTCTTGAGGTTTTGTTACAAAGGGACAGGTTGCATCAACAACATCAACACCACTCTCTTTAAGGGCTTTGAGTTCATCTTTTACAATTCCATGTGTTCGTACAATCGCTTTATCACCTGGTTTAAAGGTATTGAAGTCCTCAACAAGTCCTACTTTAAAGTCTCTGTCAAGTCTTGCAATCTCTTTTGAGTTGTGAATAAGCGGACCATAAGTAGCAGCATTTGTATTCTCTTCTGCTATTTTAATAGCACGTTTAACACCAAAACAAAAACCGTAATTCTCTGCAAGTTCTATCTTCATTATAAAAACTCTACCTTTGTAATCTTTTGAAGCAGTTCAAAGAAGTTTGGAAAAGAGGTATTGATACACTCTAAATCACTCACTTCCATACCACAGCGAAGACCCGCAATTATAAAGCTCATAGCAATTCTATGGTCACCATCACTCTCTACTTTTGCAGATTTGAGTTCACCACCGACAACTCTATAGCCATCTTTATACTCATGAACTTCAATGCCACAAGCACGAAGACCCTCTACAACTGTAGAGATTCTATCGCTCTCTTTGACACGAAGCTCCTCTGCATTTTTAACAAGACTCTCACCCTCAGCACAAGCCATAGCAATGCTCAGTGCCGGAAGCTCATCGATAAGCCATGATATATTATCTTCTACAACGATTCCGTGAAGCGGTGCATGTTTAACTCTAATATTTCCAATTGGTTCATATTTATTATCTGTTAACTCATAACTTATATCTGCACCCATACGCTCAAGAGCTTTAAAGGCTTCAATACGTGTAGGATTGAGGGTTACACCCTCTAAAACTATCTCACTCTCCGGAGTTATGGCAGCAGCAACTGCAAAGAAAAATGCAGATGACGGATCAGCTGGGACTCTAATCTTTAGTGGTGAGAGGAGTTTTGTCATAGGTTTGATTGTAGTAGTAAGTCCATCAACCTCTACATCTGCACCCATTCCTTGTAACATTCTCTCAGTATGGTCACGTGAGAGTTCAGGCTCAGAGTACTTGCACTCTCCATCAGCGCGAAGTGCTGCTAAAATCATGCATGATTTTACTTGAGCCGATGCAATTTTAGACTCATAATCAAATGCTTTGAGGGATGCACCACGGATACTTAGCGGTGCTAAATCACCATTTTCTCTTCCATCAATCTTAGCGCCAATACTGATGAGTGGAGCAGTCACACGCTTCATAGGACGGCGACGCAGATATTTGTCACCTGTAAGGACAAAGTGCCCCTCAGCCGAGCTTAAAAGCCCACAAAAAAGACGCATCCCCGTACCAGAGTTTCCACAGTCCAAAATCTCAAAAGGCTCTTTAATACCATCTGATGATATCTTGATAATTTTACCATCATCTTCAACTTTTGCACCGAGATTTTTTACAATCTCTAAAGAGTTGAGTGTATCTTCTGCTCGTAAAAAGTTCTCTACCTCACTCACACCATCGGCAAGCATAGCAAACATCACACTTCTATGTGAAATCGACTTATCTGGAGCTACATTGTCAATGTTTAGAGAAAAGCTCTCTGCAGATGAGACTACGACCTTTTGCATTATCTAAGCCCTATTCCCAATTCATTTTTAAGTGACTCTAAAATTCTCTCCATTGCTGAAGTAATATCTTCCTCTTGAAGCGTCTTCTCATCTGATTGAAGTACAAATCTAATAGAGAGACTCATATTCTCACCTAAAGTTTCATCACTATATTTATCTACAGGATAAAAACGTACAAGCTCTTTAATATCACTTGATTCGATTACACTCTTAACTTTTTCATAAGAGAGCTCTTGTGGCATTATAATACTTAAATCTCTAAATGAAGCTTGATATTTTGATGTTTTTTTCGCAACTTTCAGCTCATATGAGAGTTTAGAAAAGTCTAACTCACACATATAAGTTGTATCTAGATCATAATCTCTCTCAACAGTAGGGTGTACTCTAAAGAGCTCTCCTACAGAGCGACCATTTAAAAGTAGCTCTGCAGATTGATACTCATGCGCCAGCTTGTGTGAAGTTTTATATTCACGCAACTCAACATCACCGATAATATCTGCAATTTTTTGTACAAAATATCCAAAATCAACTTTAGCAGGTTTACCTGCATTTGAAAGAGTCTCTTTCTCTTTATCACCACTAAAAAGGAGTGACATTTTCAAAGACTCCTCTCTTGTTGGAGAAAAAACTGAACCAATCTCAAAAAGTCTCACTGATGAGTAGCCATTTTTAACATTGTTAGAAGCCGCTTTTAAGAGACCTGTTAAAAGTGTAGGACGTAGAGTATCAAGTGTCTGAACGATAGGATTTAAAAGTTCAAGCTCCTCTTTTGTAGTCTCAAAACCGTAAGAGTTAAGTATCTTCTTCTCATCAAAAACAAAGTGTACTGACTCAAAGAAACCACTTTGTGCCGCTTTATGTCTGTAGATAGAACGTTTTTTATACTCAAAATAGTTATCTTCAAGTCTGTTATCTTCCACCAAAGTAAAAGGTTTTGAAGGAATATTGTCAATTCCTACCATACGAACAATCTCTTCTACAATATCTTGTTTATTAACAATATCGTGGCGGAACTGAGGAACAGTTATTACAAAGTTATCTGTAGAAGATTTTGATGTATCAAAACCTAAGTTTTTAAGAATTTTTGTAATAACAATTTTGTCTATCTTAGCACCAATAATCGCGTCAATCTCTGCTTTTGTAACACTTACAATCTTCTCTTTGAATGAGTTTGTAAGCTCAATCGTTCCACTAAAAGTAGAAGATTTTGAGTAACTCTCAATCAGATCAATACAGTATGAGAGTCCACCTTCAAGTGCAGGTTCACTTCCACGTGAAGTTTTATAAAACATCGGTCCTGCTTCAATCTTGTTCTCAGCCATCTTCTTTGAGATTATATCTGGCGGAATATAAGAAGCCTCTAGTAAAATAGTACCTTTTGGATCTTTTACTTTAGAGGCATCTTTTTGAATAATACCTACAATAGATGCAATCTCCCCTCTTTCAGACTCAATAGATGCAAATCCCTTCTCATCTTCACTCAGTACTACTTTTGCCATCTTTTCGCCATCTTCTAAGAAAAAATCTTGTCTGTAAGCGCGAAGAATAACACCAGTAGAGTGTGTAACATAGAGCATCATCGCTTCAATATCACTCTCACGAGACTCTTCTATCTGTGCAAGTCTGAGTTTAACAACAAGCGGAAGTCTAAGTTCGTTTAAGTCAAGTGCTTTATAACGAAGATTTACATCTAAATCTTTCTCATGTGAGAGAGAAAGAATACGCCCTATTCCTCTTTTATCATTATTATCTCTTAAAGAGTACTCTTTAATTGGTCTATCAAAAGCAGCAGAGAGATCACGTGCAACACCACGAATACTGAGACAATCACCACGATTTGCAGTAAGTTCAATCTCGATAAGATCATCATTAAAGAGAGGGTTTTCACTCACCTCTTGACCAAGCAGACATTGACCCATACTCTCATCAAGTTCAAGTATACCCTTGCCTAAATCAGGCAGTCCAATCTCACCAGCTGAACATATCATACCCTCAGAGTCAACACCACGAAGTTTAACAGGTTTAATCGCCATACCATTTGGCATTACTGTACCAATAGTTGCAACGACTACAGTAAGTCCTGCACGTACATTTGAAGCACCACAAACGATTTGGCGTGTAGCACTTCCTATGTCAACTTTACAAATATTGAGCTTATCAGCATCAGGGTGCTTTTGACACTCTAAAACCTTACCAAATACAATCTTTGGAGGAACTCTGTACTCATGAATACGATCAACTTCAAGACCAATTGAGTTAAAAGTCTTTGCAATATCTTCTGTAGAGATTCCCTTAAGGTCAATCCACTCTTGTAACCAAGATCTTGTAACTATCATTGAAATTGCTCCAGTAATTTAATATCGCCTTCAAAGAGTGAACGAAGGTCTCCAATTTGATGAATAAGCATCGCAAAACGCTCTACTCCAAGACCGAATGCATACCCACTTACATTTTTGTATTTTACAGCTTCAAATACATTAGGGTCTACTATTCCGCATCCAAGAACTTCAAGCCATCCTGTATGTGAACAGACTCTACAGCCATCACCCTTACAGAATACACAAGAGATATCTACCTCTGCAGATGGTTCTGTAAAAGGGAAAAATGATGGACGAAAACGTACATCTACATCTCCAAACATATACTTTAAAAAGTCTTCAAGAATAAACTTCAAGTTTGCAAAAGAGACTTTCCCCTCTTCATCAACAAGTAGTCCCTCAATCTGATGGAACATCGGTGTATGTGTCAGATCGTAATCACGACGAAATACTGCACCCGGTGCAATCATACGAATAGGCGGTTTACTCTCCATCATTGTTCGAATCTGAACAGGTGATGTATGCGTACGCAGAAGCATCTCATCTTTAAAGTAGAATGTATCTTGCATATCACGTGCCGGATGATATTTAGGAAGATTTAGAGCTTCAAAGTTATGAAAATCATCCTCAATCATACCACCAGTCTTTACTGCAAAGTTCATAGATGAGAAGTACTCAACAATTCTATCCATTGTCTCCATAACAGGATGCAGCGCACCTGCAGAAGATGATGTTGAGAACATTGAGACATCAATAGCCTCAGCCTTCATAGCAGCTTGAAGTTCAGCAGTTTGAAGAGCAATCTTCTTTGCTGTAAACTCATTCATTAAATCTTGTTTATGTCTGTTTAAATCTTTTGCGATTTGCGCTTTTTGCTCATTTGGTGCTGTCTTCATCTTAGCAAACTCAGCTGCTAAGACTCCTTTTTTTCCAAACAGGGCTATACGTATCTCTTCGAGAGTATCAACGCTTGTAGCCTCTTTAATTTTATCGTACCACTCTTTCAATTGAGAGTCTCCATAATTTTCAAATTTTAAGAGAGATTATACTCAAAAGTTTGTTATAAATAGCTTCACTAACTATTTAATGTGATATAATTAAATAAAAAGAGGAGAGAGATATGTGCTTATTTTGTAAAATTGTAAATAAAGAGATACCTTCGAATATTATTTTAGAGAGTGATGACTTTTTGGCTTTTCATGACATTAACCCAAAAGCTCCTGTTCATATATTGGCAATTCCAAAGATTCATGTAGATAGTTTTAATGAGGTCACGCCAGAGACAATGGCCGGTATGACAGAGTTTATAAAAGATATAGCCAAAGAGGTAAAAATCGATAAAAGCGGATACAGAGTTATTACAAATATTGGTGAAAACGGTGGGCAAGAGGTTAAACACCTACACTTTCACATACTCGGCGGAGCAAAACTCAAATGGGGTCACTTCAGCGATGCAGACCCTAAAGATTTTTTATAAATCTCTACTCTTTTACTCTCCAAATTTGGAGAGTAAACTTTAACTACAACAAGCGTCAATTTCACCTAAATCTATCTGGCTTCCACCACCACTAATCATCTTCTCATTCTCACGAATAGTTTTTCCGTTATGAATAATCGTATAACTAATCTCAGTAGTATCGCGTATAGTGTTTATAGTTGAACAGTATGTCTCAAGAGAAGCCATAACCCAGCGAGCAGCTTTTGTATCATCACCATCAGAGTTAAAACTGTATGTAAGATGGAGTTTTACAAACTTTCTCGGATGATCTTCAGCACGAACCACCTCTCCATCTACATTTAAATCAGTTACAGTATGTCCCTGATTTTTAGGAATAAGTACGATATCTGTTGCACTACAAGTGATGATACCCGCTAAAAAATACTCAACCGGTGAGATTGTAGGACAGTCAATGATAAAGCTCTCTTTAGCAGTTTTAGCTTCAAACTTCATACCCTCTTTATGTGATACACTCACTTTCATATTAAGCATCTCCTCTTAAAAAGTTTTCAAAATATGCAAGTTGCTCTTTGGTTCTAGCCTCCGCTGTTCCACCCTCAGATGTTCTAGCATTCATAGAGTGACGAAGACCCAGATACTCCATTACATCCTCATTGATTCTCTCATCAATCTCTTTAAGGTATTTAAACTCCATTTTAGAGAGATCTACACCTAACTCTTCACCCTTAGCAACAGCACGACCTGTAATAAAGTGCGCTTCACGGAAAGGGATATCACACTTCTCTACAAGATAGTCGGCTAAATCAGTAGCACTAAGGTGTCCAATAGCACAAGCACTCTCCATATTTTGAGGTTTTACCTGCATTGTTTTGATTGCCTCTTTGAGAATTTCAAGTGAAATCTCAGCAGTCTCAACAGCATCAAAAACACCCTCTTTATCCTCTTGCGTATCTTTATTATATGCGAGTGGAAGTCCTTTCATCACTGTTAAAAGACCTACTAGTGCACCATAAACACGACCAGTTTTTCCACGTAAAAGCTCTGGAACATCCGGATTTTTCTTCTGTGGCATGATTGAACTTCCCGTTGAGTACTCGTCACTTAGCTCTACAAAGCCAAACTCATAAGATGACCAAAGAACAAGCTCTTCACTAAGACGTGAGATATGCATCATCATCGTTGAGATGTTAAACAGAATCTCTAAAGCAAAATCTCTATCACTTACAGTATCGAGGCAGTTTACACTCACACTCTCAAACCCAAGAAGCTCGGCTGTGAGTTTTCTGTCTACATTATGTGGAGTACCAGCGAGTGCAGCACAACCAAGTGGAGAGACATTGTTTCTCTCGTAAGAGCTCTCAAATCTCTCAATATCACGTTTAAACATAGAGAGATATGCACCAAGGTGAAAACCAAAGTTAATCGGCTGTGCGTGCTGGAGATGTGTCATACCAGGAATAAGTGTCGATGTGTGTTTTTTAGCTACTACTAAAATCTCTTGCATAAGAAGTTTAATCGCTTCACTGATTTCAAGATTTTTTCTCAGTACAAAACGACGAAAATCAACTGCAACCTGGTCATTTCTACTTCTTGCAGTGTGGAGTTTCTTTCCAGTATCACCAATGATTTGCGTTAGACGCTTCTCAATACCCATATGCAGATCTTCATCAGATATCTTCCACTCAAACTTACCTGATTCAATCTCCTCTTTAACCTGAGCCAGACCATCTTGAATCTGTTTGAGTTCATCTTCGCTTAAAATACCCTGCTTTGCAAGCATCTGAGCATGTGCAAGTGAACCCTCTATATCTTCACGATAGAGTTTTCTATCATACATAATTGAAGCATTAAACTCATCTAAAAGGTTTGAAGCACCGCCGCTAAAACGGCCTGACCACATTTTATCCATTATTTATCCTTAACTTTGGTAATTCTATAGGTATATATTATTTGATTAATATAAAAAGTTTGTTATTTTATCTAAAAAGGGGGATTTTACAAAGAGGAGTAAACGAGATATCTAAAATCTCGTTTAAAAAGTATTAGTTACAAGCTGGAACGTTTCCGCTATCTTTTGCATATTCAATCAAAAACTGTTTTAGGTGTTTTGATTTTTTCTTGAATGTAGAGCTCTTAAAGTACTTCCAAGATTTTTTTGCTTTTTCATTTTTAAGGTGAAGATTGGCTAATGCCTCACCTTTGTTTTTCATCAACTTCTTCCATTTCTTCATCTTATACGAAGAGACAAAATTTTGTCCACCACCATGACACTTCAAACATTTTTTTATAAAAACCTTCTGACCTTTATAGATAGCAGCATCGGATGATGAGAGTGTAAAAATAGTAAGAGATAGAGCAATTAGTAAAAATTTAGTCATTAAGTAAACCCCATTAAAAAATTGATGTCATACTACATTAGAAATTATTATAAATTGCTTATATTCTCTCTTTTTTGATAAAAATTGACGAAAAAATTATAATTGAAACTTATTGTAAGTTTTATCATCTAAATCCCAGATATTTCGCTGCTTAAGTGACTCAACAACCGAGGCTGTACAATCTACATCATCTGGCCATCTTCTTGTAAAACCATCAAGTTCTGTTTTATTTGTTCCGTCAACTCCAACCATAAGCCCAGAAGTGTAGATATCACGTTGTGCATCAATGTTATTTGTGACACGCCATAGAAGCATATAGGAGTTATGAACATCATTCTTTTTTGCATCAACAAAGACAACTATTCGCATATGCGTACTTAGAGGTAGTAGTGCATCAAAATACTCTTTAGAATTTTTTGTTTTTTCAACTGAGATAACAGTTATTGGATTCTTTGTTCTTCTCATAAACTGATGCAGATCAACCGTATCGGGAACTAAATCTTTGACTCTTTTTAAAAGTTCGGCATCTCCTAAAAGATTTGGTGCTTCAACAACATTAGCTGCAGTTGCATCTACTCCTAACTTTCCACCAACAAGTGTCTCTGGCGAGGAGTGGTCAAGTGCATCTAAAATACCCTCAGTAATAAACATAGACTTTGGAGTAAATCTATCAAGAACATAAGTAGCAAAAGCTTCATAGTTCTCTAACTTTGGAGCTTTTTCATCAACAAATATCGCATGTTTTACGAAACTCATCTGTCCTGCACCCCAAAAAGCGTGCATAAACTGTTTTGCATGCCCTTTGTAAAGAGGCTGCATTTTCGCAAGAATTAAATTATGAAAACCTGCATTTTCAGGCATATGATAATCAATTAAATCTGGAACCGTTGTCTTTAAAAGTGGAAAGAAAATTTTTCCAGTTGCCCAACCCATATACTTATCTTCAAGTGGTGGCTTCCCAACAACTGTAGCTAAAAATGTTCTCTCTTTTTTCATAGTAATTGCGCTTACTTCCATTACAGGATACGGCTCTTCAAGTGTATAGTACCCGGTATGATCACCAAAAGGACCTTCAATTTTTAGCTCTTGAGGATCAACCCACCCCTCTATTACATAATCTACATCTTTAGGAATATAAAGCGGCGTTGTAATCGATTTTACAAGCTGAGCCGGTGTTTTAGTAATAAGTCCATACATAAGCAGCTCATTTACACCATAAGGAAGCGGTGCAGTTGCACACCAAGTGTAGAGTGGATTACCTCCAATAGCGATAGAAACAGGCATCTTTTTACCCGCTTTTTGATACTGATCAAAGAAGTGTGAAGAGTCTTTATGAATCTGCCAGTGCATTCCTAAATGATTCTTATCATAAACTTGAAGTCTATACATTCCAAGATTTACCATCTCACCATCAAGACTCTGTGTATATACTTGCCCCATAGTAATAAATGGACCACCATCTTGCTCCCATGTAGTCAGCACTGGCATCTTGTAGAGATCTACTTCATCTTCGAGGTACTTTATCTGCTGGCACTCACCCTCACCTTTAAGACGCTTTGGAAAGATATTTTTTAGAGAGAAGAGTTCACTTGCCATTGAGAGTTTCTCCATAAAACCAGCTGGTGGTTTCATATGTAGGAGTTTTGTTATCTCATCTGCTACAGACTCTATACTCCTACCAAATAGGAGTTCACAACGTCTGTATGAACCAAATACATTCATAAGCACCGGTTCATCAAACTTTTTACCACTCTTTTTATCAACAACATTTGTAAAAAGAAGTGCTTTACCACCATCGACTTTTTTTACTTCTGCATAGGCTAAGTGTGGAATCTCTAGGTAAATATCTAGTTCATCATCAATCGTTGTAAGTTCATTCTCTCTTTTTAAAAGGTTAATTGTTTTTTTCATAATTCTCTACTCTTATAATCTTTGTGGCATCTCATCTTTGAATGCTATCTTCTGTGCATCCTCTAAAAGTTCAAGAGCACCCTCTTTTATCATCTTATCTGCCATCATAATACCTAAAGATTTTGACTCTGTAAGCTTTGCAACTACTCTCTCTTGCATAACATTTGTTCCATCAGGAAAACCAAGCATTACACGAAAGGTAACTTCATCTCCATCCACAACAGCATTACATGCAACCGGTGCAGAACATCCCGCTCCAATTTTAGAGATAAAATCACGTTCAATCTGAGTAGCAATATAAGTATTTTTATCATTTAAAAAGTCTGATATCTCACGTAACTTTTCATTACCATCTACTATCTCGATTCCTAATGCCGCCTGTCCCATAGGAGGTATCATCATATCAAGTGAGAGCTTCTCAACATAAGGGATATCTTTAAGTAAATCTAAACGACTCAGACCTATAAATGCAAGTATAATTGCATCATACTCTCCCTCTTTGAGTTTTCTAAGGCGCGTATTTACATTCCCTCTTAAATCTTTCACTTTTAAATCTGGTCGCTTTTTAAGAAGTTGCATTCTTCTACGTAAAGATGTTGTACCTACAACAGCACCCTCTGGAAGCTCATCTAAAGAGGCGTATGTGTGTGATAAAAAGACATCACTCTGATCTTGACGCTGAGTCACTGCACTTAATGCAAGACCTTGCGGTATATATGTCGGTACATCTTTTAAAGAGTGAACAGCCATATCTGCTTCACCTCGAAGCATTGCATCTTCAAGCTCTTTTGTAAAGTGCCCTTTTCCACCAATAAGTGCTAGTGGTTTATCGAGAACTTTGTCTCCATTACTAACAATCTTGTTAAGAACTACCTCTATTTCAGGGTATTGTGCTTTTATTCTATCTTGAATATGATATGCCTGCCAAAGTGCCAAATCTGAAACACGTGTTGCGATTGTTAGTTTTTTCATTCTCTACTTTACCTTCTTATATTTCTGTTTTGTATTATCTACTTTTCCATCAAAGTAAAATGTTGGTGTTCCTCCAACCATTACATTGTTAGCAATATCATAGTCACTATTAACCTGCTGGAGTACCTCTTTTGAGGAGATATCTTTAAGTGTCAGTTTTGTACCTACTGCTTTATTAAATGCAACTAAAATCTTTTTCACATCTCTCTCACGAGGATCAATTTTAACATTATAGAGTTTTAAAACAACATCTTTGACACCCTTGTGCTCTGCTGCTACTGCCATTTTTACTAAATGTACGGCTGCAGGATGTAGTCTCTCTAGTGGAAAGTGATAATAATATATAGCAAACTTCTCGGGAGATTTTTTCATCTCTTTTATAGCACCGGGTACATATCTTTTACAAAACGGACAGAGTGGATCTGAAAAGATTGCCACCTTGTGCTCTGCATTTTTATTACCATATATAAGGTTTTCATCTTTATAATATTCAGGTTTAAAACTAGGTTTTACCAGGTCAGTTAAAGAGTCACCACTTAACATATCTGTTAACTCTTTTGTGATGATACGCCCATTAGAAAACCAAATCATCTTTTGTGAAATCTCTTTTTTTGGTTTTGACTTTAATGTAGCTTTTACATTAACGATATAAGCATTCCAACCTTTTAGCTGCTTAAGAGGAACAACATCCTCTACCTCTACCTCTACACTTTTTAATTTTGGATTTTGACTAAACTCATCATCTAAAAAATCAGCTATCTTCTCACCAGAGTTATCTGCGTATGCAAAACTACTTAGGAGAAGAGTTATGCTCAATAATTTCAACATCAATGACATCTGAGTCCTTTTTTATAATATTTTCTTCCTCAAAAGAGGTGTTACAGTTAGAAGATTTTACATTATAACGGTTAACAATCATACTGGTAAATACACTAAACTGCATAAGTGCACCCAAGATATCTGTTAAGAAACCGGGAATAATCAAAAGGATTGCTCCAAAGAGAGTAAAGAGGTTCAGTTTTTGGAACTGCTCTAAATCTATACAGTTGTATGATACTGCCGTCATATTCTCCATGAGAGTTGCACGAAAGTTTACTAAAATAGTTATCCCTATAAATGCAGTAAAGAGTATCTCAAAAAAAGTAGCAAGGCCTCCAATAGCTGAAGAGATATTAACAGAGACCAAAACCTCTAAAAAGAGGTATATTAGAAAGTATATCATCTATAAAAGTTCCATGATTTTTTCATAAATTGCATCTACAGAGAGCTCTTCTTTTTGTGTAGTCTCTCTATGATAGAGCTGTACATTGCCATTAACAAGCTCTTTGCCAATGATAATAGTATATGGAAAACCAATAAGTTCAGCATCTTTCATCTTAAAGCCAAATCTCTCTTTTCTATCATCAAGCATAACTTCAACATTCTCATTTTGAAGCTTCTCATAGAGCTCTTCACCTAAAGAGAGCTGTGCTTCATCTTTAATGTTGCTCACCATAATATTTACCATATATGGTGCTGTAGATTTTGTCCACTTACACCCCTGCTCATCATGGTGCTGCTCAATTACAGCTGCTACTAAACGACTCACACCCATACCATAAGTTCCCATGATAAAAGGCTGTGCTTTTCCATTCTCATCTAAAAACTCTGCTTTGAGTGCCTCTGAATATGTAGTTCCAAGTTTAAAGATATGCCCAACTTCAATTCCCTTTGTAAAAGAGAGTTCGCCATCACAGTGTGGACAGATATCACCTTCATTTACCTCTGCAATCTCTGCAAAGTATGCAGCACCACTCAGTACTGACATATCAACGCCTATAAAGTGATAATCTTTTTTGTTTGCACCACAAATCATACTCTTAGCATCTTTTAAATCAACATCGATTACATGCTTCGCCTTATCTTGGTCAAGTGGACCTATAAATCCAGGTTCAAGTCCTATTTCACGAAGTTCTTCTTCTGTCACATCAACAATATCAAGAGCATCTGTTGCATTGAGAGCTTTTACCTCTTGAAGGTTGTCACACCCTCTTACAAAGAAAAGAACAATCTCACTCTCCTCCTCATAGACAACTCTCTTTGCAATACACTTCACTGTATAGTATGGATCAACTTTAAAGTACTCTGCTAACTCATCAATTGTTTTTACATCTGGTGTAAAAAACTCATTAAACTCAGCTTCTGGTGCTTCTGGAATAGCTGCTCTTGCACTACGAGATGCTGCCTCTATATTTGCGCCATACTCACACTTTGAACAGATGGCTATTGTATCTTCACCACTATCAGCTATCACCATAAGCTCTTTAGAGCCACTCCCACCTATAGCACCGCTATCAGCTTCAACAACTCTAAAATCAAGCCCTAAACGAGAAAGTATCTTTTTATATGCAGCCTCCATCGCATCAAACTCACGATCTAGATCCTCTGTAGTTGCATGAAAACTGTAACCATCTTTCATAATAAACTCACGTCCACGCATAAGTCCAAAACGAGGTCTTGCTTCATCACGAAACTTCGTTTTGATTTGGTAGAGATTTAACGGTAGATTTTTATAAGATGTGACACGGTTACGAACTAAGTCAACCATCATCTCTTCATGAGTCGGCCCTAAGACAAAAAGGTTCTCTTTTCTATCTTTAAAACGAAGAAGCTCTTTTCCAAACTTCTCAATTCTTCCAGACTCTGCCCATAAATCAGCAGGTGTTACAAATGAGAGTTCCACCTCTTGTGCACCTACTCTACTCATCTCTTCATTGATGATGTTTTCAATCTTTTTTATCACCCTTTTTGCAAGTGGAAGATAGTTGTAAAGTCCTGCTGCAACTTGCGTTATAAAACCTGCTCTAGCTAAAAATATATGGCTAGGTAGAGTTGCATCACTTGGTGCTTCTTTAGATGTTGGAATAAATGCTCTTGATCTTCTCATATTTACTGTTCTCCTCTCATTTTACTCTCTTTTATAATTCTCTCTACTGCTTCACTCAGTAGTGCTGTCTCTCTATTCTCGATTGCATTACGCATATTTTTTGTTATATCGTGTAAAAAACGCTTGAGTGCCTGATCACACATCTTTTGAGCCTCTGCTTCATACTCTTTTGGAATATATCCCGCTTTAACTGCCCTTGAAGCCTCTGCTTTTGCTGCCTCTTGCGCTTTAAGATATATATTTTTAATAAGCGGCTCTATATCTTGGTTATTGAGCCACTCAAAAAAGCCAACAACACCACGCCCTATAATAGAGTGTGCCGCACGTGCAGCCTCTTCTTTATAACTTCTGTTCTCATCTACGATAACTTTTAAATCATCAATAACATAGAGATGAATTCTCTCACCTTTAGAGTATTGGATATCACGTGGAAGTGCCAAATCAAACCAGTATCTATCAAAAGCAACCGGCTTAATAATCTCATCTGTAATAATAGGCGTATGAGATGATGTAGCCGTATAGAGTATCTCAAACTCATTAACAGCCTCACCTAGTTTTTCAAACTCAATAACTTTTGCACCAACAGCTTCTGCTAACTCCTGAGCTTTATGCTTCGTTCTATTCATTATATAGACATCAGCACCTGCACTAATAAGATGTTTTGCAGTAATCTCACTCATCTCACCAACACCAATAATCAGAGCTTTTTTGCCCTTGATATCATCTACTAAAGATTTTAGTTTACTTACAGCCACACTCGCCATAGAGACAGGTTTTGAAGAGATATCTGTAGCATTTCTTACATCTGCTGCACATTTAAAAGCTGACTTCATTGCACGCGCTAATTTTTTACCGCAGTAGCCGTTATCGTAAGCAAAACGAAATGCATCTTTGAGCTGACCGACAATCTGTGTCTCACCGATAACCATAGAGTCTAAAGAGGCTGCAACCATAAAGAGGTGGTGGATTGCAGTTGCATCATCAAAGATATCAGCACGCTCTTGTAACTCCTCTATACTCACACCAGAACGACGTGAAAGCATCTCAAAAATATGCTTTGTAGCAGCTGGAATATCACTACAGTTACAGAGAACTTCCATTCTGTTACACGTTGAGATAAGAATTGCCTCTTTTATTGTATCTGTCGATGTTAAAAGCTTCAGGCATCCATGCTTATTCTCATCATCAGGATAGGAGAGCTTCTCTCGAATATCCATAGTTGAGTTTTTATGTGTAAAGCTTATATTTAAATAGTGCATTAGTAACTTCTTTTTATCATAGTATCTAAAATATTGACCAGATCTTCATCATTTTGCATCGCATCTTTTGCCTCATCTGAAAGCTTTTTAGCAAGCTCAAATGACTTCTCTATGGTCTTATGTTCTTGCATTTTATTTAAAATCCAGAGTGTATCATCTTTAGATATATTTTTTCCATGATATGAGACAAGTCTCTCTTTCTCTTCATCATTTAAAGCTCTATAGAGATAGATATACGGAAGAGTACACTTACCCTCAACATAATCATTCATAGCAGGTTTTCCTAATGTTTTCTCATCCGCTGTTATATCTAAGATATCATCAATGATTTGAAAAGAGAGACCTAGGTTACGTCCATAAAGAGCATGGGAAGAGGCATCTTTGCCAACAAGAAGTGCAGAAGCCTTTGCTGCAGCTTCAATGAGTGTAGCAGTTTTAAGGTAGAGCATATCAAGATATCTCTTCTCATCTGAGTTAAAGCTCTCAGCCATTTTAACATCCATCATCTCACCCTTGGAGAGTGCGGTAACTGAAGCTGCAATAGTTGTAGCTACATCCTTCTCAAAAGCTACAAGTTCTGTAAAGCCTTTAGAATAAAGAATATCTCCAAGCATAACTGCTGTTTTACTTCCATCTGTTGCATTGACAGATGGTACTCCACGACGTGTATCAGCATCATCAATTACATCATCATGAAGCAGTGAAGCAGCATGTATCAGCTCAACAATAGCCGCTAACAGTGGTGCTCTCTCATCTTCTCCTGCAATTTTTAAAATCAATTTTGCACGAAGTCGTTTACCACCACTTAACATCTCAAATAGACGAGTCACCTCATCATAATCTATCTCATTTACAACTCTTTTTATCTCTGCTTCAACTCTTTGCATATTCTCTTATCTTTGTCTGTTTTTTAAGTAATCTAACTCTATATCTAGCTCTTTATCAAAAAGATAAAGTTCAAATATTGCTCTATTTTTTTTGCTATCAAACTCTTTAAATTTAACTAGTATGTAAGGTGGATTGTAAAAATCTCGACCAGAGGGTTTAAGTACAACTCTAAAGCTCTGATTTTTATGATTTAGGTATAAAACATTTTGTGCCACATGTCTGTCATATGAGCGAAAAACAACCAATCCATCATTTACATAAAGGGTCCATCTAAATGTAAAGAGTCTCTCTATATCATCATATTTTACAAGAATTTCCTTTTGCTCATCCTTTTTAAGTTCAATTTCTTGCACTTCTGTATAATCATAAGCAAAAGATGCACTCTTTAGTAACAAGAGGGCTAAAAAAACTTGTAAAATTGATTTCAAAACTCTGTTTTACTCACTTTGTGAAAGTACACTACCCATGAGCTCAACATAGAGAGATTTTGCTTTTGTATCACAAGCATCCTGATTTTGAACTCTATAACTCTCTATAGCTCTCTCTATATCTTCACCAACATGCTCTTCAAGCATTAGCTCCATAACTGCAACTTTTTCAATAAAAGCCTCAAGCTCTTGTCTTACGATATCGTTATTTGCATTAAAAACAACATCCATAAATTTTGATTTTGGAGATCCTCCAAAGATATCATCTTCATCTTCAAACAGTGCTGCATAATTTTTTGCCATGTTCATTCCTTTAATTTAAATTGTGTTCGCGATTATATCAGCTATTACTTAACTATTTGTGTCCCTACACCCTCTGATGTAAAAAGTTCAAGTAACATTGAGTGTTCAACTCTTCCATCAATAATATGTGCCTTTGAGACACCACCATCTATCGCCTCTAGACAGGCATCAACCTTAGGTACCATTCCACCATGAATGACTCCATCTGCTTTAAGTTTTTCAACATCATCTTTTGTAAGAGAGGAGAGAAGATTTTTATCGTTATCTAAAACACCCGGAGTATCTGTTAAGAAGATTATCTTGTTTGCTCCGATAGATTTAGCAACATATGAAGCACACAGATCAGCATTGATATTGTATCCTGGATGTCCCATAGACTCACCTGCTGCAATAGGAGCAATAACAGGGATAAAACCATCTTTTACAAGATTAAGAACTACATCTGACTTTACATTGTTAATATTTCCAGTAAATCCCCACTTGTCAAAATCTTTAGGTTGAGCTGTAATGAAGTGAGCATCTTTTCCACTGATACCGATTGCTTTTGCATCATGAGAGTTAAGAAGTGAAACTATCTCTTTGTTTATCTCACCACTGAGTATCATCTCAACAATACGCATCGTCTCTTTTGTTGTAACTCTCTGTCCATCGATGAATTTTGTATCGATTTTAAGAGCATCAAGCATATCTGTAATCTTTTTTCCACCACCATGGATAATAACAGGCTTAATTCCAACGAGGTGCATTAGTAAGATATCTTCTGCAAACTTCTCTTTTAGCTCTGGAGATGTCTGTGCAGAACCACCATACTTGATGACTACTATCTCTTTTCTAAACTCACGAATAAACGGAAGAGCATCCAGTAGAGTCTTAACTGTTTCTATTTTTGCTTGCAATATAATTTCCTTAGGAGCATAATAATTTTGCTATTTTATCTAAGATTATATTAGAACTCCTTTACTCCCTCTCTTATAACTCTTTACTGAGCTCTTTCATATAGTAAAACATTGCAATCTCTCCAAAAAACGGACCAAAAATATTAAAAACAGGAAGAAAGTTAAATAGAGCAGCAGATGCACTAATCGTATAAAATCCTACACTATGTTCAGATAGTTTCTCTCTATTTTCTTCTTTAATGAGCAAAACAGCTGTATCATTTACTAAAATATCTTTAATAAGCCAAACCCATAATCCAAACTGAATGATAAAGTTTACTATAGGAATAAAAAGAAGAGGAAATGCAGCAGTGGAAACCACTGTATATATAGCTATATCTCTTACTCTATTTTCACTCGTTTTAATCTCATCTTCATCTAAAAGCTTATCGTATGGAAAATTTCTATCTCTTACATCTTCAAGTAACTCTTCACTGTAAAAACTTGTAACTAATAGTGTCGTGACAATGATTGCTCCATAGATAAAGTAGAGACTCAACATATAAGCGATACTAGCCTCAACAGTCTCAAAAGGCAGCCAATTTAAAAGTCGTAAAAACTCTTCATGAAGGGTATCCCCATAAAAAAACCATACTACTACCCAAAATAGAGCAGTTGTAAATGCAACAAGTAAAGAGATGGAGCTATACTTCTCTTTTGATACTTTCTCTAGAATCATCGTTCCAAAAAACATCATAATGAGTGCAAAGGTGATTAATACCAAAGAGAACCATAGGAATGATGAAAGTATCCACGCCCCATTGGAGCGTAATATTGAAAATGGTAAAAGATCAATAAAATACTTACTAAGGCTTATTAACTCATCCCATATTACATAGCCTATAAAAGACCATAATAGAGTAACTCCGGCTCCAATAAGAAGGGCCAACTTAATTGTTTTGTAAGCAAGAATCTCTTTAAAAGCAAAGAGGATTGATTCGATAACTACAGGCATAATATTTCCTTTATATCTATCTATATTCATTATATAACTTCTTTTATAAATTGTACAGCTTTTTAAATTGCGAGTTATGTTAGTTATGTAACATTTCTACTGCTAAAAATAATGATACAATATATTAAATTTAACAAAAGGATTCACAATGTGGAAATATCCGGTAGAAGAAGATTTATTTGAAAAATTTACTAAATTTACAAAAGTAGCAGGTATAGTTTTTATATTACTAGGATTGGTTGGTATCATCTACCCTACCTTTATGACAATGGCAACAGTAACTTTTGTTGCATGGCTGATGATGCTCTCAGGTTTTATGGCCGGTTATTTTACATACATTAGCAATAAAAAAGATATGGCTGGATGGCTCAAGAGTTTTGTGCTCATTGGTATATCAGCACTTATGATTTTTTATCCGATGACAGGTGTGGGAACTGTAGGTTTGCTTCTTGCTATATACTTCTTTATGGACTCATTTGCAGGTTTTTCACTTGCATTCTCTATGAGACCAAACAAAGGGTGGATTTTATGGCTTGTAAATGCAATATTTTCTATGCTTATAGGCGTTTTATTTATTGTAGGCTGGCCATTTAGCTCACTCTATCTAATAGGTCTTTTAGTAGGCTTTAGCCTCTTTTTTGATGGTATATCACTGCTAATTACAGGCTCGATATTTAAAAAGATGACTAAATAACTCCCTCTTTCACTTTTACTTCTAAATCTAGAAGTGAGAGTGGAAGCCCAAAGTGTTCTATCTTTACATAATCTTTAAAAGTAACAAGCAGCGATGTAGCACCATCCTCATCTAATATTCTCTCTAACTCCTCTTTTGTATAACTGTGATGATCTTCAAAATAGTGTCTCTTAATTACATTTTTTGGAAGATACTTCTCCAATCTTTGCGGTCTGGCAATAGCAGTAACGAGTGACATTCTCTCTGTTGCATTCAGAAGGGAGACTTCACGAAAAAAATCTCTCTCCTCTTTTATCACTGTTACACGCTTGGAACTCCAGAGTTTTTCTCTATAGGGACCTGATGGTAGACAGAAGTTGTTGCTTGTTGCAACATCTATAAGGATATCTCTCTTTTTAATTGAGTGTTTTGAGTAGGCATCATCAAGAAAAACTATACAACAACCCATCTCTTTTGCTTTTAAAATTCCTTTTTTTCTATCTTCACTCACAATAACTACTGCCTTGGGTAGCTTTTTTGCATATATCATCGCCTCATCACCGCTTACTTTTACATCGCAGAGTATCTTTTGTCTATCTTTAACAACATAGAGCCCTTTTGACTCTCTTCCATATCCACGCAGTATAACAGCAGCAGAGTGCTCTTTTTGAGCCAAGGCGGTCACAAGCGGAGTCTTGCCACTTCCGCCGACTGTCAAGTTTCCAACACTTACTATTTTTATACCAAAATCCTCAGGCGTTGCAAATTTAAACTTTACCCATACTATGAGACAGTAGAGCCATGAGAGTGGTAAAAGAAGATATGATATGATTTTTTGAAGGGGATTAGGGTTGTAGAAGTACTCTTCAACCCAAAATACGAACGAACTTTTCAAGAGAGACTACACTCTTGTTTTTGCTATTTTTTTCACTTTTTCAATAACACTTGCAACATCTTCATCACTCATACTTGCATAGATAGGTAAAGAGAGTACCTGCTGGTATGAACGTAGTGCTACTGGAAAATCATTTACACGTAAAGAGTATTTTGTTTTATAGTAAGAGAGAAGATGGAGTGGGATGTAGTGCAGTCCACTTCCTACACCCTCCTCTTTTAGTGCTACAGCAAAAGAGTCCCGGTTCTTATCTATCTTTATAATATATAAGGAGAATGGATTCTCTTCGTTTTGCATACTAGGGATACTCACATGTTCAACACCATCTAATGCACTGCTATACATTTTAGCAATTTCACGCTGGCGTGCTATATTACTATCTTGTTCCCCAATTTGAGCACGAATATAGGCTGCATTTAACTGACTCAAAGAGTAGTCATTCCCAATATCAACTACATCATAAATATACTCCAATGCATTTTCATCTCTTACAAATGCATGATTTGCAAGAAGTCGTGCTCGCTCCATTATCTCATCATCATCACTAACAAGCATTCCACCATTACAGATATTTTTCTTAAGGTGTGGAGAGAAGTTAAAACAGACGATATCAGCACCGGTTGAACCGATCCTTTGACCTTTATATGTAGCTCCGAGTGCATCACTAGCATCCTCTACAATCTTTACATTATAGATTCTAGCCATTGAGTAGACTCTCTCTAAATCAACAGTTACACCACCTAAATGTGTAATGATGACTGCTTTGAGTTTTTTAGATTTATTATCCTCAAGATAGTTCTCTAATTTATCGAGATTGATGTTATATGTCTCATCCTCTATATCTATAAATATAGGTTCAGCATCAAAATGGCGGACTACTTCAGGAACAGCAGGGTGTGCATTTACAGAACAGACTACTTTATCTCCACGTTTTAAATCAAGAGCAAGCATTGCCAAATGCAAAGCAGAAGTTCCATGAGATGTTGCAAGTGCATAGGAAGCTCCTACATACTCTTTAAACTCAGCCTCAAGTTTTTCAACCTGATTTGTATCTTCACCATCAAGAGCATCACTTACATTAGAGTGTGCTTCACGTGAGCTCTCATACTTACTAAATGGTATCTCATTCATTAGATCTTCCTTATTAAAATTTATAACCCTATATCTCTTGGGTAGTTAAAATCATGCCCGAGTGTACGAGAAGTAAGCTTTGCAATCACTGGCATTTTTCTCTTAAAATGATTACGAAAAATTCGCTTAATAATCATATCTAACATCTTAGCATCAATTCCCTCTGCAATAACTTCATCACGAGATTTTCTCTCATCAACATAAAGCTTCATTGCAGCATCAAGCTCTGCATATGTATAACCCAAGTCAGCCTCATCACTCTGTCCATCCCATAAGTCTGCCGAAGGTGGCTTGTTTATGATCGACTTCGAGACATTAAGATACTCTGCAAGCTCAAAGACTTCACTCTTGTATAAATCACCTATTGGATTGATAGCAGAAGCCAAATCCCCATAGAGTGTTCCATATCCAAGCATCAACTCGCTCTTGTTACTTGTACCAAGAACTAGTGCATTCTCACGAGCAGAGATATCAAAGAGTGTAGACATACGCATACGTGCTGAGAAATTTCCCTTACGTAAATTATCTAAATCGGGATTCATCGCTTCATACGCTTTCAACATAGGCTCTATACTGCACGTTATATTTCTCAAAGAGAAATCCCTACATAACTCATCAGCGTCATCTAAAGAGCTCTGAGATGAGTATTGAGAAGGCATCTTAACACAAAGTAGACTCTCACCAAAAACTTTTTTGGCTAAAACTGCAACGACTGCAGAGTCTAATCCACCACTGAGTCCAACTACAACATTTTTAATACCAGTCTTTTTTACTTCATTTTCCAAAAAACTCTCTAAGTAGCTGGAAATCTCTCTATACTTACCCATTAATCCACAGAACCTTTAAAAATTATTAACAAATAATATTATAACTAAATTTTGTTACAAATGATACTTTAAGTTAACTTAGCTTTTTTTTTGATACAATCTTTTAAATATAGTAAAGGATTTTGTATGTCCGATGATAAGAGTGACAGTTTTAATACATTTGCCAATATCATTGTAAAAATCATTATTACACTGACGCTTATCGCTGTTTTATGGCTTCTTATCATCAACTATCTAAAAATTCTTGACTACAACGACTCTATTCATAGCAACTATCTTCAACTTAAACAGAGTCTTCAGATCAAAGTCAAACTTGTTAAAAATCTAGCAAAAGAGGCTCGAATTACAAAAAAGAAGAGCCTCCAACTTCAAAATGAGAATATTAACGCACTCTCTGAGTTAAATAAAAATACTGAGCTCTACAGAGAGGAGCTTATCGATATCTTAAAAAAGAGATCCCTTGATAAAAAGTATAAAAAAGCTCTTTTGGAGATTGAGAGACAAAATAACAGAATTGATATAGAGAGCATGCACTACAACCTCTCAGTCAAAAAGCTTAATACTCTATTGGAGACCTTTCCAGCAAATCTTATTGCCATACCACTGCATATATCAAAACAAAAATACTTTTGACCTAAAACTTAACATTTTTGTAACACTCTTTTTGTAGAATTGTCTAAATTCAATTCAGGAGTTCTAATGAAGATTCTTAAAACACTACTAATCGCACTACTAGTTACAGGTTCACTCTTTGCAGTCTCAATGACAATGTTCCAGTCAGTTACGCCAGAGCAGGCAACACTGCTACAATCTGGAAAGACAAAAAAGTTCTGTCCCGTTTGTGGAATGACACTCAATATGTTTTATAAAACTAACCACGCAGCAGAGCATGATGGTCATGAGAAGCAGTACTGCTCTATTCACTGTCTTGTAGAGGATAAAGAGCTCAACCACCTTAATCTTAAAAATATAAAAGTAGTTGATGTAACTTCATTAAAATTCATTGATGCCCCTAAAGCATACTACGTTGTTGGTTCAAAGAAAAAAGGGACAATGAGTATGGTAAGTAAATATGCCTTTGCTAAGCTAGAAGATGCAGCGAAGTTTGCTCAAGAGAATGGCGGAAAAGTTATGGATTTCAATGGTGCTTATATGGAAGCGCGTAAAGATTTTGAAAATGATGCAAGAATGATTGCTAAAAAACAAAAAATGATGGCGCAAAAAGGAAAAATGATGTATAATAAGCTCTGTAAAAAGACAGATGAAAAATTCCAAACAGTTGCAGAAGCAAAAGCTTATATTCTTGAACAAAACCTTTGTGGAGAGTTACAAGCAAAACAACTTCAAGCTATTGGACTTTACCTTTTTAAAAGATAAATAGTTCTTAATAACTAATATAGATGGAGTTGAATGCACTCACAAAATATTGTTGACAAACTTAAAGCATTAACTATTTTGCCTATGGTGATTATTGCCATAGGCTTTGTATTTTTTATTATAAAATCATACAATGACTTAAGTGAATTAAATCAACTTCAAAATAGTATCCTCAAAATCAAAACAATCTCCCACCTTGTAAATGAGTTACAAATTGAAAGGGGTTTAAGCAGTGGTTACCTCGCAGATCCACGAGATGAACTTCGCTCTAAAATCGCCAAACAAAGAGAGCGTGTCGATAAAGCTTTTGACACCTTTATTAAAACACACAGTGACAGCCAACTAAAAAGCTTTTATAAGCTTGAAAGACGTAATCTCGTTCATATCCGAGAGAGAGTCAACCATTCACAAATTACTCTAGTAGGAAGTTTCAACTACTTTACGCAACTGATTAAAAAGATGCAAAACTACTACTTTGAAGTAACAATGCATGTCAATGATGTAAATGTTAAAAACAATCTTCAAGCCTATACCTATCTTGCTGTTTTTAAGGAGTCACTAGGAGAGATACGTGCCGCACTCAATGCTGTTTTTTCAAAAGAGAATGTCAATCAAAAACTCATTAGAAAAGCGATAAGTGCATCAAACATCTACTACTCTTCAAAAGATCGTTTTGAATCGACTGCTGAGCCAAAATTTTTAAATAGATATAGAGAAATTCTTAATATGTCTGAATATATATGGGTAGAAAATATTTTACAGAAGTTCCAAACAGATTATAAAAATAATCTCAAAGTAGATCCAGATAGATGGTTTGATGATATCACAAAGGTTATCAATGAGCTCTATAAACTTGAAAACTACTACTCTATTGAGATTGACAAATATGTCTCTATCAAATATAAAGAGACCCTGCTACAACTTGTTACTATTGCATTGATTATCTTGGTAATTACCATTTTAACACTCTGGCTTGGAAAAAAGATCAAAGAGGATATCTTGCATAATATCATTCTTCTAGGGCAGTATAAAAGTGCCGTCGATCGAAGTAGTATAGTCTCTAAAACAGATAAAAGAGGAAAAATAACCTATGTAAATGAGAAGTTCTGCTCCATTTCTGAATATACACAAGAGGAGCTTTTAGGTAAATCACACAATATCGTAGGACATCCAGATATGCCAAAAGCAATCTTTACTGATCTCTGGCGTACTATCTTAAACAAACAGCCCTGGTACGGTATTATAAAAAATAGAAAAAAGAGTGGTGAATCCTATACTGTTGAAGTGACAATCAATCCAATTTTAGACCACAATGGTGAGATAGAGGAGTTTATTGCTATTCGAAATGATCTCTCAGATGTTATTAAACTCCATGAAGAGTTAGAGAACACGCAAGAAGATCTCATTTTCAGAATGGGTGAAATTGGTGAAACACGCTCTCAGGAGACAGGCTTCCATGTACGACGTGTAGCTAAATATTCAGAACTATTAGGAAAGTATTATGGTCTAAGTGCTGATGAGATACGCTACCTAACACTTGCTTCCCCAATGCATGATATAGGTAAGGTTGGTATTCCTGATATGATTTTAAACAAACCGGGAAAACTAACACCTCAAGAGTGGGAAGTTATGAAAGAGCATGCTAAGATTGGCTACAATGTCTTTAAGGACTCAACAAAACCACTACTCAAAGCAGCAGCCATCATCGCCCATGAACACCATGAAAAATGGGATGGCTCAGGATACCCACGTGGCCTTAGCGGTGAATCTATTCATATCTATGGTCGTATTACGGCTCTTGCGGATGTTTTTGATGCTCTTGGAAGTGACAGATGTTATAAAAAAGCTTGGAATGATGAGGATATTTTTGCTCTTATTCGTCGAGAGAGGGGAAAACATTTTGACCCTACTCTTGTTGATATATTTTTCAAGCATCTCGATAAATTTTTAGAGATACGAGAGACTTATAATGAGATGAGTAACTTTATGAGAAGTTAACAAACCTCTCTCTTAGCCATACTTTTAAGTTCACTACATGAGAAACCCGCCTCACGCCTCGCCTCAATATTGAGGTCATTTGGACGCAAAAATCCACGAGGGTAGTACTTAGCAATAATCTCAAAATAACTACTCTCATCGACACCCTCTTGCAGACAGGCATACTTAAACCAGAGATCACCCTTTTTTACATGGGAGACCTCCTCTTGTAAAATTATCTCCAAATTTTGTATAATTTTCTCAACCATACTGCTCTTTGGTAGTTTACGCAGTTTTTTTAAGATCATAGGTGTTGCATCTAGTCCATTTGCTTCTAGGTAACGAGGGACAACTGCCATTCTCTCTAAAAGAGTCTCTGTCTTTTGCAAAGCTTCAAAGAGTGCATTATGTACCTCAACATCACCATAAGCAGCACCAAGTTCTTGAAGTAAACCCTCTAGCATCCTAAAATGACGTATCTCATCATCTGCAACCTCTAGCCAATCATCATAATACTCTTTTGGCATATCTCGAAATCTATATGCAGCATCAAGTGCTAAATCAACGGCACTATACTCTATATGAGCAACTGCATGTAGAAGGTTTATCTGCCCCTCTTTTGATGTAAGATTACTCCTCTTAGGAACATCTTGTGGAGGAACAACTCTACATATATCACTGTAAGAGGGAGTATCAAATCGCTTTGGTTTATCTAATAATTTTAATAGAGAGTTACCCCTCTTGTACTCTGTATAGAGCCTATCAAATAGTAAAAACTTCTCTTTTGGTTCTTTAGCCTCTAAAACTAACTCTAATTCTTCAAACAAATTCATACTCTAATAATGCTATAATCCGTCTAAAAAAGAGATTAGTTATGACAATAAAAGTACAACCGATGGGAATGTACCAAACAAACTGTTATATAGCAACAGTTGATGGTAAAGATTTCATCATTGACCCTGGTGTAGGTGCAACTGAATGGGTTTTAGAGAATGTAACAAATCCGGTGGCAATTTTAAACACACATGGACACTTTGACCATGTATGGAGTAATGACGAACTTCAAAAGAGACTAAATATTCCTCTCTATATTCAAAAAGAGGACCTCCCTCTTCTTAGTGCAAGTGAGTGGATGCCAGATCTTCCCCCTTCAACTCCAGATGTTCTTGTTGATGGAGACAAAGAGCTTGAGATTGAGGGTGTAAAAATTCTCTACAGACACTTTCCGGGTCACTGCCCGGGATGTGCTACCATTGAGATAGAAGATGCAATGTTTAGTGGTGACTTTATCTTTGAGAGAAGTATAGGGAGAACTGATTTTCCATACTCATCACCTAAAGATATGAAAAAATCACTCCAAAAATTCAAGAGTATTCCTTATGATAAAACAGTATACCCTGGCCATGGTGGTACTACTACTATAAAACAGGAACAACAATACTCAGACTACTGGATTAACTCACTATGAGCAGCTTCAATCAACGCGCAAATGAGTGGGACAAGAAAGATGTTAGAGTAAATGGTGCTCTTACCATTGCCAATGCAATCAGAAAAAACTTTACACTCCACAAAAAGATGGAGATAATGGACTTTGGAGTTGGTACAGGACTTCTTGGTTTTGAGATTGCAAAGAGTGTTAAACAGGTATATGGTGTAGATACTTCAGAAGGGATGTTACAAAAGCTCAAAGAGAAAAACAGACCTGAATGCTCCATTATTAGCTATCACCAAGATATAATAGAAGAACCGATTAAAAAGGAGTTTGACGGTGTTGTAAGTTCTATGACACTACACCATATCCAAGATCTTGAAGTATTCTTCAAAACAATATATAAAAATTTAAAAGATGGTGGTTTTATAGCTATAGCTGATCTAGAGAGTGAAGATGGTACATTTCACTCAGACAATAAAGGAGTTTTTCACTATGGGTTTGATGAGAGAGAACTTGTAAATATTGTTAAAAAGTCCGGCTTTAAAGATATAAAATTTGAAAATATAAATACCATTAAAAAACCTCATCGTGAATTTGGAGTTTTTCTCTTAAGTGCCAGAAAGTAGAGTAGCTCTCTACTCTTGCTCCTCTGTAGGAGTTCCACTTGCTGCCTCTTCATCTTCAAGCAGTTTCAATTTAAGAACATGTTTCTCAGTAATAACCGTCTTAAACTCACCCTCAAAAACCTTAATATCTAAAACAGATCCGACAACATAAACATTACGTTTACGCCCCTCCTTATGTCGTACACGCGCAACAAAGTTAACCTCGTTGTGAAGCTTAACTGGTGAGAGAAATTGACAGTCAGATGCAACAAGTACAACATTTTTTTCATTAACAGCAAGCATAGCAGCATAATCAGCTGCACTAAAGATAAATCCACCATGTATAAGACCCATCTCATCTGCCAACATTTCAGGAGTAGTTGTAAGTCGAAGCTCAACATAGCCCTGTTCCATCTTTATGACTTCACCACATAAATCCGCACTTATCTTTTCGTGCGTCTTTATAATAACCTGCTCTTCTTCTTGATAACTCTCTATCTCTAATTCATCTTCATTCTGTTCATTCTCATCCATTACTTCTTATCCTTTATTAATCTTACATAAACCCGTTGTGGTGCAGGATACCCCTCTACAGTCTTGCTAGGGTCTTTTGGGTCTAAAAAGTCCTCTAAAGATTGTCCCTCTATCCACTCTGTCTTTCGCTGTTCACTTGCATCTGTCTTTGATGTCTCTAAAACCTCAAAACCGCTAAAACCAGCTCTCATGCACCAGTTTTTAAGCGCTTTTATCGTTGGAACAAAGTAGATGTTTGGTATCTTGGAGTAACTCGACTCAGGAGACAGTGCCATCTCCTCTTCACCATCGATATAAAAAGTATCAAGTATCACCTCGCCCTTTTTATCGAGTCCTCTGTAGAGTGACTTTAGCATCGCTACAGGATCACTTCTATGATAAAGCACACCCAGACAAAAGATAGTATCAAACTTCTCTGTATAAAACTCCAGATGCTCCACACCCAAAAGCTCATAGACAATATCACTCTTTACAAAATGGTTGATAAAATCAAACTGCGTCTTATAGAGTGGTGAGGGATCAAAACCTACAAGTAACTCCGGCTTATCTTCAAGCATACGAAACATATAGTAGCCGTTGTTACACCCTATATCGGCAACACGTCTGTTTTTTAAATTAAAATGTGGGCGAAGCAGATTGTACTTGATACTGCTTATCCACTCACTGTCTATATAAGTTTCCCCTATCTCAAATGGTCCTTTTCTCCAGGGCATTAGCATCTTTGCAGTATCGTAGATCTTTTGCTCATCAAAGTCACCGCTAATCTTTACAACATCACCAAGCTCAACGCTGCACTCTACATCCTCAAGTCCATCAAGTGCTGCGCGTAGGGGTGCGATATTTTTCCAAGTCATCCACTTTTTTCGTTCTTCTTTTAACTTCTCTATGTCCATATTAATCACTGTATAAATTTTTTTAGTTATAATTGTATCGAAATTATCATAAAGCCCCCACTTATAGAACCACAATTTTCATAAGTACATACTAAAGCTAAAATCAAAGGATATTTTATGAGATTAGAAAAGAAAGCAACCGTTGCATCAAGCAGTGTCGCTGCTATTTTAGTTTTTATAAAACTTGCTGTTGGAATTATGAGCGGTTCTATCGCTGTACTCGCTTCAGCAATTGACAGTCTACTTGATTTGATTATTTCTATGTTTAACTACTTTGCTCTGCATAATGCAGAAAAAGACCCAGATGAGAAGTTTCACTTCGGTAGAAGTAAACTTGAGCCATTAGCTGCTGTTATTGAGGGAACTATCATCTCTCTCTCGGCACTCTTTATTCTCTATGAGGCGATTGCAAAAATCATTCACCCAAAAGAGATGCAGTATATGACAGAGGGTGTCTATGTAATGATTGCATCTGTTTTAATTACCGGTGGATTGGTAATGTTTTTAAACTATGTTGCAAAAAAGACAAACAATATGGTAATTCGTGCAGATGCCCTGCACTATAAGACAGACCTCTTCTCAAACGGAGCTGTTTTAATAGCACTTATTGTCATCCAGTACACGGGAGAGCAACTCATTGATGCAGTCTTGGGTATTGCTATTGCTATCTATATGATCTACTCTGCTATTCCAATTGTTAAAGAGGGTGTATTGATGCTTCTTGATGTTGCACTTGAGCAAGAAGATGTTAAGAAAATTGAAGAGATTATAGTTTCAGAGCCTGAAATTACAAACTTTCACTATCTAAGAACAAGAGTTTCAGGAAGTCATATTTTTATATCATTTCATGCCGTATTTAATCCTGATATCTCACTCTATGATGCACATACTATTGCTGATAAGGTAGAAGCAAAAATAAAAGAGCTTTTTGAAGAGGATAAAAAAGTCCATATTTTAGTCCATATGGATCCTTATGACGATGCAGAGATTAATGATGAAGAGGAGGAGTGGTAGAGAGTCTCTACTACTCCTTAAAGTTATCGCTTACTCTGCAATAGTTTTGCAGAGAAGTTTTTATTTGCTATATTTTCTAAAAAGACTGTTGCATAGGAGCCTTTTGGCAGTGTAAAAGAGATATTCATAATATCAAAGTTATTTTGATATTTAAAGGCGATATCTTGAGGGTAGATTAAAGCCTCACGACGCAATCCCTTATCATACAAGAACTCATCATCATACTTCTCCTCTATCTCCCTTGCCTTATCTCTAGCACGATAGACATCACGACCACAAAGCAGACCTGTTGGTACTACTTTTTTTGCTTCAAAATCGCGCTGTGGTATCTTCTTTGGAGTGAAGAGTTTACCCTCACTTGAGAGATATACATCACCCTCCAAAAGCATAAACTTCCCACCATTCTCTTCACGAGAGAGTAACACTCGCTCTTTAAGCCAATCATTAAAGAATTGACTCTGATAGATTGAGATAAGAAACTTTTTAAGTTTTGCATCATTTATATGCAGATCTCCGGCAATCATCGCTTTTGCCTGTTCAATAGAGTCCTCATCCCGTCCAAAACGTTGGTACCCAAAGTAGTTTGGAAGCCCATCTTTAGCAGACTTGAGTGCTCTTTTTTGCACCTGCCCCGCCTCGATTTTATCAACTCCAAAAAGATTTATACTAAATCTGTTTCCAACTAAATCACCCATTCGAATTGAGTTTGTATGACGCAGTGATTTGAGGATTTTAATCTGAGGGTGTTTGAACTTCTTGAGCTGTTTTTCAAACTTGGACTCAATACTTATATATTGCGTTGTTGTTGCATGTTTATCTTTTAAACCTGCATAACCAATCTTCTCAGCAGGTATATTTAAAAACTGTGCGAATGCAGCTATCATATCCCATGTTGTAAGTTCTACTTTTTTTACATGCAGTATTGTGAAATTTCCACGATTTTTAAACTCTATGCCTATCTCATCAACAATAAAATCATCTCTGTTTTGTTCAAACTTAAAGTTAATCTTACTCTTATCTTCTAAATATTCTCTTTGCAATTCTTTCCTTATAATGCTAAACGATGCAGCTGCTCATTGGCCTGTGCTATATCTTTTTGTATCTGCTCTTTAAGAGCCTCTAGTGAACTAAACTTCTTATTATCACGTAAATAGCCCACAAAACTAATCTCTGCTTTTTGGCTACAGAAAACCTCGCCATCAAGTATATGTGACTCCACAGCATAGGTTCCATCTGTTGTTATACGATGCCCTACAAATGAAACAGAGGGGTGATAGTGCTCCTCATCATCAATACGTGTAGTCGTTACATAGACTCCCTCTTTAGGCATTAAAAAATCTCTTGCATTGATATTAATGGTAGCAACAAGCTCACGGGAACCAAGCCCTTGTCCTCTCTCTTTTTGCCCTACAATTGTATAGTTGTGTCCCAAAAACTCATTAGCACCTTTCATATCACCAATGCTAAGCTTATGTCTGATTTTATGAGAGTGTACAGAGTCACCATTGTGTTTGACCTCATCAACTACAACCACATCACCATCAAAGAGCTCTTTTAAATCATTATAAGAGTATCGTCTATCTTTACCAAAATGAAAATCATACCCGACAACTATCTTGTGAAGTTTTGGAAACTTCTCCTTAAGAAGTGAAATAAAACCTGCCCCATCAAGATGACGAATCTCATCAAGTTTTAAATATAAAATAGGAAAAGTTGTATAGCGCTCTCTAAATCCATCCGGTGTAAGATTTGCATAACCTGTCTCTATTACGACAATGGTACCATTTTTATCAAGTTGATTAAAGAGTGCCTGATGCCCTATATGCATTCCGTCAAATCCACCGATGGCAATAGATGTTGTCTCTCTCATACAGACCTCTTATGTAGTAATTTTGTGCTATTATAATCTATCTTGGATTAAAATGCACTATTGAACTTTACCAAACCAGTAGCACCACTCAATATTTCCCTCTTTTCCTGCAAGCTCTGAGGGAGCTTTTTTATGAAGCAGCCACCCTTTGAGTGCCGCTGCATCTTCAAACTTCTGCATCGCTTTAGTAATGGCCTTTTTATCAAGAACTACACCATTTTTGTCACGCTTAGCCTCACGCCCAACTTCAAACTGTGGTTTAAAGAGTAAAATAATATCGTGTGAAGCAAGACGATCTACATCATCTAAAATATGCAGCAAAGAGATAAAAGCAACATCACTTACAACAAGATTATAAGGTGTATCACTCTTAAACTTGCGAATATCACATCCCTCATAAACACTCACTCGACTATCACTGCGCAAGGAGTGGTGCAGCTGATCATGTCCAACATCGACACAACTCACCTCACCTACCCCTCTCTCTAAAAGTACCTGCGTAAATCCACCCGTAGATGAGCCAATATCGAGTGCTCTTTTATCACCTACATCAAGTTCTATCTCCTCTAAAAAGTGCAGTAGCTTATATGCTGCACGTGATACATAACTTTTATGTTCCGCAATATCCACACTATTTTCATCTAGTACTTTAAAAGAGGGCTTTTTTACTACTTTACTATCAACACTTACAAGCCCATCTTTTATAATCTGCTGCGCTTTGTTTCGACTCTCACAGAGCCCTTTTTCTACCAAATAGTTATCAAGACGCATTCTTTACTCCATATTTTTGCAAAAATTTATTGAGTTGATTTGCAAAATGTTCGGCATCTTTTTGCCCAAAGGGTTTTGGTCCCTTTGTCACTTCACCCATCTCACGTATACTCTCCATCATATTTCGCATTGCAAGGTAGTGTTTGATGTTATCTTTAGAGTAGAGCTCACCTCTGTGATCTATTGCATGGGCATTTTTGCTAATGACTCTATCAGCCAGAGGGATATCTGCCGTAATTACCAAATCTCCCTCATCGAGCATCTCTACTATTTTATGATCTGCCTCATCCGCACCAGCATCTACTACCAAATACTCTATACTCTCTGACTTTCCAATATTTATCTTCTTATTTGCTACAACATAAGTAGGAATTTTTAGCTTCTCAATCTGACGCAAAACTATCGGTTTTAAAAGATTTGGAAAGGCATCACCGTCAATATAGATTTTAAGCATATTATTCCTTCCTGCTTTTTATAAAAAGTGTTCTATAACTTTTAAAATACTTCCTTCAAACTCCAATAAAAGTTTAATATTTGTATTTAAATTTTTAAATTTGTTCCAAGTAGTGAAATACCAAGTTCTCTTTGGATATTTTAAAAGATTATCACTGCTTTGTTGAATTACTACTTCAAATTCTTCTTTCTCTTCTTGTGTAATTTGAGAACTTTTTTCTAAATCAATAATTTTTTGTTTAATATTTTCTAATTGAGCTTTAAGTTCTTCTATCTCTTCTGCTAAAAACACTTCATTCTTATCAGGAAATTGTTTTTCAAATTTTGCTTTTATATCTGATATAGTGTTTGTTATATCAACCTCTTTATTAATATTTTCAAGTTCTATATGAATGTAGTATAACCATTGGGATATTTGATTAATAGCGATATCAAGCTTATCACAAATACTCTTTTGTATATTTTTATATTCACCAGGTGACATAATTACTTGCAGTTTTTCTTCCTCTTCATAATAACTTGTCTCATATAAAGAAATTGCAGTATTTATCTGTTTCTCTTTTTTTACTTTAATTTCTCTAATAGTAAATTCATATTGAGGGTACGGTATAAACAGTATATTCAGTAAACTTCTTTCTGTATCCGAAAATTGAAATTCAAAATCATCAAGTGTAAAATATTTTGACTTTAAAACTGTATCTTTAATTTTTTGAATTGTACTATTTTTTAAAGTTTTCATATCATCTCACGCATCTGCTCTTCTGTAAGAGTTTCTACTCCAAGTTTAACAGCTTTGTCATACTTACTACCTGCATCTTCGCCGTAGATGAGATAGTCTGTCTTTTTACTTACACTGCCACTCACCTTTGCACCCAGAGACTCCAGCATCTCTTTTATCTTACCTCGACTCTCACTCATCGTTCCCGTAAGCACAACAGTTTTACCTTTAAAAGGGTTCTCTGCAGCCTCCTCTTTTTGCTCAGGTGGCGTTGGTTCAATGATGCTCTCTAGCTTTTGTACCGTCTCATAGTTTACACGCATAAACTCCAAATAGCTCTCAGCCATCTCATCACCGATGCCATCAATGACAATGAGCGCCTCTTTTGTAGCCTCTTTATAGTTAAGTCCAAAAGCTTCAGCTATCATCTTTGATGCTACCTCACCGATGTGCTCAATCCCAAGAGCATTAATGAACCTCCAAAGTTCTGCACCTTTAACAGAGGCTATAGCGCTTAAGAGATTTTGTGCCTTCTTCTCTTTAAAGCCCTCCAGACTCAAAAGCTGCTCCATCGTCAAACTAAAAAGATCCACAACACTGCGAACCAGTCCGGCATTAAAGAGTTGCTCTACAATCTTTACTCCAAGTCCATCAATATTAAGACAGGGTTTTGATGCAAAGTAGATGATAGAGTTTACCACTCGCGCCTCACACTCGAGATTTTGACACTTTATAAGTACCTCTTCTTGGAGCAACTCACTCCCACAGACAGGACACTCTTTTGGAGGCTCAACTTTTAGCTCATCACCCTTGCGCTCTTGAGTGAGTACTTTTACAATCTTTGGTATAACATCACCACTGCGAAGGATGATGACCTTGTCACCGATGCGAATATCCATTCGCTCTATCTCATCGAAGTTATGCAGTGTTGCTCGTTCAACCACTACACCGTCTATATCTGTCGGCTCAACTACTGCTACAGGTGTTACTGCACCGGTGCGTCCAACTTGTAGTACGATATCTTTAATGGTAGTTACCTTCTCAACTGCAGGAAACTTATATGCCACTGCCCAGCGAGGAACTTTTACCGTATAACCCATATCTATCTGAGCTGCTATCTCATTAACCTTTACTACCATACCATCAAGCATCATAGGATAGCTCTCACGCTCTTGCTTCATCTGCTCATAAATCGCCTCTATCTCATCATACCCTTGTGTCAGAGCTCTGAGTGGCGGCTTTCTAAATCCAAGATTGTAGATATACTCCATTCGCTCACTGAGGAGTTTCTGCTCTAAATCATTCAGACCAATTCCATAAGGTAAAAAGACAAGATTTCTTGCAGCCGTTATTTTTGGATCGAGTTGTCGTAGACTCCCTGCTGCTGCATTGCGAGGATTTGCAAAAGGGGGCTCGCCCTGCTTTATGCGCTCCTCATTTATCTTTTCAAACTCATCTTTAAAGATAACAACCTCACCACGTATCTCGATTAAACCTTTATGCTCAATAGTCAGAGGAATGGAGCGAATCGTCTTTACATTTTGAGTGATGAGCTCACCCTCTACACCATCACCACGAGTAATTCCGGCTTGAAGATTGCCATCTTCATAGATAAGGTTCAAACTCGCACCGTCATATTTTGGCTCACAGTAAAATGTTACATTGCTATCGAGTCTATAGGTTTTCTCTAGCCACTTTTGAAGTCCATCAGCATCAAAGATATCCTCTAAACTCCACATACGTGAGAGGTGTTTTGCCTTTACAAAACCTTCACTTACACTATCTCCTACGCGTTGCGTTGGAGAGTCACTCAAAATCTCAGTAGGGTGTGCCTCTTCATATGCGACTACTTCATGGTAGAGTCTGTCATACCCCTCATCTGTCATAATCGGATCATCTAGTACATAGTAGTGATATGCCCATAGATTAAGTTTTTTTACTGCTTCTTTATACTCATTGTAATTCATAATAAAATTCTATCCTATTTTAACTTTTATACTTTTGTGTAAAGCCACTCTCTTTTAGAGTAGATATACCAATAGATTGTTCCTTTAATAAGTGTCTCAATATTCATAATTGCAAAAATTGCAACAACATCAAATCCCATTTTATAAGCTATATAGGAGGGTATAACACGAAAGAACCAAAGAGATGCGACGTTGATTTTAAGTGTTGTCTTGGTAGCCCCTGCCCCGCGTAGTGCTGCTGAGTAGACAAACATAATCGCCAGTGGGATTTGAGCAAGTCCTACTAAGATGAGATACTTTGAGGCTATTGCAATAGTGATAGCATCTTTTGTAAAAAAGCCTACTAAAAACTCTGGAAAGAGAATCATAAAAAGACCCATTGTTCCCATAAAAGTATAAGCCATGCGTCCACTGATTATGCCCATATTGTAGGCCTTATCAAAATCACGTGCCCCAATATTTTGTCCCACCAGTGCCATTGCGGCAATAGCAAAACCAAAGCCCGGCATAAAGGCGATTCCCTCTATGCGAAGTCCAACTTGATACCCTGCAAGATCTGCTGTTCCATAGGCTGTAATGATAGAGACAAAGACTAAAAAACTCATACTTGATATTCCACGATCAAGTGCTGCCGACCAACCGACTCGCCAGACTCTCTTTAAATCTTTTATCCGTACTATCGGGAGAAAATCGAGTTTTGAGTTCATCTTTTTAATAAGTATGTAGTAAGCTACAACATTGAAACTGTATGCGATAACTGTAGCAATAGCAGCACCCTCAATCCCCATCGCTTCAAATCCAAAGTGCCCAAATATAAGCACATAGTTTAAAAAAGCATTGAGTGCGGCAGAGAGGAGTTTAATATAAAGAGAGCTCTTTGTATCTCCTGCAGCTGAGAGTGCGTTGTAGAGTAGATTATCTATAAAAATCACTACAATTCCAAGAGAGAGAATCTTAAAGTAGATACTCCCCTGCTCTACAACCTCTGGAGTTGCACCCATCCATGCATAAAAATGTGTACTTCCAAAGTAGCCGCCTATTGTGACAAAAAAGGCTAAAATTACGGCAAAAATCACCAGTCCAAAAAGAAGTGCAGATGCACGCTTCTTGCGACCTTGCCCAATAAATCGTGAAATAAGAGCATTTCCGCCAATAACATAGAGTGTCATTAAAACATTGACAATCATCATAAACTGCATACTCATACCAACAGCAGCAAGGGCTGAGACACTCACAGTTCCAACCATCAGCATATCGATAAGTACTTGAAGAATATCTACTAAATGCTTCAGAGCTGCAGGAAGAGCAAGCTTAAAAACTTTTTTTGTATCTTGTGAAATTAGTTGAATAATTGTGCTACCCTCTGCATCTCTTCAATGAGATCTTCTCTTCTCTCAAAAGTTAAAACCGTTCTCTCTTTTACATCTTCGTTAAGAGGTGTAAAGTCAAAAACAAGTACATAATGGAGCGTTTTTACCTTATCGCCATACAAATCTATCCACTCAAGACTCATCTCTGCAACTTCACCCTGCATATCAACAACAACGGCAGGATAGAGGCGTGTCACTTTAGAGAGATCCAGATCACCCTCTTTTGATTTATATATCAATTTTTATCTCCTTAATATCTTCATTCTCAACTACCCATCTGTAGTATAATCCACCAATTATAAAGGCACAACCCATTAATAGAGCAATAGACTCTAAAGAGAGTTGCTCTTTTGCAAGATATCCTGTCATATAGGATGTAAATGCCGCTGTAGAGAGAAAAAGCATATCATTATATGCCACAATTCTACCATAGAACTCTCTCTCAATATTTTTTTGTAAAAGTGTGTAACTATAAGACCAGAGTGTTGTTGTAAAAAAACCGACTACAACACTTGAAGCCAGAGAGAGGTAAAAATTCTCCATTGTATATGCCCATAACCAAATCGCCAATCCCTGTCCCATAAAGAGATAAGTCAAACGAGAGTTATTCATCCATTTTCCCAAAATAACAGGTCCTAAAACCAATCCGACTGCTCTTGAAGCATGCAAGAGTCCTAAGGCTAGTGAAGCTGCTATTAAAGATGCATAGTAGTGATCGACCATTAAAGCAACAAGAGCATCAAAGGCTGTAAATCCAACAAAAGCATGAATAATCATAAGATGTAGAGCCTTGGGCGTAACTTTTAAATAGGTAAAAGTACTACGCATCATACGAAAAATATTCTCTTTAATCTCAATATGTTCAATCTCAATCTTGAGTGTAAAGAGTAGATAAAAAGCTATAAAAAACATAAAAGCATCAAGTAAAAAAGCAACTTTAACCCCTAAAGCATAGACCACAAAGCCACTTATTGCCATTCCAAGTGTATAAGAGAGTGACCATATAATGGAGTGAAGTTCATTTGCACGTTGAAGTTTATCACCATGAAGTATCTTTGGGAGAAGGGACATCTCTGTCGTAAAGTAAAAAGAGGCTGCTGCCATCTTAAAAAATATTAGAATATAAAGGAGAGTCAAATCCTCTACAGTGTTAATGAAGATAAGAAGAAAAGTGGCAATAATCTCTATACCAATCAGTCCTAACATCAATATTTTTGGCTTTATTGAGTCAATGATAGAACCAGAAAAGGGAGCCTGTAAAACTCCAGCTAAAAAGTGTAGCATAGCAACAAAAGCAACAACTTTTGCATCTACACTCATCTCAATCAAAAGAGTATATATTGCAACATTGGAGAACCAGGCTCCAAAATAGGAGATAAGCTGTATAAATGATAGTCGACGAAGAGTTCTCTCTTCTTGAAGAAGTTCTATATATGCTTTCATAAATGCAAGGGTAGCATAAAGTTTTTACAATTTATGAAAAAATTTCTCATTTTTATTAAAGTTATCAAAATAGTTGCCGATTTTGTGACTAACAATTACATTCTTTTTTTAGGAGTAGGTCATGGATGGCATAGCAAACGTTGCAAGGCAGCAACAATCACAAGTGAGTCCTCAAGAGACACAAGGCAAAGTTGAAACACCACAGCAGACACAACAGACAACACAGTCTCGTTTTAAACAAGATGAGAGTGTTATAAAAGAGATTCAAGACAATGCTCTTTCAGAAGGGAAAAAATTAGAGTCTGAAAAAGATGTACAGGAGCTTGTAAAAGATTTAAATGAAGCTCTCGCACCTCTTAATACCAGCTTAAAATTTGGCGTAGATTCAAATGATATTTTCTATGTATCTGTAATTGAAGCAAAAACGAACAGAATGATTCGTAGATTTCCTGCTGAACAAGCACAGGAGTTTCTACCTAAAATGCAAGAAGTTACCGGTATACTTTTTGACTCCAAGGGGTAAAGGTTCACAAGAACCCTACTCCTCACCTTTTAAAAGCAATACTTTATACAAACTTATCTCCTTAACAGACTTAGCAATACATAAGCAAATTCTCACAAACATTTCGATATAATCGCGGTAATTATTTTACTATTAAGGGTTTTTGGGATGAAAAAAAGTGTTAAAAAAGTTGTTTTAGCCTACTCTGGTGGTCTTGATACGAGCGTTATTTTAAAATGGCTCCAAGATGAGTACAAATGTGAAGTTGTAACTTTTACAGCAGATTTAGGACAGGGTGAAGAGCTTGAGCCTGCTCGTAAAAAAGCACTTGAGTTAGGTATCAAACCTGAAAATATTTTCATCGATGACCTGCGTGAAGAGTTTGTAAAAGATTTTGTATACCCTATGTTTAGAGCTAATGCAATCTACGAGGGTGAGTATCTTTTAGGGACATCTATTGCTCGACCACTTATTGCAAAACGTCAAGCTGAGATTGCAAAGATTACAGGTGCAGATGGTGTAAGTCATGGTGCAACAGGTAAAGGAAACGATCAGGTACGTTTTGAGATGGGTTACTTAAGCCAAGATGCTACACTCACTATCATTGCTCCATGGCGTGAGTGGGATCTTAACTCTCGTGAAAAACTCTTAGCATACGCTGCAAAACATGGAATTCAGATTGAGAAAAAAGGGAAAAAATCTCCATACTCAATGGATGCAAACCTCCTTCACATCTCTTATGAGGGTGGAATTTTAGAGGACCCTGCTGCAGAGCCTGAAGAGTCTATGTGGTTATGGTCAAACTCACCTGAAAATGCTCCAGATGAAGCAGAGTATATCGAACTTACATATAAAAATGGAGATCCTATAGCACTCAACGGTAAAGAGTTAAGCCCAGCAACAATGCTCAAAACTCTTAATGAACTTGGTGGAAAACATGGAATCGGTCGTGTTGATATCGTTGAGAACCGTTTTGTAGGAATGAAAGCACGTGGTTGTTATGAGACTCCGGGTGGAACTATTATGCTTAAAGCGCACCGTGCAATCGAGTCTATTACACTTGACCGTGAAGCTGCTCACCTTAAAGATGAGATGATGCCAAGATATGCAAAACTTATCTATAACGGTTTTTGGTTCTCTCCTGAGCGTGAGATGCTTCAAGCTGCAATTGACAAAACACAAGAGTTTGTAGAAGGTACAGTAAGACTCAAGCTCTACAAAGGGAATGTAATAGTAGTTGGAAGAAGTTCTGATGTGTCACTATTTAACCCAGAATACTCAACTTTTGAAGAGGATGAAGTATATAATCAAAAAGATGCCGAAGGTTTTATTAAACTCAACGCACTACGTTTTATCATTGAAGGTAAAGCAAGAAAAAATAAAAAATAAGTCATAGAAGAATATAAACAAAGGAAAGAGTCAATGAGTATAATTAAAATTGATATGAACTCACCAGAGTTTCAAGCAGAGTTAGAAAAAACTATAAAATTTACTGATAAAGTAAATGCACAGTTTGGTTGGGTATACAACCCACAAGAGGAAGTAAATGAAGGTGTACAGATGGGTCTTGCTCGTAACAAGATGATGTACAAAAAACGTTTTTGTCCTTGTTTTATGGTTGTAGAGGAAAATGGCAAACCAAAATCTGTAGATGATCGTATATGCCCATGTAAACCGGCAATTGAAAAAGAGATTCCAGAAACAGGTGTATGTCACTGTGGTATCTTCTGTACTCCTGAGTTTGCAGAGGCAAAAAGAGTTGAACTTGGTATGGAAGAAGTAGCGCATAACCACTCTCGCGGTCTTACAAAAGAGGAGTGTGAGATGCTTGTAAACAAAGATGAGCTTGATGGTGATGAGCTTATCTCTCTTTTAGAGGCTCGTGAACTTGGTATGGTTAACTTTACACTAGTAGATGTAAGAGAGCATATGGAGTGGCAGATGGGTCACATCAAAGGTGCAGACAAACTTGTTCCTACATCATCTTTTTTCCAGACTTGGGAAGAGACAAAACTTGGCAAAGATGAAAACATCATCGTATATTGCCATGTTGGTAGCCGTTCGGCACACGTTGCAAGAATTTTAACAGATAACGGTTACACTAAAATTGGTAACTTAACAAACGGTATCGTATCTTACCCTGGTGAGATAGTAAGATAGATATAAATATCTAAGGACAGATAAATGAAAGTACTTTTAATAAAAGATGTAAAAAGTTTAGGAAATGCTGGTGAAGTTAAAGAGGTAAAACCTGGTTATGGTCAAAACTTTTTAATCAAAAAAGGATTTGCAAAACCTGCAACTCCTGAAATCATCGCTGAACATGAGGCTGAGTTAAAACGTAAAGCCCAAGAGGAAGCTGCAGAGATTGCACGTCTTAAAGAGATAGCTGAGAAACTTGATAAAGTTGAAATCATCATCACTAAAAAACTTGGTCAAAACGGTCACCTTTTTGGTGCAGTGACTAAAGATGAGATTGCACATGCACTTAAAGATCAGCATGGTATCGAGATAGATAAAAAACATATCACTGACAAAACTGCTATTAAAACTGTTGGTGAGCATGATGTTGACTTAAAACTCGGTCATGGTATTCACGCTACACTTCACGTTGACGTTCAAGGCGAGTAGTAATGTTTGATGCCACAACGATACTTGCTTACAAAGGTAAAAATAAGGCTGTCATCGGTGGTGATGGTCAAGTAACTTTTGGCGACAGTGTCTTAAAGGGCAATGCAACAAAGATTCGCACACTTCATCACGGTAAAATCCTTGCAGGTTTTGCCGGAAGTACAGCCGATGCATTTAATCTTTTTGATATGTTTGAAGAGTTTTTAGAGAATAAAAAAGGGGATATTTTAAAGTCCGTTGTCGAGTTCTCTAAGGCTTGGAGAAAAGATAAAGTGCTACGCCGATTAGAGGCTATGATGATAGTTCTAAACAATGATCATATCTTTATCCTTACAGGAAATGGCGATGTAGTTGAGCCCGAAGATGGAGAGATTGCTTCCATTGGAAGTGGTGGAAACTACGCTATATCTGCGGCACGTGCACTCAAAAAACATGCCTCCCTTGATGAGGAGAGACTTGTCAAAGAGTCACTCTCAATTGCTGCAGATTTATGTATCTACACAAACCACAATATTAAAACACTCACATTAGAGGATAAGAGCTAATGAATATGACTCCTAAAGAGATTGTCGAATATCTTGACAAATATGTCATCAGTCAAAAAAATGCAAAAAAAACAATAGCCCTCGCACTTCGTACACGTTACCGCAGAATGCAACTCGATAGTGAAATGCGTCAAGAGATCAAACCAAAAAATATTTTAATGATAGGCTCAACCGGTGTTGGAAAGACTGAAATCTCTCGCAGACTTGCAAAGATGATGAAAGTCCCTTTTATTAAAGTAGAAGCTTCTAAATATACTGAGGTTGGATTTGTCGGTCGTGATGTTGAGTCAATGATCCGTGATTTGGTTGTTAACTCTATCTCTATAGTAAAAGCAGAAAAAGAGGAAGCTAATCGCCAAAAGATTGAGAACTACATCATCAATCGCATTACTGAAAAACTCCTTCCCCCTCTTCCTGCAACTGCTAGTGAGAGTAAAAAAGATGACTATCAACGTCTTCTTGAAGCAATGGAGAAGCGTGTAGAGTCTGGTGAGATGGATGATAAGCTCATCGAACTTGATATTGAACCAAATGTCTCTGTAGAGTTTAACGATACAAACCTTCCACCGGAGATGGCAAAAGTTCAAGAGAGTTTTTCTAAAATATTTGCTGGAATCAATAAAGAAGATAATAAAAAAGAGGTAAGTGTCAAAGATGCTAAAGTGCTCCTTCGTAATGAGGCGAGTGCAAAGCTTCTTGATATGGCATCTATAAATGCAGAGGCACTTCGCCGTGCAGAGAATGGTGGTATTATATTTTTAGATGAGATAGATAAAATTGCACTGAGTGAGAAGTCTCAAGGAAGAAACGACCCATCTAAAGAGGGAGTCCAACGTGACTTGCTTCCAATCGTTGAAGGTAGTAGCGTCTCAACAAAATATGGAACAATCAATACCGACCATATCCTCTTTATTGCAGCCGGTGCATTTCATGTAAGTAAGCCAAGTGATCTCATTCCTGAACTTCAGGGACGTTTTCCTCTTAGAGTTGAACTTGAAGCACTCACAGAGGAGACACTCTATGCAATTCTTACACAGACACAGAACTCACTGTTAAAACAGTATGAGGCTCTCTTAGCTGTAGAAGGTATGCAACTTGTTTTTGAAGATGAAGCTGTACGTGCCATTGCCAAGCTCTCACACCGTGCAAATGAGACAGCAGAAGATATTGGTGCACGCCGTCTTCATACTGTACTAGAGCGCATACTTGAAGATATCAGCTTTAATGCTGATGAGTATAAGGGCAAGGAGTTTGTTGTAACAAAAGAGCTTGTCCATGAAAAACTTGATGAAGTTGTTGAGGATGATGATCTCTCTCGCTATATTTTATAAGCGTTAACACAAACAACAGGGATAGTCTCAAATAGAAGTAGAGGCTTTGTCTCTGTAAAACAATTAATAATAAAGGTAAGAACAGATGACAAAAGCTGGTTTCGTCTCTTTGATAGGACGTCCTAATGCAGGAAAAAGTACACTAATGAATTCACTACTTGGTGAAAAAATTGCAATGGTGAGCCAAAAAGCAAATGCTACACGAAAACGTTCCAATGCAATTGTTATGCATGATAATGCACAAATTATCTTTGTAGATACTCCTGGTCTCCATGAGAAAGAGAAAATTTTAAACCAATATATGTTGGATGAGGCACTCAAAGCTATGGGTGATTGTGATTTAATTGTCTACCTTGCTCCTGTAACAGACTCAACAGAACACTATGAGAAATTTTTAGAACTCAACAAAAAAAATATTCCACATATTATTGCTCTTTCAAAGATTGATCAGGTATCCCAAGAGAAGCTCTTTAAACGCATCTCTGCTTATAATAAATATGCTGATAAATTTGAAGCTTTAATCCCTGTTGCAATTCCTAGAAAAGTTGGACATAAAGATCTGCTTGATACTATAGCCAAACTTCTACCAGAATCACCTTTTCTCTATGATCCAGAAGATCTGACTAGTGAGCTTGTACGTGATATCTATGCAGGTTTTATTCGTGAAGCTATTTTTGAGAATGTAAGTGATGAAGTCCCTTATGAGTCTGATGTTATCATTGACTCAATTGAGGAAGAGAATGGTCTAGATAGAATCTACGCTACCATTATTATAGAAAAAGAGTCCCAAAAAGGTATAATCATCGGTAAAGGTGGAGAGACTATTAAACGCATAGGAAGATCTGCACGCCTAAAGATTGAAGAGCTCAGTGGACAAAAAGCCTATCTCAATCTACAAGTAACAGTTAAAAAAGGGTGGACAAAAGATAAACATTTTCTAAAAGAGATAGGATATGACAATGCAAAATAGAAAGTTTACTCTTTTACTCTTTTTTCTTCTACAAGGGGCTCTTCTTGCTTCAAACATGGAGCTATTAACGCACTATAGAAATAATGGAATTGAAGATATTCAAAAGCAGCTCGATTTAAATCTTGCTAAAAAAGATTACTGGAGTGAATATCTCAAAGATGTTGATACAAAGTTTGGATACTTTGAGTCTTATGAAAATATACTTACCTGTGACAAATCAAAATCAGAGCTTTCACTCTACATGAAAGATGCAAACAATACCTATCAACTACAAAAAGTATATAGTGCCTATACCGGAAAAGTCAAAGGTGATAAACGTAAAGAGGGTGACTTAAAGACACCTGTTGGAGTTTACTCTATCGTAAAAAAAATAGATAAAGTAGACTCTTTTTACGGGCCTATGGCATTTGTTACCTCATACCCAAATACATATGATAAATATCGTGGAAAGACAGGTAAAGGTATATGGATTCATGGTCTACCGACACTTCAGGAGAGAGATGAGTTTACAAAGGGGTGTATCGCGATCAATAATCAGAGTATAGAGTGCTTGGATAAGCATATCAATATTAAAAAAACTGTTCTTATTATTGATGAAAATAGTGTCGATAAAAATATCTCTAAAGATCTTCTTGCCGATGTACTCTCAAATCTCTACTCATGGAGATACTCTTGGATCTACAATGATATTGAGAGCTACTTAAGTTTCTATGCCAATGAGTTTGTTCGCTTTGATGGAATGAACTTAGAGCAGTTTAAACGTTATAAAAGAAGAATTTTTGCAAAAAATGAAAAGAAGAGTATTCTTTTTAACAATATTAATGTCATCCCCTACCCTGAGAGTGAAAATATATATAAAATAACCTTTAGAGAGATATACAGATCAAATAGTTTTTCATTTACCGGAGATAAAGTACTTATTGTTAAGCTTATCAATAATAAAATCAATATAATTACAGAGAAATAGATGCAAGTTGCTCTTTTTCTCATCCTCTCTATCCTAACACTTCAAGCAGATATCCAACTCATTAAAAAAGAGAACCCTGACTCCAACACAACTCTGCTAGTTATAGGTGGTATTCATGGTAATGAACCTGGAGGATACTTTGCAGCAGCAACATTGGCTCAACACTATACTATTACATCAAAAAATCTCTGGATAATTCCAAATTTAAATAAAGAGAGTATTCTTGCAAATAAACGTGGTATACATGGGGATATGAACAGAAAATTCTCACATATAAAAGAGAGTGATAAAGATAGAAAAATTGTCAATGAAATTAAAAAGATCATCCTCTCAAAAAATGTCTCTCTGGTTTTAAACCTCCATGATGGACATGGTTTTTACAGGAAAGAGGATAAAGGAAATATCTTCAATCCAAATGCATGGGGACAAACATGTGTAATTGATCAGTGTAGTCTCAATCAGAATCAACCTTTTGGAAATCTAAATAATATAGCATTAACTGTCAAGAATAATGTTAATAAAAAGCTTTTAAAAAAACACCATAGTTTTGATGTAAAAAATACAAAAACAAAATATGAAGATGAGGCAATGCAACTCTCTTTGACATATTTTGCCGTAACCAATAATAAACCTGCCTTTGCCATTGAGACAAGTAAAAACCTCTCTACTCTCTCTCAAAAAGTCTTCTATCAGCTTCTTGCAATTGAAGAGTATATGAAAATAATGGGTATTAAATTTCAAAGAGACTTCACTCTCAATGAGCAAAACCTTGCAAAAATAATAAATAATTATGGAAATCTTGAAATAAATCACAATATTTTGTTAAATTTTAGTGATATAAAAAAATCTTTAAGCTTTATTCCGATAAAATCAAAAAGTAATGAATTTCGTTTTTCCCATCCATTAGGGGGGATAAAAAAAGTAGGAAGGGACTATAGAGTCTATATAGGTAATAAACTTATTACTACTCTAAGACCTCAATACTTTGAAATATCAAAGAGTTGTCCAAGCAGATATAGTTTTGTTGTTGATGGAGAGGAGTTATCTTTTTCAAAAGCTTCAGAAATTTTTGTAAATGACGATTTTAAAGTTGTTAAAAGTAAGAATTGTCGTGTAAATATTATCGGTTATCATAAAAAGGGACTCAAGAATGAAGCTGGAATCAACGTAGAGTTGAAAAATCTTCAAAAGAGATACTCTCTTGATAATGCAGGTAAAGTTTACAGGGTAGAGTTTTACCATAATGATGAATTTTGTTCCATGTTTTTGGTACATTTTAAATAGGATTATAATTAATGAGTACATCTTCACAACACTCTTTTTCAAGTGTTCTTTCTGTTAATCCATATAAAGATACATATTTTAGTGGAGTATCGAGTTTTATCACAGAAGCATCGTCTCCTGAGTTTTCAAAAGAACAGTTTGTAATATCATACTTGAATACAAAAGAGTTTATTACAGCACAGATAGCTATCAGTAAAAATATTCCTGATGAAGACCTTTATGATGCGATTAACAGTCAGGCATATGATGAATTGGCACTAGACCAGGCAGTTGAATATAATATTCAATATATAGAATCATTCAACAACTTAGATGAAGAGAACAGGCACTTTCATGTCTTTATTGTTGATCCTTTAGATCTCAATACGACATTTAGTAAAGTAGTTGAAAAACTCAAATATATAGATATAGTCATACCTGCACCTCTTTTGATTAAATCTCTCTATACAAAAGAGATTATAGAGAGCAGTGGTGTTCACTGTTTTATCTATTTACAAGAGAATGATGCCTCTCTTACTATCTATGGTGATAGAGAGTTTATCTATACAAAATCAATCAAATACTCTTTTGTAGATATGCACGAGAGATTTTGTGAACTCTATGGAGAGAGAGTTGATTTTGAAGATTTTATGAACTTCTTCACAACTGCAAACCTTAAAGAGACTGATAGTGACTATAAACAGTACTTTATAAAACTCTATAAAGAGCTCTTTGCAAATATTAATGACATCTTAACATATGCAAAACGTGCATTTGATATTGAAAAATTTGAAAATATATATATCGGTTCTCAGGTAGAGACACAAACTGAACTTTATGAGATGTTAGAGGTTGAACTCAACATCCCGTCTAGTGAGTTTAACTTTGACTATGGATTTCAGACTAATGATATCTATATAGATCAAATTCACTCATTAATGCATCTTTATGTAAATACACCTAAAGATGAGAGATATGAGTGTAACTTTACTACCTACAAGCGCCCTCCAAAGTTTATAAAACGAGAGAGTGGTAAGCTAATTATCTTAACTGCAGCGTCTTTTGCATTAGCATTTGCATATCCGATTACATATTGGATTTTAACTTATGCTCAAGCCCTTCAAGAGGATCTTTTAAAGCAAGAGTATAATGAAGTGCATAATATTAAAATTACTCGTGAAGCTACTATCAAAAACAGACGTGCAGACAAAGAGAAAGCACTAAAGCTGTTAGCTGCTGAAAAGCAGGAGTATACAGAGAAGAAGAACACCCTTGTTAAGATTCATGATGTAAAAGTTAACTATCCTATGAAGGCTAAACTGTTAACACTTTTTACAAAAGATTTAAACAAGTATGGAGTTAAAGTAAGTTCAGTAAGATATGAAGAGGCGAATGAAAAAGCCGATAAAATCCTCTACCTAGAGTTAGTTGCATCCAAAGATAGAAAAATAACTAAACTTGTAGAGCATCTTACAAAAGTCTATGAAGGTAAGTTTAACTTTGAACTAGAGAAGATACAGTTTAATTCAGAGCGCAGACTATACTTCAGTGAACTAAAAGTGAGACTAATATGAAAATAAATATCGAAGATTACCTACATAAGATAGACTTAGCACTAAAAGATAAAAAGCCTAATGAGCTCTATATGACCTATGCAATGGTTGTTGTTGGAGTATTTGCATTTGCATATCTGCTCTTTTGGGATAGCTCTTTTGAGGGATTTGAGAAGACACGTGCAAATGTTGAGCTTTTAAAGAATAAAATAACTAAAGATAAAAGATATCTCCAGTTAAACCCAGAGAGTAAAATTACTCAACTTGAACAGCAGATTAAAAAGATTAACAATGAGATTACTCAATATAAAGATTATAATGCTTATATCAAGAGTAAAATCGAAGAGATATCTTTTCTAATATATGATGAGAGAACATGGGGTGAGTATCTAGACTCTATTGCAACAAATGCTCAAAAACACAATATCAAGCTCTTAAAGCTTACTAATAAGTATACTGAGACAAACAGCTCATTTGGGCATATTCTTGATATCTCTGTTAGTTCAACAGGAGGCTTTAAAAATACTGTGAAGTTTATTAATGCCTTAGAGCAAAGTGATCTCGTTGTAGATATTCATACTTTCAACATTGTACGAGAGAAGAAATTAGCGACAGATCTCAATATCTCAGTTTGGGGGATTACATACTAATGAAAAAGTTATATATAATATTAGCTCTGCTATTTACTACTCAACTAATGGCTGCTAATGAGCTCTCATGGGTTGACCAACAGATAGAGGCTATTAAACCACCAAGGGTTGGGCTTGATTTAAAAAAATTGACAAAGGTGCATGATCCTTTTATCTATTTGAGAAAAAAATCTAAGAAAAAGTCTGGTGCATCAAGAGGTAAGAAGAGATACACGGCTTCAAAAACTAAAAAAATTGTTAAGCGTAAACCGTTTAGAATAACGCTTAATGCGATTTTAAATAAAAGCGCTATGATTAATGGAAAATGGTACAGAGTTGGTGCCACAGTTTATGGCTATAAACTTGCAGAAGTTAATCATAATCAGATTCTTTTGACAAAAAATAATAAAAAGATACTCCTCTCTACTAAGAGTAAAAGTATCGATATAAAATCTAAATAAGAAGTAGGAAAGAGACATGAAATTTTTAAAAACAACGGTTTGTTCAACCATACTAGCAGCGATGCTATCGACAAGTAGTTTTGCAGATTGTTCTTATGAACTTTTTAGTATTAGTTCAGCCAAAGATACACGAATTATTGACTTTGTTGAGCAGTTAAGTGATGAGTGTGGTTTTAGTATTATCGTTACTGATCCTAATGCAGAGGAGTTTTTAAAGACAAAACTCAACAAGACCAATCTTAAAAACTTAACTATAGATGAAGTCTTAAATATTATTCTCTCTGAGAACAATCTCTCATATACATTAGAGAACAACTTACTAAAAATCTCTTACTTAACAACTAAAGTCTTCAATATTGACTATATTCTCTCTCAAAGAAAGAGTATAGGAAGTACAGATGTGACACTAAGTTCATCAACAGGAGCAACATCATCTACTTCTGATTCAAATCAAGAAGAGACAACTGGTAGTAGCGGTAATGCATCCGCAGGAAATACAGGTATCAGTATTGAGAGTACAGATGAAGTTGTCTTTTGGAAAGCATTAGACCAAGAGTTTCAAAAAGTGCTTAACCGTCCACATGATGTATATAAAGCACAAGCTCCAATTATCAATAAAAATGCAGGTCTTATCACTGTAACAGCAACACTAAAACAACTGAAACGTTTTGAAGACTACTTAAAAAGATTACAAAACAAAGTACAGCTTCAAGTACTCATAGATGTGCAACTTCTTACTGTAACAATGACAAAAGGCAAGACTACTGGTATTGACTGGAAACAACTCTATGCACTCCAAAATGTAAAACTTGGTATTCAAAATATCTATAATCAAGATGTAACAAAGTATACTACTGAAAACTCTACAGATGTAGATATTACAGAGCATATTATTCGTGCAAGTGGAGATGCCCTAAAAGGTGCTGCTAGTTTAGTAAGTATTAAAGTTGGTGGTGAGCTTAATGAGGTAATCAAGTTCCTACAAACTCAAGGGGATGTAAACTCTATCTCTAATCCTAAAGTATTAACACTTAACAATCAACCAGCACTTATTACTGCAGGTACTGAATACTTTTATAAAATCAAATCACAAACTAATCAACAGGGAACTGGTGGTGGTGTAGCATCTACTACACAACAAGATAGTGTTCAATCAGTCTTTGCAGGTGTTCTCTTAACAATTACACCAGAGATTGCAGATGATAAAACAATAACATTAAAGATCAATCCATCTCTCTCAGAGACTACAACAGATATCTCACAAACATCTAATTCAGGCAGAGATATTCCACCTGACTTAAATAGACGCCAGCTCTCATCAGTTGTAACTGTTAAAGATGGTAATAGAATCATTCTTGGTGGTTTAATAAATACTAAAAATACAAAAGAATCAAGTAAGGTTCCTATTTTAGGTGATATTCCAATCATTAACTACCTCTTTAAGTATGAGGAGCAAGTTAAACAGGTTGAGGAGCTTGTAATTATTATTGAACCGCATATTATTCATAAAAAAGTTAACTCTATCTCATTATCAGACTTAGGTTATGAGGGTCTAACTGATGAGCTCTTAACACTAGAGACAGATAAAACAGAAGACAATAAAACAGAAACAAAAAATAAATAGTGACTGATTATAAGGAAAATAGGATATGAATAGTATCTTTTTAAACTCTCGTGATGTTTTTTTAGATACTGTAAACGCAAAAGATTACATACAACTTGACAGAGTATCTACTATCTATCAATCTTTAAAGGACTCAATAAAAAAGCCTTTAAAGATGATACTACTTTATGGAAAGCCAGGAACTGGTAAGAGTATGTTTTTAACAAAACTCTATAATGATCTCTCTGAGAAACAGAGTGTCTATCTCTATACGACACCAATTATTGATGAGAGTGAGTTTTATAAAACTTTAGCACAGGATATCTTTAACATCAAATATAATGGTGCATTAAACTTTACTCAATTTATGAAACTTGCAAATGAGTACAAACAAGATGGAGAAGTACCCGTAGTTCTCTTAGATGAGGCTCAACTCTACTCTGAAGTACTTATGGAGAAGATTCGTCTTCTATCTGATACACGTGCAGTAAAATTTGTCATTACTCTTCATAAAACTGAAAAAGAGGATTTAATTGCAAAAGAGCACTTCCAAACGCGTATTTGGGAGACAATAGAACTTCATAATGCATCGAAAATGGAACTCAAAATGTATATTCAAAAAAAGCTTATGAAAGCCAACTGTTTTGATACAGCAAATATGTTCTCAAAAAGTTCAATAAACAAAATATACAAATTGACAAATGGAAACTATAGAGATACAAACAAGCTTTTATATGCTGCATTCGATATCTATAGTGAGTATGAAAAGAGTAATAAAATATATACAATGAAGACAGATCAAATGTCCAACAAGGTTTTAGAGATGGCGGCAATTCATACAGGTTTGATCAATGCTTAATTTACCTGAACTAGAACAGCGTTGGTTGCGCTACAAGATAAAATCAACACTCCCGTATGTGATTATATCTCTGAGTCTTGTTGTAATTTCTACTACACTTTATATACTCCTTTCAGGTGATTCTGCTTCAAAAACAGAAGAAAAAAAGAGTACTCCTGTTGCAACTTTAACAGAAGAGAATAGTTCCAAACTCTCAGAAAAGAACTCCTCAAAACTCTTAAAAACAGTGAACCAAACGGTATCAACTCCAAAAGAGAGAGTAGTGGTTCAAAAAGAGACTGAGAAGCAAAGAGTAAAACTTACTCCATCTATGAACTTTATGGAGGGTATGAAAAATTATGTTGCACCATACTCCAACCACAATGTCCTAAAACAACCAAAAGCAACACCCCCTAAAAGGGTAAAAAAGACTGAGGTTGTAGAGATTGAACCTATTGAAGAGGAGATTGTCTTAGAGAGTGAACAGATTGTTGAAGAGAAGCCTAAAAAAATTCTTATAAAGAGACAGAACAAACAAAATGATATCAATGAGATTATTAAAAGATTTAAGAAGAACAATAATCCAGCACTGAGTCTCTTTATTGCCAAAAAATATTATGAACTTGGTAATTATCATCAATCTTATAACTATGCACTCATAACAAACCAAATCAATAAAGAGATAGAGGCTAGCTGGCTTATTTTTGCAAAATCATTGGTTAAACTTGGTAAAAAAGATTTAGCTATCAGAACACTTCAAGAGTATGTAAAATCTTCTCACTCAGGAAGTGCTAAAATTTTACTTAATGAAATTAAATCAGGAAAGTTTGAATGAGAATTATTATTGCACTGCTTTTAACTTTAACTCTCTATGCAGATATCAAACAGGAGATGTTTGGGCTCTACCAAAACAACAAATTTGAAAAAGTTTGCTCTATTGGGTTTGATAACTTTACACGCTATAAACAAGATGAAGAGTTTGTATCGCTTTATGCATTTGCCTGTTTAAACTCTGACTATATTGATAGACTCGCTATCCCCATTGCTGTACTGAAGTTTTCAAAAGAGTCACGTGCAAACTCTGCATACTTCTCTGTTATTTTAATGCAAAAAAAGCTTCTATATCACTCTTTAGTTGATGGTTATGCTCTCAACTCATTTAAACTGCCAACTACAGATTATGTACTCTCAAAAGTTTTTGACCTCTATAGTGAACTTAAAGATCAGAGCAAAAGGACTTTTTATCTTTTTGAAGATCCAATCGATCCAAAAGTAACCTATAAGCTCTATCTTGAGAGAGATTATAAAATAAATAAAATGGTGATTGAGGAGTATTATGATACAATACTTATCAAACGTCATGTATATTGGTAGGAGTGAGATGTGGATAGAATAACAACGGACCTGCTTGCCAATGGTTCAATAATGAAGGGGCAAGTAGATAGACTACTTGCCAAAGGTATAAGTGAAAATTTAATCCTGCGTGATATTACCCTATCTGGTTTTATGACAATGGATAGACTTGTACGTTTTATTGTCCAACAGGTAAGAGATGGTGTATACAATCTCTCAATTATCGATAACTATGACTATATTCAAGAGTCTGTGGTACTTCAGAAACTAGCACAAGAGCTTGATTTGATGTTTGTTGATCTAGACTCTATTGATATGGACTATTCACTTACAGAGAAAGTTCCACTTTCACAACTCCAAAAGCACAATGCAATCCCTATCTTTCAAGATGATATGAGTGTAACAGTTGCTTTTAATGATCCTCTGGATATTGATGCGCAAGAGGCAATGCAGAGACTCTTTCCAAGAAAGATACTTAAAGTTGCACTTGCAACAAAGAAACAGATCTCTTCATACCTCTATAAAATCGGTCTTAAAGACAGTATTAAAGATCTTGTTCGTAAAATCCGTGAAGAGCTAAACTCTATTAGTAGTATCGAGGAGCAACAAGAGGCATCTTCTATCTTACAACTCATTGATGTTGTACTTAAAACCTGTATTAATGGTCGTGCAAGTGATATCCACATTGAACCGACAGAGAAAAACTGTGTTGTTCGTGGTCGTGTCGATGGTAAGCTTACAGAGATGTTTATCTTTGAGAAAGATATCTATCCTCCACTTGCTTCACGTCTTAAACTTTTGGCAAACCTTGATATTGCGGAGAAACGTAAACCTCAAGATGGTCGTTTCTCTACGGCAGTTGGTGCTCGTGAGTATGATTTTCGTATCTCTACACTCCCTATTTTATATGGTGAGTCTATTGTAATGCGTGTACTTGACAAACAAAAAGCACTCGTTAAGCTTGAAGATGCAGGTATGGATAGTGCCAGTTATCAAAAGCTCCTAAAAGGTCTTCAAGCTCCATATGGGATTATTCTTGTAACAGGTCCTACCGGTTCTGGTAAAACAACAACACTCTATGGTGCCTTAAATGAACTAAGAAATGTTGAAGACAAAGTTATTACTGTTGAGGATCCTGTTGAGTATAGAATGAACCTTATTCAGCAGGTTCAAGTAAATGCAAAGGTTGGCCTCTCTTTTGCAGATGCCTTGCGTTCAATTCTCCGTCAGGATCCCGATAAGATCATGATTGGTGAGATTCGTGATCAAGAAACTTTAGAGATTGCGATTAAAGCAGCATTAACAGGACATATGGTTATCTCTACACTACACACAAATGACTCTATTTCTGCAATTCCGAGAATGGCCGATATGGGTATAGAGCACTACCTTATCAGTGGTGCCCTTGTTGCTATTCAAGCACAACGTCTTGTTAGAAAAATCTGTGTGCACTGTAAAGAGGTTGATGAACTCTCTGCATCAGTACAAGAGGAGATTAACGGAGTTATCCCTGAAGGAACTGTCTTCTACAAAGGCAAAGGGTGTAAAGAGTGTGGGGATACTGGATATATGGGAAGAGAGATGATTTGTGAGGTACTCAACATCTCAGAAGCACTCTCTTCACTCATAGCCAAAGGTGCTTCAAAAGAGCAGATGCTTGAACAAGCAAAAAAAGAAGGCTTTGTAGATATCTTCCAAAATGGTATTCAAAAAGCCATTGACGGTGTTACAAGTATTGAAGAAGTATTAAAGGTGGCAAAAGCATGAAATATTTTATAGCAACAGTTCTAAAAAAGGGTAAAAAAGAGGAGATTGGCCTCTATGCTGAAGATAAAAAAGAGGCAACAAGTTATGCCAAACTGAAGTTCTCCGGTATTATCATTAAAGTTGTTGAGGCTCCAGAACCTCTTGAGATGCAGTTTAAAAGATTTAAAGAAGATCTTCTCTCTAATGTCAAAAAACGTAAAATCAAACCTGATGCACTCATTGCAGCGATTAGACAACTAGCAGTTATGACAAATGCCGGTATATCTATTCATGATTCACTCAGTGAAATTGCAAATGCCACTACAGATGAAGCACTTCAAAAAGTTTTTGCAAAAATTGCAGATGATATCAACTCAGGACATTCACTCTCTGCTTCAATGGAGAACTTTCGATATGAACTTGGTAACCTTACAATTGCAATGGTTGAACTTGGGGAAAAGACCGGTAACCTTGATGAAGCGCTCTATGCACTTGCCGATATGCTAGAAGAGATTCGTGCCAATGTTATAAAATTTAAAAAAGCAATGGCATACCCAAGAAATGTAATGATAGCAATGGCAATTGCTTTTACGATTTTGATCTCTTATGTTGTTCCACAATTTAAAGCAATTTTTGAAGAGCTCAATGCAAATCTACCGCTTCCAACTATTATTTTATTAAAACTAGAATACATCTTTAACAACTTCGGTCCTTATGTATTAGCTGCACTTGCTGCTGCATTCATTACATTTAAGTATATGATAAACAACTATGAATCTGTACGATTTAAGTGGCATCAGTTTTTACTTAAAACCTATTTGATTAAAAATATTATCAAATACTCTACTCTTAGTAGATTTACACTTGTTTTCTCAGAACTTATTCGAGCTGGTATTCCCATTGCAGAAGCACTTGATACGGCAATTTCTATGATTGACAACTTACCACTTAAACAAAAACTGCTCTCTGTAAGGATAACAGTAGAAAAAGGTGGAACACTCAATAAAGGTCTTGAAGAGACAGGTCTTTTTGAAAATATGATTATTCAGATGGTACGAGCAGGTGAAGATAGTGGTACTCTTGATACTATGATTAAAAAAGTTGCCGAGTACTATAAGATGCGCTTTGATGCTATTATTGATGGTCTTAGTGAAGCAATTGAACCAATTATGCTTCTTATTATTGCAGCAATGGTTATCTTACTTGCTCTTGGTATCTTCTTACCTATGTGGGATATGGGGAACGCTGTTCAAGGAAGAACATAAAAAGAGAAGAGCTCCCTCTAAAGAGGGACTCTCTTAAAAGCTCTATATTGTTTTTACAACTTTTACAACGCGAGACAACTTTTCTAAAAAGCCATCAATGCTCTCTTTTGTTCCTTTAACCCTATACTTTGCATCACTATCAAAAGACTTTTCTATAATAGAGATATCATAAGCTTGAGACTCATACTCAACAAGTCGAATATTTGTATACTCAAATGATATAGTAAGCTCTATCTCCTCCTTATATTCAAAAAGTTCTGCCTCTTCAATAACTAAATTTACAGCATCACTGTATGCACGAACCAAACCACCGGTTCCTAGCTTAGTACCGCCAAAATAGCGTACAATAATAACAGCACAATTGATTAAATCATGTCCTTGCAGTACCATTAAAGAGGGTTTTCCAGATGTTCCTTTTGGTTCACCATCATCACTTGAGGACTCGACAATTTGCATATGCTCATTTAAATATCTAAACGCTGTTACAAAATGCCTTGCTTTTGGATGTTGCTCTTTTAGTATTTGGAGTTGTTCTTCAAAAAGATTGTAGGGGATAAGGTGAGCAATAAACTTTGATTGCTTCACCTCTAATGTGTTTGTAAAATGCTCTTTAATATACTTCATACTTATGCTAAGTTAGTATATACCTTTTGAACATCCTCATCATCTTCAAGTCTCTCTAGTATCTTATCTACATCAGCCTGCTGCTCTTCTGTAATCTCAATAGGAGTATTTGCAATTCTCTCTAATGTCGCTTTTGTAATCTCAACACCCATATTCTCTAGTGCCTCATTCATTGTTCCAAATGCTGTATAATCAGCAGTTACAAGAACAACTCCATCTTCACTCTCAATCTCTTCAAGACCTGCATCGATCAGTTCAAGTTCAAGCTCTTCTAGGTCCATATCATCTTTTAAATTAAACTCAAAAAGAGCTTTACGTGAAAACATAAACTCTAAAGAACCGTTTGTAAGCATCTCTCCACCATTTTTATTGAGAATACTTTTAACATTTGCAACCGTACGTGTGTTATTATCAGTAGCACACTCGATAAAAAGAAGTACACCATGAGGAGCTTTACCCTCAAAGTTTACCTCTTTCATATCAGCACTATCTTTTGCAGCAGCACGTTTTATCGCAGCATCGATATTATCTTTTGGCATATTTTCAGCTTTTGCATTAAGAATTGCTGTGCGAAGTTTAGGATTTAAATCAGGGTCCATTCCACCCTCTTTTGCGGCCATAGTAATGACTTTTCCTAGTTTAGGGAAAAGCTTAGACATTGCTCCCCATCTCTTTAGTTTTGATGCTTTTCTATATTCAAAGGCTCTACCCATAAAAATTGTCCTGTATATTTTTTTTGCAATTATACCATTTTCAAAACTATAAGTGTATAATACAGCATGAGGAATACAGATGAAACTCTCTTTTAGAATAAAACACCATTTTTTTAGTGCTTTTCGTGAAATATTTGTTCACCATCACGGCTCTTTAGAGTTTCGTGCAAAACTCTTTGCACTACTTATTGCTGCGAATGAACGAGCTAGAGTAGAAAACTTTATTTTGGTAAAATCACTTGCATTAAAGATATATAACGGTGATGAAGACAGAGCCAATCTCCTTATGCTCTCTACAAAAGAGTTGGTAAACAAAGTTCATGAAAAGAATACTCTTAATTTGGATAATTTAATTAACAGTATTGTTAAAGAGTTGAAAATTGTACCAAGGTATGCTAAAAAGATAGATACAGAGATGTTAGAGGAGTTTTTGCAATTTACTAATGATGAAGATGTTCTTGCATACCAAAAAAACATCTTAGAGTTTTTAGAGAAACTCAAAGAGGAGACTCTAAAATCAAATGAAACAAAAGGCTAAAAATGGACTTACAAACAAAAGCGCTCCACGCAGGATATGAAAAAGATTCACAAGGGACAATGGCTGTTCCTATCTACCAAACAACAGCCTATGAGTTTCGTGATGTAGAACACGCTGCAAATCTCTTTGCCCTTAAAGAGCTTGGAAATATCTATACACGTCTTAACAACCCGACAACAGACGTTTTTGAGAAGCGTTTTGCAGAGTTGGAGGGTGGTGAAGCTGCCATTGCAACATCAAGTGGAATGAGTGCTATCTTTTTTGCTATTGCAAATGCTGCAGAAGCTGGTGACAATATTCTTTGTGCCAAACAGCTCTATGGTGGAACACTTACTCAAACTGCACATACACTCAAACGTTTTGGAATTGAAGCACGATTTTTCAATGTTCATAACCCTGATGAGATTGAGGCACTTGTCGATGAGAAGACAAAAGTCATCTTTTTTGAGTCACTTACAAACCCAAGTATTGATGTTGCAGATATTGAAGCTATCACTGCTATCGCAAATAAGCACAATATCTTAACTGTTGTTGACAATACCGTAGCGACTCCTGTTCTTTGCCGCCCTTTTGAGTGGGGAGCAGATATTACAGTTCATAGTGCTAGTAAATATACAACCGGTCAGGGACTTGCTATTGGTGGAATTATGGTTGAGAGAAAGGGACTTGTAAAGAAGTTGAAAAACAATCCCCGTTATGCACACTTTAATGAGCCCGATGCCTCTTATCATGGTCTAGTCTATACAGATGTAGGATTACCACCCTACACACTTCGTGCGAGACTCTCACTTCTGCGTGATTTGGGAGCGGTAAGTTCTCCATTTAATTCATGGCTCTTTATTCAGGGTATGGAGCACTTAAGCCTGCGTATGAAAGAGCACTCTAGAAATGCACTTATGCTTGCAGAGTTTTTAGAAGCACATCCAAAGGTAACAAAAGTAAATTACCCTGGACTTAAAAGTAATGCAAACTTTGAGATGGCTCAAAAATACTTTACAGATGGACTATGCAGTGGACTCCTTAGCTTTGAAGTTGGAAGCTTAGAAGAGGCAGAGAAGATTGTTAATGCTACAAAACTCTACTCTCTTGTTGTAAACATAGGTGATTCAAAATCTATCATCACACACCCAGCTTCTACAACACACCAGCAACTCTCACATGAAGAGCTGGTTGCCTGTGGTGTACCAGAGGGACTAATTAGAATTTCTTGTGGTCTAGAGAGTGCAAAAGATCTTATAGATGATATTGCGCAAGCCCTTGACGCATAGTTTAAGCCACTTTTGCTAAAATGTCACTAATAATTTTAAGAGAGCATACAATTTGTCACTAAACCTGCAAACACATACTGAGCACTTTACCAATCCACTCTACTTAGAGAGTGGACGTATACTAGAGCCTTACGACATAACCTATGAGACCTATGGCGAGCTCAATGAAGACAAAAGCAATGTTGTAGTAGTGTGTCATGCGCTCACAGGGAGTCATCACGCTGCTGGTCTCTATGAAGATGAGAGTAAACCCGGTTGGTGGGATGGTTTTATCGGGAGTGGTAAAGCTATTGACACAGACAAATATTTTGTAATCTGCTCCAATGTCATTGGAAGCTGTTTTGGTTCAACGGGTCCAATGTCACCACAACTGCCGCATCATGAGCCTTACCGCTACAAATTTCCGGTTGTCAGTATCAAAGATATGGTTAAAGCACAACGCATTTTATTTGACAGACTCGATATTCACAGAGTTCATGCCATTGTTGGTGGTAGTATGGGTGGTATGCAGGCACTACAATTTGGAATTCACTATCCAAACTTCGCAAATAAAATCATCTCTCTTGCAGCAACACATGCAACTCAGCCATGGGCTATTGCATTTAATAAAGTAGCGCAAGAGTCTATTTTAAAAGATCCTGATTTTAAACAGGGATATTATGATCCTGATATCATAAAAGAGCAAGGTCTCTCAGGTATGGCAGTCGGTCGTATGGCAGGGCACATCAGCTTTTTATCACACGAATCTATGAGAAGTAAGTTTGGCCGTGACTATAAACTCACAGATGGACTTTATGAGCTTTTTGGAAAGTTTCAAGTTGAGTCCTACTTAGAGTACAATGGTTATAACTTTACAAAGTGGTTTGATCCACTCGCTTATCTCTACATAACAAAAGCCATCAATATCTATGACCTCTCTCGTGGGTTTGACTCTTTGGGTGAAGCACTCAAACGCATAACTGCAGATCTGCATCTTATTAGTTTTAAAAATGACCTGCTCTTTAGAAATTTTGAGATGAAAGAGATAGCAGATGAACTTACAAAAATAGGTAAAACCAATCACAACTATATAGATATCGATAGTGACTATGGGCATGATGCTTTTTTAGTTGAACTCGATAAATTTGATACTTACGTAAAGGAAGCACTCGATGGCTAAAGAGAACTTTGAAAAAAAATTAGAAAATGCAAAAGCAATCTTAGAAAAACTGATGAATCCTGAAATTACACTCCAAGAGAGTGTAAAAGCGTATGAGCAAGGGATGAAAGAGCTCAGTGAAGCTCAAAAGATGCTACAAGAAGCACAACTCAAAATCCAAGAGATTAAAGGGAACTAATGAGAGCTGCTGTCCTTCAACTCAACTCTCAAGGGATGAGTTCAACAAAACTCTATAACTACATACGAATAGCAGCAAAAAAAGATGTAAAAGTACTCCTTCTTGGTGAGTATATACTCAACTCCTTTTTTAAAGAGTTAGAGAATATGTCAGTAAGTATGATAAAAGAGCAGACCGAACATCAAATAAAGATTTTAAAAGATTTAGCTGCTACTTATAAGATGACTATTATTACTCCGCTTGTCATTGTAAAGAGAAAAGAGGTTTATAAAACGATTGCAAAGATTGCACCCTCATCTACCTCATACTATCAACAGCAGATTCTCATAAACTATGCACACTGGAATGAAGAGAAGTTCTTTGCAAATCCTATCAAACCCATAGAAGCACCACTTGTCTTTAAACTTGATGGATTTAAATTTGCTGTCATGAGTGGTTTTGAACTTCACTTTGATGAGATATTTCAAAAACTAAGTGCTAAAAATATAGACTGTATCTTAACACCTACAGTATCGACATTTGAATCTTATGAGCGATGGAAAGCACTTATTAGTACTCGAGCTTTTACGCATAACTGCTATATTCTTCGAGCCAATCGTATCGGTGAGTATACAGACAAAGATACTACATGGCACTTCTATGGTGACTCCATCTTAGCCGCTCCAAATGGTGATATTCTTACACATCTTGGCAATAAAGAAGAACTTATGATTGTCGATATGAGTCATAGTGAAGTTGTTCATGCAAGAAGAACTTGGGGCTTTAAAGAGGCTATCAAAAAACGCAAAAATGATAAAAGGCTCTAAAAATGATGAACTACTTTAATCGTCAGATTCAACTCTGGGGAGAAGAGAGACAAAAATCACTTCAAAATAAAAAAATTGCTATTATCGGTTCTGGCGGTCTTGGTTCATCTATTGCCTTTGCTCTTGGTGCTAGTGGTATCGGTGAGATTCATATGGTTGATTTTGATGAAGTAAGTCTGCATAACATTCATAGACAGATTGCCTTTAAAATGGGGGATGAGGGAAAAAATAAAGCGCAGATAAATGCAGAACTCATTGAAGCGAGATGCCCTTATGTTAAAGCAATAGCCCACGAGTGTGACTTTAAGGACTGGGCAGCTAGAAATATAGATGTCGATTTAATTATCGATGCGACAGACAATCTTCCAACACGTGAAGATATCAACAACTATGCAAAAGAGAAACATCTTCCTTGGATCTATGGTAGTGTTGAGGCTTTTCACGGACAAGTCGCTTTTATAGAGAACTCATCTTTTAGCGATGCTTTTAAAATTATCCAAAAAACACCTGCAGGTATTGCAGCTCCAATTGTTATGCATATCGCCTCTCTTGAGGCAAACTTGGCTTTGAGGTACTTAGCAGGGCTGAGTGTTAAAAAAGATCTACTCTACTACCTCTTTTTCAATGATGAGGGTGAGCTTGTTACGCAGAAGTTTGGGCTTCCAAAAGCGGATTAATCATCGCTAAAAAGTCATCTCTGGCTTTTGCATTTGCACTGGCGATGATATACCCCTTATGGTTAATAGGATCAATCTCCACTCCATTTAAATCTGTCACAAAGCCACCACTGTTTTTAATGATAAGCCAGGCAGCTGAGAGATCCCATGGACTTGCTGACTTTGGAAAGTATGCTATATAGTTACTGTAAGCCCCTTTAGCGACCATACACATAGAGTAGGTAATGCTTCCACCAATGGAGGTTAACTTCTTAACTCTATCCTCTTTAAAGAGCTGATTGAGACTTCTAACAATTGGGTGAGAGCGTTCGGGTTTAAAGTTTACTACAGCAACTGTCTCGTTTTGACGCAGAGGCAGAGCAAGCATACCGATATAGGACTTTGCGCCCTTCTCAGTTTGAAAGAACTCATTTGTAAAAGGGTTATAGACAATTCCTACAATCACCTCACCATCTTCAATTAAAGAGAGATTTATTGCAGAAGTATTTTCATGCGTAATAAAAGCCCATGTCCCATCAATTGGGTCAATCGCCCAGTAGGGTTTTGAGCTGTCTATATCTTCACAATGCTCTTCACCCATCACCTGTATATCAAAACTATCTTTGAGTCGCTTTGTCATATAGTCTTGAACCTGCTGGTCTATATTACTAATAGGTGTATCATCCT
>Ga0256843_1000137_pt1 | contig 63149 bp, 55 predicted proteins | sample AlvinellametaG_FD_191572 | JGI IMG/M metagenome (GOLD analysis project Ga0256843, IMG submission 191572) | Pompeii worm associated microbial communities from hydrothermal vent at the East Pacific Rise, Pacific Ocean - Alvinella | ecosystem: Host-associated > Annelida > Integument > Unclassified ...
ACAAGGATTTTGATTTAGTGATAAATTAAATTATTTTAAAAAAATTTGGATAAAAGAATTAACTAAAAAATCTCAATTATTTTCTAATTTTTGATTCAAAATTTCCTAATAGAATGAAAAGAGCCTTGAATTTTTTTTATAAATCTATATTATTAAATAATAGTAAAATATCAAATAAAATAAATTATGAGAAAACTTTTAATAATATTTATAATATTAATTTCAGCTTCTACTTGAGCTATTATTAGTTTATTGATATCTAATAAAAATAGTAATATTTCTAATCTAGAAAATAATATTACATCATTGGTAAATAGAATTTCACCAAGTGTTGTTAGTATAATAATAAAAAAAGATATAGATATATATAAACAAGATCCTTGGTGATTTTTTCAATATAATATATGAAGTATTGAAAAAAAAGTATGATGATGAACTGGTTTTTTTATCTCAAAAGATTGAATAATAATTACAAATAAACATGTTATTGCTGATTCTACAGCAAAATATTCAGTCATTCTAAATAATTGAAAAGAATATGATGCTGAAGTTATTGCCATAAAAAAAGACAAAGATATTGCTTTTCTACAAATTATTTCTGACAAAAATAATTTTATTCCACTAAAATTTATAGAAAGAAAAGAAAAATTAAAACTATGACAATTTGCAATTGCAATTTGAAATGCTCTAGCTGAATTTCAGAATTCTGTAAGTTTATGAATTATAAGTTGAATAGATAGAAAAATAAAAGATAATTATAATAGCATAAACTGATTAATACAAACTGATGCAGCCATTAATCCATGAAATTCTGGTTGACCATTAATTAATCTAGAGTGAAAAGTTATGTGAATAAATACATTAATTATAAACTGAAGTCAAAATATTGGTTTTGCAATTAGTTTAACTCAAGATGAAATAAAAGAATATATAAAAAAGATAAATAATTAATTATTTATCTTTTTTATTTTGGAAGATGTAGAATTATTGCAATAATTATTCATAACATACTTCAAGCAAAAGCTTCACTTGGAAGATGTCATAATGATTCTTTAAACCTCTTTTCTCATAAAAAATCATTAATAGTTGAAGCATGTAAACCAGCTTCAAAACGAACATTTAAAGCATCATAAATAATAATACCTGTAAATGCCATTGTTATTGCAAATAAATCTGAATTAACTCAAAATTTAATAGCAACTGCTGTAGCTAATGAAACTACAACTGCACTATGAGCTGAAGGCATCCCTCAACTTCATAAAGCTCTACTTAAATTTATTTTACCAGTGGATAACCATACAAAAAATCCTTTTAAAAACACACTTGAAGCAAAAGCTACTAATGGTATTAAAATTAAATGTGAATAGAAAAAATTATCCATCTATGTTTTAGTTAATATCTAAAATCTTATATTCTACAGTTCCTGCATTTGATTTAACTTTTACTGTAACACCTTTTTTCTTAGCCATAAGAGCTTTTCAAACAGGTGATTCATTTGAAATCTTTGGTGGATTAGCAAGAATATCAGATTCAGTTGTACCTACAATTAAATAAGTTTGTTCTTCATTAGTTTCAATATTTTTTATTTTAACTGTATCTCACATATTTACTTTTGAAGCATCTTTTTTTGATTCATCAATTATTTCAATATTCTTTAATTGAGATTCTAATTCAGAAATTCTAACTTCAACTTGAGCTTGAATATTTCTTGCTTCCTCATATTCAGCATTTTCAGAAAGATCTCAAAATGAAATAGCTTCTTTTAATCTTTCAGCAATTTTCACTCTTTCAACTTCTTTAAGATGTTTTAATTCATCTTCTAATTTTTTTAGTCACTCTTGTGTAACAAAAATTTTATCTGCCATAATATTTTATTATTTAATAATATTTTTAATTGAGTCATACTCATTTTTAGAAACTTTTATTCAAATTACACTATCATTTTTTGATAAAATAATTCTTATAAAGTCATCTCTATAATCTTCTCATAAATTAATATAAAAAGATTCATCTCAGAAATTATCTACCTCATTAATAATAAATAAATCTCAATCTGATTCTATCTCAAAAATTTCTTTTACTTCATTATAATCTTTTGTAGGGAAAAAATAAAGTGTTAAATCTGGACTATAGAATTCAAAATATTTATCTGGATATTCACTTGTTACTTCCATTAAACTAGAATGTTCTTCAAGCATTGTAAAAGTATCTTCTCAAAATTTTTCATAAAAAATATTTAAAAACTTCTTAGAATAATCTTTCATTTCTATATTTTTATCTACCTTTTTTTGAACAAACTCTATTTTTTCTATTAAACTATTTTTAGAATTAAGTTCTAAATTAGCTTCTTCCTTATTTATTATAATCTTTTCATTTAACTCTTCTTCAAGAGATTTTTCAATTTCCTCCTCTTTTATTCTATAATCATCATTAACTTCTTCTACAATTTTTTCTCATTTTATATTTTGTAAAAATCATCTATAACTTTCACTTGTATAATACAATCAAATATTTAAAATAAACATAAATATTGCAAGAAGTAAGATTTGAAATATCTTCATATTAATTAATGTTATCTAATAACTTTAACTTGAGCAAAATCTAATTCAACTGGAGTATTTCTTCCCATAACATCAATTTCCATTTTAACTAAACCTTTTTTCTCATTAATTTCAGTAATTTTTCATTCATTTCCTTCAAAAGGACCTGAAGTAATATTAGCTAAATCTCAAATTAGAAATTCATTAGAATAATTTTGAGCATTTTCTTCTACTTTACCTTTTAATTTTTCTAATTCTTCTCATGAAACAGGAACTGGTATATTTCAAGCTCATAAAAATCAAGTTACATTTGGTGTATTTCTAACAATATACCAACTTTCATTTGTTACAATCATATTAACTAAAATATAACCTGGTAAAATATTTTTCATTTTACTAGATTTAGTTCAATTTGCTCTTGTACTAACTACTTCATGAGTAGGAACATAAACATCTAAAAGAAAATCCTCCATTCAAAAACTTTCTCTTCTTTGAAATAAAGATGATTTAACATTTTCTTCAGTTCAAGATATACATTGTATAACATACCACTCTGGTTTTGGCTTTAACATTTTGTGTGTATTTTATAAGTAAATAATTATTTTGTAGTTTCAGTTTCTACTTCAACAGTTTCAGTTTCTACTTTAACAGAATCAACTTTTGGAATCAAAGCTTCATCAGAAATAACTTTTGTTTCAGGAATAACTGTATTTGTTTCAATCACATTTTTACTATCAACAATGTCTTTTAAACCAAATAATGATTTAGTAAAAACAGTTGAAGCAATAAATAAATATATACCAAAAGCTAATAAAACCAATACAACAGTTATAAAATAATTTCTAGTTTCCTCTCTAGTTGGCCATACTACATGTTTTAATTCTCTAATAGAATCTTTAATATATTTTATCATAAAAATATTTAATTTAATAAAAAAATGATACTATATTTCTTAGCACCATTTGTCAAGAACATTATATAAAATAAAAAAAAATAGTCAAAGAAAAAGTGCAAGTTTTTTGCATTAATAATAATATTACGATATAATACTTTATATAAATTTAAAACTAAAAAAAATGGAAATAATCTATTACATTATTTGAGGAGTATTTTTACTATTAATTATTTATTATATTTTTTTAAAATTTTATGAAAATAAAGTAAACTTATTAGAAGAAAAAATTAAAAAATTATTTTTAGAAAGAACTGCTCTAATACCTTGAGTTTTTGAAGTATCTGATATTTTTTTAACAAAACATGATGAAATTTTTCATGAAATACTAAATTTGAGAAAAATAGAATTCAGTCAAGCTAATAATAATATACCACTTAGTGAGACAATGAGTACAAAAAAATTAATTCATCATGAAATAAATTTTATTTTTAAAGTTTGTAATAAACATCCAAAATTAATAAAGGAATGAAATTTTATCTACTTAAGAAATTTAATAATAAAAAAATCTAGTAAAATATGAAAAGAAATTGAAAAATATAAAATGGTTACAAAAAAATTGAATAAATTAATTTTTTATAAAAACCTAACTATTATTTGATTATTATTCCCTATTTCTAAAAAAGTAAAAATATAAAAAACAGAATATTTTAGTATTCTGTTAAATTAAACAATGCTAAGCATTGTTTTTTATATTTTATTGTTTTTTCTTTGGTTTAATGTATATCAAACTAAACCTGCTAGTATAAGAGCTAATATAGCTAATAATACATGTTCTGGTCAAGTTTTTGCTAACTCATCTTTTTTAGAAGCAACAACTTCAATATTATTTTTTAATTCTTCATCTTTAATTTCCTTTCAAGCTAAATTTTTATTCTTTTTAATTTCTCAAGTTTGAGTTTTTTCTTCTATTCAAGCAGAAGTCATTTCAATTTCTTCATTTTCTTCAACTTCTTCTTTTATTTCTTCTTCCTTTTCATCATAAATACTTAAATCTCAAGTAGAAAATTCTAATGCTCAATCTAGACCTGAAGTGATAGTTGAACCATCTTCTCACATTATAGAAAAAATTATTATTTCATAATTTTTATTTGATTCTAAATCTTTTTCTAAAAAAAGTTCTACTATTTTTCCATTAGTTTTATAATTTTCTACAAATATTTCTTCTTCATTATCTCAAGAAACTTTAACTGAAATATCCTTTTCTGAAGCTTCATCAATATTAGAATCAAATTCTAATTCAACTAAATTTTTTCAAATAACTTTTACTCAATTTAATTTTAATTGTTTTACTTCTTCTTTACTCTCTTCAACAGTACTTGAAGTAGAAGTTGTTTCCTCTGCTTGAGAAACATTAATATTTGCAAAAAACATAACAAATAGTGCAATAAGAATAGTATATTTTTTCATTTTTATTTAAAATTAATTGTAAACTTTTATTTTTCAATATAATATAATTATATAGTTTTTTTAAATTAATCAAAAAAATTTATGAGAAAAAATAATTTTAATGCTTTTACATTAATAGAATTAATGGTTGTAATAGCAATTGTTGCAATGTTAATATTAGGTTCAAATTTCCTTAGTTTTAATAAAGTTTCAAATAAACAAAAATTAGAAACTAAAATAATAAGAATAAATTCTCATTTTGAAGAAATTAGAAATAATGCCCTATTATGAAAATGAATTTGAACAAACTTATTTGTACCAAAAAAATACAAAATAGAATTTTCAACAACTTGAAGTTGAGTAATTAAAAATACATATTTAAGTTGATCAAATTATATAGACTATAATTTGTTTAATAAAAAAATAGATTTTTCAGATAGATTTGAAAGTATTTCACAGATAAATTGTTATAAACTAGATGATTTAAATAATCCAGAAAATACTTTTAATTCTTGAAGCATTTGAACTTGAACTATAATCCTAGAATGATTAAACATGACATTAACTTGATGATGTGATAATAATGAAAAAATACTAGAAGTAGAAATAAAAAGAAAAAATGATACAAAAAAAATCCAGATAAATACTCTGAATTGACTAATAGAAATAGTAAAATAATTTTACTATTTTTTTATTTCTCTAAAAACTAAATAACTATAAATTCATGTAAAACTAAAACCATAAATCAAAATATCTAAATATAATCATATACTATAATTTTGTAGCAAATAATTAACTATAAAAAATATAATTGCTGATAAAAATATAATTTTAAAAATGAACTTTTTTGGAAAACTAAATTTAATAATTTTTCTTGAATAATAGTAACTAATTATAAACAGTAATGCTTGACTAATTAAAGTAATAATTCATGCTCATATAAAAGAATATTTTGGAATTAATATAATATTTCAAATAATATTAAATAAAGTTATAAATATATTTATTTTAAGTAAAATACTTTGTTTTTTTGCTGCAATAAATATATATATAAAAAGAAGAGATATTGCATTAAATAATAAAACAGCTAATACTATTAAAAATGCATCACTTGAAGAATAAATATGATTTGTTGGTGATAAATAGTTAGAGTTCCCTATTATTTCAATAACATTATTTCTAAATAAAGTTCATAAAGTTAAAACAATAATTCAAAAAGAAAATAGTATTTTAAATGAAATTACTAATAATTTTTGTAATTCAAAATTATTTTCAGGATGAACACAAGATTCACCCCTACAATTTTTCTGTAGGGGGAGATCTTGTGTCTGCCCTTTTTCTTTTTCAAATAATTCAGACATTTTAGGTAAAACTGAATTTAAATAAAATCAAGAGATAACCATTAAGACCTCAATTATTTTCATAGGCAATGAATAAAGAGCAATACTAATATCTGCTTTATCTCATTCCAAAATTGATAATAAAACTATATCTAATTTAAAATAAATAACTGACAAAAATAATGCAATTCAATAAGGCAGAGAAATCCTAAAAATATATTTTATATAATCTGTATCAAATTTAAATCTTATTTTTGTACTTTTATTTGCATACCAAAAATTAAGTATTGTATTTAAAATAATTCAAATTAAAGCTGATATAAAAATGAAAATTATAGAATTTTCTCAAGAATTAGTTATAAAAATATAAACTATTAATAAAACTAAACTTAAATTTAATATTTTACCTGCTACTACTGAAAATAATGAAAATTCCATTTTTAATTGAGACTGCATATAAGCCAAGAAAGTAGAATTCATTAAACTAATTAATGTAAATATTCAAATTATAAATATTGATAAAAGCTCTAAATATGAATTATATCAAGGTAGAAAATATGCAATTATCAAAGCTAAAAATATTATAATAATTCATAATCATACTCTCAAACTTAAAACATTTCAAACAATTTTTTCTATATCTTTTTTATTATTTTTTTCAGAAATTTCTCTAATCATTATTGTATATAATCAAAGATCAGCTAAAAATGCAAAAATTCATAAATAATTAAAAATCTTTGAATAAAGTCAAAATAATTCTATTGATAAATATTTAGTTAAAATACTCAATAGAAAAATTGAAATTATAGCTGTTAATATTTTTGAAATAACCTGAGCAATAGTATTTGATGCTATTTTTTTAAACATATATTTTATTAATATTAATTAAACACTAATATAGCACTAAATCTATAAAATACAACTTGTTTTTTAGCCTTTTTTCTAGTATTTTTATGATTTTCAACTATAATTATTTTTAATATAATAAATAAAAAAATAAAAATGAGAAAAATACTTACTATTCTAATAATATTTTTAGTTACAATTTTTTGAGCAAACTATTTAGTTTCAAATTATATAGATAATATTGAACAAAAGAATGATGAAACAAAAAAAGAAATTATTAAAAAAGAAGAAATAGAAAAAAAACATATAGTAGAAGAAAAAAGTAAGGAAGAAGTAGAAAATAAAATAAGTGCATTAAGAAAAAGATTTGAATTAAAATGATTAATTCAAAAATGAGATATATATAGTGAAAATTGACAAAATTTATTAGCTCTTCAATCATATTTATCTGCAATAAAACAAAATCCTTGAGATAAGAAAGTTATAAAAAAAATAGGTGATACATATTTTGAAATGAATAAATTTCCTGCTGCATATACATACTATAAAGACTTAATAAATACTGATTTTATAGACCCTAAAAAAATTGCAATTACTTATTTTTTCACACTTCCAAAAGAAAAAGATAAATTAAATTTTCAAGAAATATATGCTAATATAGATAAATTTAATTTAGATAAAGATGATACTTTTTTTTATAAAACTTCTGTAGAATGTGTCTTTAATAAAGATACTTGTCAAACAAAATTTGAAAATTATATAAAAAACTATACTTGAGAAAATCAAAATATTCTATATATAAAAGAAGCATTTAATAATTATAATTCTTTTCAAGTAAAAGATCAATATTTCAAAGATACTCAAATATTATTAGCTATTTTTAAAGCAAAAATGTATTGAGTTACAAATATATTAGCCAATGAAATTTTAAAAGAAAAACCTGATTATCTACCTGTTATAAAAGTCTTAGCTAAAGGAAATTATGAAATATGAAATTATAAAGAAGCAAAAAAACAATTACTTCTTTTTAATAAAATAAATACACAAAAATGAAATTCAGATGATCCAAAAGTTAATTATTTAATATGAATTATAAATATTAAATTGCATGAGTATTTATTAAGTAATATTTATTTTACAAAAGCATTAAAATCAGGTTATAAAAATAGAGCTGATATATCGAGAAGATTAATTTATAATTACTACTTAAAAGGTTATAAAGATAAAATGATGGCTGAATTTAAAAATCTAATAAATAATTTAGATAACCTAAATTCAACAGACTATAGTTTAGCAATATATTATGCTTTGATTAATTGAGAAAATAAGCTTGCAAATAGATGGACATCAAAAGCATTACAACTTTATCCAAAAAATGACAATTTTTATTGATATAAATGATGGATTTATAAAGAATCTTGAGATTATGATAAAGCAGAATACTATTTAAAAGAATGATTAAAATTAAATATATCTAATCCCCTTATTAATTTAAATTTAGGTATAATAGAAGCTGATAGGTGAAATTTTTTAAAAGCTAAAATATATTTAAAAAACACATTAAAAGAAGATATGAATTGAGATTTCTGAAAGTTTGCATCAAAAAAATTAAAAGAAATTTTACTTGAAGAGAAAAAAATTGAAAATGAAATACAAGATTTTTAAAAATTAATTTTAAAATTATGAATGAAAGATTATCTGATTCCCAAAAGGAAAAAATAAAAAATAAATTAAATAATAATTGAGAAATTCCAACTTCAAGTTTACTTGAAAAACTTTCTCAAGAAATTTCTTCTAATTTTTGAGTTAAAAAAAATCCATGAATATACAAAGAATCTATAAAAAAACTTATTAATTTACAAGAAAAAATTGATTCAAAAACAGATATTGCAAAAATTGAAGAAGAGCTAAAAACTCTATCAAGTCATTTATCTGAAGAAAAGAAAAAAGAGTTTAGATTAGCAATAGAATGAGCAAAAGAAATCCTTAAAAATTCTAGAGATTTAATAGATAATATTAAAAAAGATATCAATATTTTCTCACCAAAAGATTGAGATTTCACAACAAAACTATTTTGACAAAATTTATTAAAAAGAGCTAAAAATCCAAAAAATATAAAAGATGAACTAATATGATGAGGAATATGATTATTTAATTCTTCAGAAGCAATAGCAAAAATTTCAGTAAAACTATTAATATGAGTTTGAAAAGCTGTTCCTGATTTATATAAAATATTTTCTTGAAAAGCAGAATATAATGGATTTAAAAAAGTGTAATTTAAAATTACACTTTTTTTCTTATAAAAAAACAGCCAAAAATTTGACTTTTATAGATATGATATGATCATCCTGATAAAAAATATTTTGTCAAGAAAAAAATTGATTTTTATCAAATTTAAAAAATTTATATTTTAATTATAAAATAATTATGGCTTTTTGAGAAAATCCAACAGTAATAGAAAATACTGAACAACAAAACTTACCCCCTCAAGAATTAGAAGGAATAAATAATTTATGAACTCCTAAAAATCTTAGTAATAAAATATTAGAAAATTGAACAATAGCAAAAAATCAAGAAGCTATAGAAAAAATAGAAGACTTATATGAAATATTAAAATTAACCCTAGAAAATTCAGAACTTGAAGATTATCAAAAAGAACAAATATTAAATAATTTTGAAGAGATAAGTCAATCAATAGTAAAATTTTTAAGAAACAATCAAAAAATAGAATTTTATATTCCAGAAATGTACTGAGAAGATATACTTGATAACATAAATTTAAAAGATGAATTAAATAAAATCATAAAAGAGTCTGTATACATTGAACCTAAATTTGAAAAGATACAAGACATTAAATGAAATAAAAATATTGAATTATCTGATACATTTGAAACTATTTTATGAGAAGAATATATAACTGAATTAGAAAATAAATTACCAGATTTTATTGATAATATTCAAATAGATATTTTATGAAAAACAAATCAAGATAATATAAAATATCTTATATCTTTTACTGATTCTACTTGAAATATACATCAAAAACAAATAGAATTACCAAGATACATAATAAAAGAAATTACAGAAAATAAAGAATTTCATAATTTAACAAAATATAAAAATTATATAGAAAATAATATAAATACATTAATAGATGAAATAAAAATAGAATGAGATAGAACTATAAATTTTGATAATAAAAAAAATAAATTTGAAGATATAGACTTATCAAAAATAAAATTAACAAATTTTGATCAAAATGATCCCCTAAATATTACATTTTTAAAAAAAATACATTATCATACAGATATAGATATAACAAAAATAGAAGATTTTGAAATTAGAAAAAGTAAATCCAACAATAAAATTACATTAACAATATTTTTACAAAATTGATGAACAAAAGAATATCACACTGAATTATATACTAAAGAAAGAAAAAACATAGTAAGAAATATGTGAAATTCTAGTGATTATTATTTTAAAAAATTAATACAACATATTAATTAAAATTTATTAATGATAAATTTAGAAGAAAAATATCAAAAAGAAAGAGAAAAAATAAGACTTAAATATTGAAAGATGTTTAAGCTTTTATATGATGAAATAAAAACTGAACAATTAAAATACTTAAAAAAGAAAAATAAAATAAAAGAAAAATATGATGATTTAGAAAATCCTGAATTATTATTAGAAAATATATAAAAATGAGTGAAATACAACAAGAAAATAAACTGACTCCTCAAGAACAAGAACAACAAAATGAAGCTTTAAAATTAAAAAATCAAGAAGAGTTAAAAAGCTTCACACCTGAAAAAACTAAAGAACTAATAGAAAAAACTTGAGAATTATTAACTATTGATGAAGCTGAAAAAGCTGAAATAGTAAAAAATCTAGGAGCTGAAGCTCCTGCTTTTTTAGCTGAAATAAATCAGTTAGATAATAAATTTAAAGCAATTATTTGAGATAAATATAAACAAGTTGAAAATTTAACAAAAGAAGAATATGAACAACAAATGAAATTATTTTTTGAAAAACTAATACCTTTTAAAAATAAAAATGAAAAAATATTAGAAAAAATTGATGAAAATGATTGAAATTGGATAAGTGAAAAAATATATGAAACTAGATATGATAAAGAAAAACATGACTGATTTTTTGATACCTTTGATGCAATAAAAGATTGATTACCAAACTGATTATTACTTTGAATTCAAAAATATGAAAAACTTTTAGATTTAGATATAAATTGAATAAATAAACTTGTTGATAATATTTCAAATATGATAGAAAAAGAATGATTATTAGATTTTCTTGAAAATATAATCTGAAGTATATGGGAAGATTTAAAAAAAATGCTTGATTTTGACCAACCAACTTACAAAATAGCTCAAGCAATATGAAAATTTTTAATAGATATCATAATGAGTTTAGCAACTTGATGATTAGGAACATGAATAAAAGTTTTCACAAAGATAAATTCTATTTCTTCAAAATTTAATAAATTAATACCAGATTGATTAATAAAAGATTCTGTAAAATATGCTTGAAAAACTACAGATGAATTTTTAAAAGCATTCACTTGAGTTAAACCAGAATTATTATCAAAAGAATGACTAAAAGAAATGTGACTAATAAAAAGCTGAACAGCAATTTGAAATGAATTAATGTATTATTCTGGAAATACACCATACATAATGATAAGAGAATGAGCAAAACAAACATTAAATTTAATAGAACAAATTCAAAAACAAGGATTTACATTTAATACATTAAAACCAAAAGTTTTTCAAACTCCAGATTGAAAAACTTTTGTAAAATTAATGAAATATGAAGAAAAATTAGAATTAAAAACAATAGAAAAAACTCTAAGATTACTAACTTGAATAAAGAAAAAAGAAGTTACTCCAACAATTAATCAACTAGTTGAAGTAAGTAAAAAAGCTTGAGTTTATGAAAAATGGAATAATAGATTTGATAGCCTAATTAAAGAAAAAGACTTAAGTAAAACAAATTTCTTTCAAGAAATATATGCAATTTTAGAAAGTAAATATAAAAAATATAATAAAAATTATATAGTATAAAAAAAGTGGAGTCTGTAATTATTAAATTACACTTTTTTCTAACTTATTTTTATTTAGTATTAAATTATTTAATTGCTTAGTTAAGATAATTTCTTTTTGTTCTAAATTATGGTCTTGAATTTCTGAATTTTGCCTTGTAATGTGAAGTAAATTAATTTGTTTTTGTAATAATTTCTCAAATTTTTCTAACATTTTCACCATTTCTTTAACTGGTTTATTATATCTATTTTTAAGATAATTTTCAAGTTTTTCAAAATTAACAAAATCTTTAAATTTAGAATTTTTAATTATTTTTAATAATTCATCCTTTTCATTAAAAACAAAAACTACTTCTGTATAAAAACTAGAAAAATTCTTTTCAATATCTGAACTAATATTACTAATTTCTCAACTTTTAAAATTATTAATTTTATTAGATAAGACTTTTCATATTTTTTCCATATTTAGAAAACTTGAATCAATATCTTCAAGTCTTCATTTTATTTTAACTTCTGTATTTTTTGTAAACTTTAATATTATTTTAAGAAATATATTTACAATAAAAAATATAATTACTCAGAAAAAATAACCTAAATAATAGAAAAAATATAATAATCAAACATAAGCTATATGACTAAGAAAAACTGGTACAGCAAGCTTAAGTGCATCTCATCTTAAATCTCACATATGTTTCAATGTTTTTCAGGCTAACTCTAAATTTTTTTCTAAATTTTCTTTTTTCTTTGATTGAATTATTTTATTAATATTTGAAGGTTTACTAAGAAACTCCTCAAACATTTCTTCATATTTTTCTAAATTCTTAACTAATTCTTCTTCATGTTTATAAGTATGTAATTTATCTCATAAAATTATTCAGTTTTCTGTATAAACTACATCAGATATTTTTAAAAAATAATATGCTCTTAATATTAACTTAACAGCTAAAATAGCAAAAATAATAAAATAAACTCAGAATAAAAATAATCAAAATAATAAAAAACTATTAGATAAATATCAAACAACTCACAATATTATTGTAATTATTCAAAAAGGTAAATTTATTTTTGATAATATTTCTAAATAATCTCTTTGTACAGTTAAAAATAACTCTTTTAAAGTTATATAATTATAAACTGAAAATCATTTTTCTTTTATTTCTAAATCAATTTTTTGATTTATATAATTTTTTCTTGTTTTAAAAAGCATAATTATTTTAATTTTTTATTAATTTTATAAGCACAATGTTTACAAAAATTTGAATCTTTTGCATTATTAGTTCAACAATTAGTACAAGTAACTCTTCAAAATTCAATTAACTTTGTAGAATCAAGAAAAACAAACACTGTAATTGAAGAAATAATAGCTATAACTACTGGTCAAAGGAACATTAGGAATCAAGCTAATATTTTTCAAAAAGTTGTTAATGGTACAATATCTCAATATCAAACTGTTGTCATAGTAACTACTGACCACCACATTGTTGCAGGTATAGAACTAAAGTCAGTACTATCTCACCACATATTTTCAATATAAAATATTGCTGTTGAAAAGAATATAAGAATAATTAAAATTATTGTAATAGCAGATAAATATTCAAATTTATGTTTATAAATTCATTTTGAAAGTTTAAATAAAATAGGAACATGACTAAAAAGTTCAAATATTTTAAGTACTCTAAACATTCTAAATAGTGCAAAAATTGCATAATGCCCTATTCACATAAAAAATGTAATTATGAAAAAAGGTAAAAAAGATAATAAATCTAATATATTTGTTAATCTAAAAGGAAATCTCTTTTTCTCATCAGAGTTTATAAATCTATAAATATATTCAATTCAAAAAATTGAAGATATTACTGCATCTGTATAAAAAATATAATACAAATATTTTTCTCAATTATTCCCCATACTTTCAAACATAACTAAAAAAACTGAAATAAATATTAATAATATTATTCCATAATTAGCATACCTTCCAAGTTTTGTTTCAGTATGTTCAAAAACTGTATTTTTATCAACATCATCAACAAAAACTTCTTTATCTTTTCTTTTAAATAAATCTAATATTTTCATAATATATTTTTATCTTTCTAAAATAATATCTTCAATTTTTAACATTAAGTTTTTCTTTCACATCCAAGAATCCTCTGATAAGTCAAATATTATTGAAACTCTTCATCAACTTCTTTTTATTTCATCATAATAGTCTCACATAAAAAATCAAAATATTTTAAAACCTTCTTTTGTATTAAATCTTATATGATCTCTTCCCTTTCCTAAAAACTCTATTTTTTCATATTGTAAGTTTTCTACCATAAAAAGTGGTTTAGGATTTCACATTCCAAATGGTTTAAATCTATTTACTTGTTTTAAAAAATTAAAACCTAATTCTTGTAATCTTACAACCTTATCTACTTTTAATATTTTTTTATTATGAGAAAAATCTAGTTTATTAATTTCTGATAAAATTTTCTTTTGAAATTCTGGAAATTTTTCTTTTGAAATACTAAATCAAGCAGCTTGCTTATGCCCACCAAAAGCCAAAAAATAATTTTTATATTTTTCAAGTAGTTCTATTATTGAATAAAATTCTGGACTTCTACAACTTGCTACTAATTTATCTCATTCATCTTTCAGAACAATACAAGGTTTATGAAATTTTTCTGTAATTCTTCCTGCTACTATTCAAATAATTCAATGTGTAATTTCTTTACTAACATAAAAAATTAAATTATTTTGTCTGTCTATATTTCACATAGCATCTTCACTAAATTGTTTTGTTAATAGTTTTCTCTGATTATTTAAATCTTCAATTTCTCTCAAAGTAGCTTCAAGAGTTGGTCAATTATTTAATAATAAATTCACAGCTAAATAAGGAGTATCCATTCTACCAGCTGCATTTAATCTTGGTCACAAAGTAAAACCAAAAATATCAGCATCTATTTCTTGATCCATTTGGTCTTCAATAATTTTTCTAACTCATCTACTTCTTGATTTTTTAAGTTGCTTAAGTCATTCTCTTACTAAAATTCTATTTTCTCAAATAATACTCATACAATCTGCAACTGTTCAAATTGCACAAATATCTATTGATTCAATCAAATATTTTCTAGTTTCTTCTGGTGTGAAATATATTGGAGCAAGTGCTTGAATTAATTTATAAGCAACTCAAGCTCAAGCTAAATATTTAAAAGGATAATTACAATCTGGTCTTTTAGGATTAATTAAAGCTACAGCATTTTTTGGAATAACTTCTGGAGTATTATGATGATCTGTCACAATAATATCAATTCCCATTTCTTTTGCTTTATCTATTACATCAATATCTCTGCTTCAACAATCAACTGTAATAATTAAAGTAACTCACAATTTAGATAATTCATCTAAAAAATAGGCTTTTAATCAATATCAATCTTTAACTCTATGAGGTAATCTATAACTTGCTTTTAAGTTTATTTTCTGAAAAAAATGCATTAAAAGTGATGTTGAAGTAACTCCATCAACATCATAATCACCAAAAATCATAACTTTTTCATCATTCTTTTTAGCTTGCTTTATTCTTTCCACAGCCTTTTCCATATCTTTTAATAAATATGGATCATGTAAATCATCAATAGTTTTTTCATCAAGATGATCTTCTCCAAATCTAGTAATTAATAAATCAAAAATATCTTTTTCAAGAGTTGATCTATCATATTCAATTATATTTTGTTTTAATGATTTTTTTTGCATATTTTTTTATAAAAAGGAATTTTACTTTAATAACTCTCTCTTGAATTCTCTCCCTTTTCAAGGGAAAGAGGTACGTTATATTTATCTTCAGAAAAAGCATAACACTTTTGCTCTTGTAAAGAGTAAATGTCCGATAGGACAAAAGAGTTATTAATTGTTTTTCTAATTCTACAAAAAAAACAAAAAAAAGCTAAAAATTATTTAGCTTTTTAGAAAAAATCTTTTATAATACAACAAAATCTACAAGCTCCCGTAGCTCAGTGGAAGAGCACTGGGCCGCGGACCCAGGTTAGCGTAGGTTCGATTCCTATCGGGAGTACCATTTTAAAAACAAAACAATGCAACAATTACTAAAAAAATATAAGATAGAATTAGAAGATTCTGAACTGGGTAAATTTGAAAAATTTCTAGAACTTTTTATGGATAAAAATTCTAAAATAAATCTATCAGCAATAAGAGAAAAAGATGCTATTATAGAAAAACATTTTATAGATTCTATAATGTTAAATATTTTTGTAGAACTAGATAAATGAACTAAAGTTCTAGATTTATGAACTGGTTGAGGTTTTCCATTAATACCACTTGCTATAATTAATCCTGAAGTAAAATTTGTCTGACTTGATTCAGTTTGAAAAAAATTAAAAGCAGTAGAAGAATTTGCTGAAGCTCTTGAATTAAAAAATGTATCAACTATCAATGAAAGAGCTGAGATAGTTTGACAAGATCCAAAACATAGAGAACAATATGATTATGTAGTTAGTAGAGCAACAGCTTATCTACCAACTTTACTTGAATTTGTAATTCCACTACTTAAAGTTTGAGGAATATTTGTAGCTTATAAATTAGCTGATAAAGAAGAATTAAGAGCAGCAAAAAAAGCTTTTTCAAGACTTTCTTCAAAAATATATAAAGTTAAAAATTATGATATTGACTGACAAAGAAGAACTCTAATAATTATAGAAAAGCTTCATCCAACTCATAAAAAATTTCCAAGAAAAATTGGTATCCCATTAGCTAAACCTATAAATTAGTTTTTGCCAAATAAAAACAAATATGATAAAATTATTGTAATTAAAACAATAATTTTTTTATGTCTGAAAATTTTTGAAAATATTATGAGCAACCAAAAAACAGAGATAATGAAAGTATTTCTGTTTTTGATGATGCAAAATATACTAAACAAAAAGAAGGTTTTTATAATAAAATAAAAAATAATTTAAATCAAGTAAATTCTCTAAAAGACTTTATTTGAAAGCAAAATCAAGATAAACAAAAGTTATGAGAATATATTAAAAATTTAGAAAAAATAACTCATAATGAGACAAGGGAAAATTTAGATAAAGAAATTTTTAGAAATGAAATAAAAATCTTTTTATATGAAAAATTATGAATAGATAATGAACAACAAAATAATTCAAGTATAGAAAATTTTATAAAATGAGTAATAGATTGATGAATATTAGATAATTATGATTTACTATTACAAATATATAAAAGTAATTGAAAAATAATACTTGATTGATTATCTGAATTAGCAAGTTGGGAATGAATAAATAAATTAATAGAAGCAATATGAGAAGATATAAATACCTTATGGGAATGAAATACATATGAAAAATGAAAAGTTTCAGCAGAAGTAGTATTATGATTATTAACAGTTTGAGTATGAGTTACAGCAAATATAGCTAAGAAATGAGTTAAAATATGAATAAAAAATATTAGAAAATTAAGAAAACCTTCTGAAAGAGTTGTAGAATCAGCACAAGCAAAAAATATAATTTGAGAAACTAAAAAAGAAGTTGATGATATAGTTCCAAAAAAAGAGTTGGATTTTGAAAATAAATTAAAAAATAATTTATCTGATGAACAAATAAATCAATTAAATAAAATTAAACAAAAATTAGAAGATAAAGAATTTATAAAAAATAGATTAAATTTAGAAGAATTTGAAAAATTAGATATAGATTGAAAATTAGAATCTCTTTGAATACCAAAAGAATTTAGTGATTTATTAAATGAAAGCTGATTATTACCTAAAAATTTTAGTATTATTGAGAGATATAAAGAATTACAATATAGAGATAAGATTTTCAAAAATAAAGAAGTTATAAATTATCAATTAATTATAGAAAAAGCAATAGAAAAATATCCTGATTTAACTAAAACAGAAGCATTATTAATTTTTGCTTCAACAGATAAGTTTTTATTTGGAAATATGAATTGACTTCTAAGATGAGAAGGAAAAATATCAGAATGACAGGAAAAATTAATGAAAAAATTAGATGATTGATTAGATAAAATGCCAAATTTAGATTGAAAACATATAATAAGATGAGAAAATCATCATTCTTGGGTTTCTAAAAATGAAGTAAAAAGAAATGGAAATATACTTAGTAATGTAGAAATAAAGGAATTAATAAATGATTGAGATACAATTTGATTAATTAGATGAGATAACATTTTATTAGATGCTTATACATTTGTCTCAAATAATAAAAATGATATATTTATATGAAAAGATTTTCCTAAAAATGATACTTTAATAATTATAAAATGAGCAGATTGAATTGTAAAAGATATATCACCATTATCAATGTATGGTAATTTTTGAGAAAAAATTCTAGAAAGAAATACTGATTTTGAGTGAATGATAAAAAGATGAACAAATTTAGAATTTATAGATAGTAGAATAATTCTAAATGCTAAATTTAATGATTGAGATTTTATAAAGAAGATTCTTATTGTTAGAGTAAAAAAATAAAGTTGCATTAAATTTGCATATGTTATATAATATAATAAATAATTAACATAAATATGAAAAACAATATAGATTATACATTATCTGAAAAAGAGATAGAAAATAAAGTCAAACATTGGTTTTGAGTTTTTATTAGGACTTTAAGAGAAGGGCAAATAGATATTTCTTCATATAGAAAAGTTGAACCAAATATAGATTTAATATTAAATGATATTATTACTGAAATTGCTGATTTTTCTTGATATCAGACAAGAGAAGATGTTATAAAAAATGATTTCATCCTTGATGAACAAGCAAAAAAAGCACTAGAAATAGCTAATCAAACTTCTAATACTTCTAGTATAGTTGAATGAACTATTCAAGAAGAAGAAAAAGACACATTAGAAAATATTTCTTTTGAAGAATTAGCTGAAAGAATTTGAGATTTATATTATGATGCTTTATCTTTCTTTTTATCAGAACTATCAGAAAACATTGATAAAACTGACATTAAAAAATTAATTAAAGAATCTTCTAAAAATATAGAAAAAGCTTGGGATTTATGTAAAATACCAACTAAAGAATTTATAAAAAAAGCAGAACAAGATATTAAAGATTGAAAAGATGTTTATTTTAAGCATACTGATGAAGTTAAGTGATTAAATATAGATAAAAAAGAACTTGCTAAAATAATTTGAGAGCTAGAAGAATCTAAACTAAAAGATTTTTTAGAAAAATTATCAAATAAAATGCAAAAAGATTGAGATGCTGATTATTATAGAAAACCTAAGCCAAGAGAAAAATTAGGAACTGAATTACATGCTTGTGCTGATAAATTAAAAAAAGCTAGTGAACTAATATAAAAACACACTTACCTCTTTCTGTCAATCTAAAATTTAAGATTGACTTTTTTTTATGCTAATTTTTCTTATAATGAAAGTACCTTAACTTATAAGTATATTTTATGAAACAAACAAAAAAAGCCTTTTCCTTTGTTGAAATAATTATTGTAGTTTCTATAATTGCACTTTTGGCAGTTGTATGAATGTCTTATCAATGAGCACAAAATCAAAATACTAAAAATACAAAAGCTATCTGAGATTTAGGAACACTAAATAATTCCCTACTATCTTATATGGAAGTAGAAAAAACTCTACCACTTCCAAAATGAAACAAAAATTACTATACTAAAGAAACTGAATATTCTCATGATGAAATTTGAGCATATTGAGTTCATGGTTTTGTAACACAAGATTTATTACCAAATAAATACTTAAATTATCTACCACTTGATCCAAGAACAAATCAATATTATGCATATTGAAAAACACTAGATAATAAATTTTATGAAGTTGCCTGAGTATTAAAAGAAAACTGAGAATATGTTTCAAAAGTAAAATGAAACTATCCAGCAGATAACTGACCATATTCTTTAATAAGAGAATACAACTGAGCAGATTTTATTTCTGATAATTCAAAAGTTTCTTTTCCATACAATCCAGAAGAAAGAGTTTTAGTTGCAAAAATAAACAATTATACATGAACTATAAAAATAACTGGAAAAGATAATAGTTATATTATAAGTGATTATAATTGATTATTATCTCACACACTAGTACAATGAGATACAATAGAAACTTGAAATTCAGCTAAAACAACAATATTTTTCTCAGACTGAAGTCAATCAGTTTTAGAAGAAAACTCTAAATTAGTCTTAGAAAATTTAGAATTCAAAGAAGAAGATAATCTTTTAACAAGAGTAAATCTTTTCTTAGAATCTGGAACACTATGGACAAAAGCTACAAGACTTAATCAAGAAGATTGAGGTTCAGATTTTGAGGTTTACACAGATGACACAACAGCAGCAGTAAGATGAACAATTTTTGGTATAAAATATGACTGAACTAAGACTTATGTTACAGTAACTGAATGAGAAGTTAAAATTACTCCTAACTGATGAAGTTCTATAATTAAAAAAACCTGAGAATCATACAACTCTACAATTCATTTCTCTCCTTTTACAATAATCACATTAATTCCTCATAATACTTTAACTTGAGCAATTTTACAAAATAATAATTTAGTTCAAGAATACCTAAATGAATATCCAGTACAGCCAGTTCAATACTTAACATGAGGAAATATACCAAACAATAGTCTTTATGCAAAAGCTGAATATAATTCTATTAATAATTATACACTAGAAAAAAATCCAAGCTGAACAATTTCTGCTCATACTCAATGATTAGCTCATGCTCTTGATGATTCAATTTGAATAATTGGAATGGAAAAATTATCATGAACTAATCATAATTTTTATTCTTATAATTGAGAAATTTGAATATTTTTAGATAATTATTGATCAGGTAATAATCAAGATTATTTATACTACAATATAGATAGTGATAATGATTTATGAAACAATTTCAAAATAGAAATAAATGCAAGACTATCTTCAATTAAATCTACTTGATGACCTTACTATTTATTAAACTGAGTAGAGGGTTCAACTGATGCATTTGAATTATATATTGAAGGTTGAAAAATAAATTGAACTTGAACAGAAATCCCTAATTCTAAATTTGATAATAATTTTCATACTTTTTCAATAGATAATACTTGAAAAGTAGTGCTAGACTGAAATGTAGATTTATGAACAATTACTATAAATAAATTTAATAAATTATATGTTTGAGTTAATTATGATAACTTATTCTGAATTTCATATATACAGCAATATAATGATATTATAAATTATCTAAAAATCTATAAAAACTAAAAAAAGACTTCATTAAAGTCTTTTTTTAAACTCATCAAATACTAACTATTATTTCATTACTATATTCTTCTCAATCATATTCTTTAATATTAAATGTTTCTACTTCATGATATGCAAGATTAAGAGTTAATGTTGCTGAATTTCAAGAATATATAGTACCATTAATCACTATTTGTAAATTATCACCATCTGCATCTGATCCATTTGCTGAAAAAGTAATATCATGATCAATATTTTTTGAAATACTATAATTATTATTTCAGTGGTCTATTACTGTATCTCAAGAAACTGAAACTGAGTTAAGAACTGGAGCAGTGTTTGGAGCTTCCTCTACATTTACCTTGAAACTTGCAGTATCTGTAGCTTGTCAGTCTGTTACTGTGTAATCACAACCTCCATTTCATACAAAACCATTATTTGGGATAAATTTAATTACTGTATCAGATACTTTTGAACATACTCATCCTACTTCATTTGAAATAGCCTTTATTGATAAAGTGTCTCCATCTTGATCTATATCATTAGCTATTACATCTTTTGAAACAGCTGTATCTTCTTGAGTAGTTGCTGAATCATCTTTTGCTTCTGGGGCATGATTAGTTGGAGCTGGTTTATTTCATACATTTATAGTAACTTTAGCATAATCAGTTTTTTTATCATTTGTTATTTTATATTCAAAAATATCTTTTCCTTCAAAACCACTTTTTGGAGTATATGTAAAATCTCAATTTTCTGAAAAAATAATAGTTCAGTTATTAGGTTTTTTAGTTAAATATGCATTAGTATCTTTATCTTTTTTATCATTATTTAAAACATTTCCTGAAACTGGAGTATTATATTTAGTTGAAAAAATATCATTATAGGCATCAATAATTGTTTCTGGAATTGGTTTAGGTTTTGCAGTTACAGTAACTGTTAAAGTTGCTGTATCAGTTTTTGAAAATTCACCTGCTGAATCAGAAATTTGATAAGTACATTTAAATACTCAAGGTGTTGTTGCTTTAAATTGTATTTTATTTCAATTTATTTTAAAATCTCAATTTTTTTCTAAAATATCTTGTAAAATTGGTTCTTTATTACTATCAGGATCAAAATCATTAGCTATTACATCTATATTGTAAATTTGTCCTTCTTGAACTGTTGCAACATCATTTTTAGCTACTGGAGCACTATTTTTTGCTCTAATATTTTCATCTAATCCTTTATTAAATTCTTTACTATTATATTTTTGTGCTGTAATATCTGAACCATTAATAATAGAACCAAATTCATCTCTTAAATGAAGAGGTTTATTTGCAATATTATTTTCATAATTAACTGTAGCGGTTACATGATCTGAAGCATTATAAGAAGCAGTTAAATATGGAGAAAGTTTTCAAGAATCTTTTCATCCAAAAGTATAAGTAACACCTCCTCTAAGTGAATAATCTCATTCTCTTTGATTGAAACTAGAATAATTAGTTCCTAATCTCATGTCTTCAGTTGGATAGTATCAAACTCCTGCTGAAAATTCAGTAAAATTATCACCATAAACATTAGCATTTTTTGCTGTTGCAGAAATATCATAATTACCTGTTTTATAAGTTCAGTTAATAAATGTAATATGAGAAATAGTATCTGCATTATCTAATCATCTTAAAATTGATTCAATTTGACCTAATTCAATATTATAACTTTTGTTATCAGTATATAATAAAGCCATTCAAAGCTTTAATTGTTTTGCTGTAAAATGTTCTCATTTATAATCAAAACCTTTATTTAAATAAGAGGCTCATGATTTTAAAAGTAATTTTTTTCAAAATTTATTTACAAAAATTGCTGAAACTTTCTTTAAATCCTCAATTTTTTCTGCTGATAAAATAAAATTTTCTCATTCATATTTTAATCAAATTCAATTAAAATTTCAATCTCTATTTTTAGCTCAAGCACCATAAATAGAAAAATTTTTATCAACACTTGTTTTTTCTTTATCATTAATTAAAACACTATTAATACCACTTTTAGTTTTATCAACTGGATGACCAAGGTTACTATTTGGAGTTACTCATCCTTTTTCTGCACATCAAGTCATTCAAATAACTGCAGCAGCAGCTAAACCTAATCAAGTAGATTTTTTCATAAAGTTTGTTTATTTTAAAAATTAATACTTGAAATATAATTACAAAATATTAAATGTCAAGAGTATTTTTAAAGTTTTTTTATTTTTTAATACGGATTTTTTGTTTTACTTGCCCATTTAAACATTATTCTCATTAAATAACCTAAATTAATCATAAAAAGGTTAGCAACTGAATCATACATAGTTCTTCTAATTTGCATAAATTTTTTACTAGAATCTTTTCTAACCTGTTGATTATTTAAAGCTAAAATATCATTAGCAACTCTTAACCTAGTAGAATTTTTATCATTTATCATAGAATCTAATAATCCTGAATTTAGAAAATAATTTTCTATTTCATCTATTGAAGTTTTAGTTTTTGGTAAACAAGCAACTGTTTCTACTCTTATTTTAGGTAATTCTGTTTTATATAGTTTATAAAAATGTCAATCTTTTCAAAATGCTTCAACTCCTTCATCTACTCATCTAAGAAATGGTTCTCTTTGCTCTGGTCAAAAAAATCTAGTTTTATCATTTTCTAAAGAGTCTAAATATAAATCAGCTTGTTTATCAATTTCTTTAAAATGTTCATTTAAAATAAGATTATAAATCATTTTTTCTTCATCAATTTCTGAAACACATAAAAAATCTTTTATAGCAAGAGGTTCTCAAGATTTATTAGCTTCCCTACACTCTTCAATTTGAGAAGTATAATTACAATTTTCTTCTGCATATAAAAATTCTATACTTGTAAAAAATATAGAAATTATCAAAAATGTAGAAATTGTTTTTTTCATTTATTTTTTTTTTAAAAAACCCTAAATCCCTTATCAGGGACTTTTAAATTATAGCCCCTGAAAAGGGGTTGGGGTTACTTTTTTTTACTCATTATTTTACACATTGTTTTTCAAAATTTATCATATACTTTTCAAAAAATTGATTTACTTTTTTTTGAAATCTCAGCTGTAACTTTTTTTCCTTTTTTAGTTTTTGATAAACCAAAAATAGAGGCTACTGCAGATCCTATTATAATACCTGTAACCAAATTATCAATTTTTTTTGCCTTTTTCTTACCAAACATTTTTTTTTATTTATTTATAATAATCCTTATATCCCTCTCACTTTGGGAGAGGTTAGGTGAGGGCTAAAAATTATCACCAATTCTATTTATTTTTATATTTTGTTTTGAAATATATAACTTAGGAAAAGTTATTTTTAATAAATTATTTTCCATAGTTGCTTTTATCATCTCAAAATCAAGATTTTCTGGCAATATAATATTTCTAACAAATCTACCCCAATAACATTCAGAATTTCTTAAAATATTATCTTCATTATCATAATCATCTGGAGCAATTCTTTCTCATTTGATAGTTAAAACACTTTTATTAAGTGTTAAGTCAATATCTTCTAATTCAATTCATGCTATTGGAGCATAAATAATTATTTCATTTGATGTTTCAATAATATCTAAAGCAATTTGACCAGATTCAACTTCTTCTTCTAAAATAGAATCATCAGTTTCTATATCAATTTTTTTAATATCATCATTCCCTACTCAAAATATTTTCATATTTTTTATTTTAATTATAATAATTAGTATTTATTAATACTAAAGAATCTAACCATTTAATAACTCTTTTGTCCTATCGGACATTTACTCTTTACAAGAGCAAAGTGTACTAATTTTTATAAATGTATCCTCTTTCTCTTGGAAAGAGAAAGAATTCAAGATAGAGTTATTATTGGTTAATTCCTATTCCTAACTTTATTTTAACTTTTTTTTGCAATATTTCAAGTTAAATGATAAGATAATTAATATAAAAACTAATAAAAATTATTTTGATAGAATTATTCAAAACAAATAATAAAAATTTAAAAATATCTACTAAAGAAAAACTAAGTTTTCTTGAGTCTTTTTCTAGTCTATTGAACTCTGGAATACCAATCAGCAATGCTTTAAAAATAATAGAATATCAAACAAAATCAGAAAAAACTAAAATTCTTATAGCCCAAATTCTTAAAAATGTTAATTCATGAATTTCTTTAGAAGAATCATTTATACAATTTCCTAAAATATTTAATAATTTTGATATTTCTCTAATTAAAATGTGAGAAGTAACTTGAAAACTTTGAGATGTTATTGAAACTATCAAGTTAAAAGAAGAAAAATCAAAGGAACTAAAATCAAAAGTTGTTGGAGCTTTAATTTATCCTATGGTAATTATGAGTTTAGCCACTATAATGATATGAGTTTTTATGGTATATGTAATTCCCAAAATTACAGATATGTATAAAGATGCAAAAGTTAATCTTCCAGATTTAACTCAAACAGTCATAAATATTTCTAATTTTTTACAAGAAAAATATTATTTAATTATTATCTGAGCAATTATTTTTATATTTCTAATTAAAGTATTCAAAACACATAAAAAAACTAAAATATACTGGGATAAATTTATCCTAAATATTCCTATATTTGGAGCTTTGATTAGAAAAAAGATTTTAGCACTTTTTACTTCCTCAATGTGAACTCTTTTATCTCAATGAGTAATGATTAATGATGCATTAAAAATTACAGCTGGTGCTTTAGAAAATGATTACTATGAAAAAGAAATTTTAAAAATAACTAAAAATGTTTCTTCTTGAAAAACTCTAAGTGAAGAAATGTGAATTAATTTAATTTCAAGTTGAAAAGAAAGCCCTTATTTTCCAATAGAACTTTCTTCAGTAATCAAGATATGAGAACAAACAGGTAAAATGCCTAGTCTTCTTAGTAAAATTTCTATAAAATTTAACAAAGAAATTGATAATATTGTTAAAAATTTAGCAACTGCAATTGAACCAATAGTAATTATGGCTGTTTGAGCAATTGTATGAACAATTATAATGGCTGTTATGTTACCTTTCTTTAATATGGTAAATGTTATATAAAAGGAAAACAATTATAACTCTTTCTGTATCTTACTCTTTTCAAGAGCAAGAAAGCTACACTGTACTTATATTCTGAAATTTTGTACATTTTGCTCTTGTAAAGAGTAAATGTCCGCAGGACAAAAGAGTTATTATTAGTTCTCCTATATCTTTATCATTAATTCCTCAGGAATCAACCTTTTCATATCATCTTTTAATGGAGCAATAAAACTAAATTCTTTTTCATATAATTTTAATTTAAGATTATATGCATGAAGTGCTTGCCTTTTAAGTTGATATCTAGTTTTCATTTCAATATTTATTTTTGGATTTCAGTATGTTGTATCTCATAAAATGAAATGTCCAATTGAAGCCATATGAACTCTTATTTGATGAGTTCTTCAAGTTTCAATTTTAATTCTAACTAATGAAAATTTATTTTCAATATAACCTAAAACCTCTCAATGGGAAATTGCAATTTTTGGGTTAATTGAATTAGTTGTTGTCATTTTTAATCTGTTATTTGGATCACGTCCAATATAACTTTCTATTGTAAAATTTTTATTTTTAACAATTCAATGAACAATAGCTAAATAATATTTTGAAATATTTTCTCTTTCTTTAAAAAGAGTTTGTAAATATTGCATCATTTTATCATTTTTTGCAATCATAATTGCTCAGCTAGTATCTTTATCAAGCCTATGGACAATTCATGGTCTTTCTACACCTCAAATTGTAGGTAGATTATCTTTACAGTGAAATAATACTCCATTAACTAAAGTATTAGAATTCCCTCCTTCTCATGGAACTGGATGAGTGTTTATTCAAGCTTCTTTATTTATTACTAATAAATTCTCATCTTCATGAATAATATCTAAACTCAAATCTTCTGGTAAAATTTCATCTAATTTTTCCAAAACAATATCTATTTCAATTTCATCTCTGTTATCTATTTTTAAATTTTTAGAAATAGTTTTAGAGTTTACTTTTACATCTCACTTATCTATAAGTTTTTGAATGTAACTCCTTGAAAAATCATTAAAAAGAGCAGATAAGTACATATCTACTCTTTTCTTATTTTCTATTAATGTGCAAAATTTTATCTTCACTAATTTTTAATTATTTTTATAAACCTAATTGTGATTTAATATCATCAATTTTATTTTGTTCTTCATTTTGTTTAGCCTTATTAGCAATTTCTGCTTTATATAAGTCTCCTAATTGTAACCATTCAGATTGTTGTTTTTTCAAAAGTTTTTTAATATCATCTGGATGCTCTTTAGCTAAATCTCTAAATTTAACTCTTTCTTCTGTAAAAACTTTTGTTAATTCATCCCATTGAAATTGACTAAGTGTTGGAGCAGCATCAACTACTCTTTTTTTCTCCATAGTATTTAAACTAAGAGAGTGTCTTAATAAATCTAAAAATTCTTCAGGATTAACTACAACCCTTGGTGAATGTCATTTTAATTGTTCAAGTATTATTTTATCAACTTCTTTTTCTGTAATATCTACAATTGCCATAATAAAATTTTGATTATATTAATAATATAAGTAAATTATAGCTAAATTTAAAATTTTGCAAAACTTTTTTATAAATTAAAAAATATTAATAAATAATGTCAATATTTAAAAGTCAATGAATAATTCTAAAAATTAAAAAATTAGAAGAAAAAAATAATTTATACACTATAATTACATCTGATTACTGAAAAATATTATGCAATAAAAAGCTTAATACAAGAGAAAAAACACTTGATTTAGGTTATCTAATAAATTTTGAAATAGAAGTAAAAAAGTGAGTAAATATTCATAATATTAAAAATATAAAAATAATATCAGAATTTAATAGCTTATGAAAAAAATATTCAACAATAGAATCTTTTTTGATTTTATTAAATATTGTACATTTAAAACTACCAGAAAAATTAATTAATTTAGAAGTTTTTAAAACTTTAAAAGAAATTATAAAATATAAAAATATCAATTCAGTAAAATTAGTTTTATCACAATTAAAAATTTTAAATATTTTATGATTATTAGACTTAGAAAATAAAAATTTAACTATTAAAAAAATTCTCTACTTTATTAATAAAAATAATATAGAGAATATTTTAAAATTAACTTGAATTAATTTAGAACTAGAAGATGAATTAAAGAAAATTGTAAAAATATATTAATATCCAACTCAATCTCTAATTCTTTCTAACATTGATTTATCAACATCAGAAATATATTTAGGCATTTTTGCATCAATTTTTATAATTAAATTTCATTTTTTTGTTCATTCACTTTTTCAAAAATCTTTTACTCTCATTTTAGTACCAGGTTTTGTACTTGCTGGAATTTTAATTTTTTTAGTTTGTCAATAAACTCATCTAACTTCTATTGAACATCATAAAATTAAATCAAAAATTGGAACTTCATATGTTTTTTCAAAGTCTAAACTAACAGGTTCTTTTTTTGGTTCTGCTCTTCTTTGTTGTTGTCATCAAAATGGATTTGATTGTCATCAAGCTGCTCATCAAAATAAATCTTCAATGTTAAATTCAAAACCTCAAGTATTTTTTGCTTGTCATCACATTCATCAAAAAATATCTTCAAAACCTCAAGCTCATCTTCATCAGCCTCAAAAAGGATTTCATCAAGCTCATCACATTCATCATGCACTTCAAAACATATCATATTGTTTTCTCTTTTTTTCATCACTAAGTGTTTGATATGCTTCATTTACTTCTTTAAATTTTGATTCTGCTGTTTTATCTCCTTTATTTTTATCAGGATGATATTTCATAGCTAATTTTCTATAAGCTTTTTTAATTTCATCAGCAGTTGCTTTTTTATCAACTCAAAGAACTTTATAAAAATCTTTATTCATATTTTTTTATTTAAGAAATATTCTCTTTATTTATATTATAAAGATTTTTATAAAAAATCAAATCTTTTTAGCACCTATTTTATATATGTGATAATAAATAAGTATTTTAAAAAGTTGACTATTTATATTTTTTAATTATTATTTAGAAAATTTATTTAATAATATAATATATAATGAAAAAAATAATTTTAACTATTCTATTTATTTCTACTATTTTTTCAAGTATTTGAATAATAAATGCTTCAAGATGAGAAATTGATAAAATTCTAAATATTAGCTTTTGAGTTGAACAAATTGAATATAAATTATCAGAATTACCAATAAGAACTTTTAAAAATAGGTCTATTCAAGTAAAATATGATAAAATGAGAAAACTAAATAAAATTTTAACAACTAAATTTTATGATGAATATACAGCTTGAAATATTGATTATTACACAACAAAATGAATAATAACAAATCATCAAAAATTTATTTATCAAACATACAAATTATTTGAATACATAGAAATTAAAGATGAAAATCCAAATTCAATAGCAATCCAAAAAGAAGTAAATGAAAAAATAATAAATTCTTATTCACAAATGAGAATAAGTTTCAATAGAATAAATTTCTTATTTTATAGAAGTGAAAAAAGATAAAATATGCAATTAACATACAATTTACAAGAAAAAATTAAATCTTTTCCCACTAAAAGAAAAGATAGAATTCTTGGAAAGATTTCTGAAATATGAGATTGAATTCATCAAATAGTCTGAATACAATTACAAAGAGAATATGTAGAAAATATGGAAAAAATTAATACATTAAAAACCATATTAACTTACATAAGTGAAGATCTAATAATAGATCAAGATGATTTAAAAATAGTAAATATAACAGATGAAGAATGAAATATCTGACATTATTGAGTAATAAAAAAAGATAATATTACATATCAATTAAATAGTTTAATAACTTGTAATAATCATCAAAAAATACCATTACCTCCTTGAATTACATTAATAGACAAAAAAATATATAATTTATGAAGTGCATTATTATATAAAATTATTGAAGAAATAAAAAATAAGTGATGAAATACCTTAGAACTAGAATTTAATGATGATGTAAAAATATTTTATGAAAAAATATTATATATTTTTTCACAACAAAATATAATAAAAAATTATAAATATGTTAAAGATTTTGAAAAACCAAATATTTTTGATTTAATGTTTGATGGTTTATCTGAAAAAAAATTAAATAAAATTCAAATATTATTAAAATAATTAAATAGAAATATTTAATTTTTTTAATGACTTATATATTCAAATCAAACAAATAATAAAATTCAGATTAATATAAATACTAAATAGGAAACCTTTTTCATCATACTTCCCTTTTCTTTAAATTCTGGAAAAATATCAGCCAAAGCAGTATATAATAATCAACCTGAAATAATAGCCAAAATAGCCATTTTATTCTTTATTAAAAAATCTGAAAAAGGATAAGTAATCAATGCTCATAAAATTCAACCTAGAGCTGCAAAATAGCTATATTTTATATTATTATGATTCATAATATAATTAACTATATTTTGTGGAATTGAATGCAACATAACTGCAATTGTAGTAGCAATTCAAAAGTGTATATTAATAGAAAAAGCTGAAAATAAAACTATTCAATGAAAACTATTATGAAGCATTGTTCCACCAAACATCAAAATTCAATTTTTATGTGAAGTTTCATGACTATGTCCAGCATGACAAGAATGCCCTTGATGACCTAAATCTTTACAATGATGCCAATGAAGAAATAATTCAAAAAGATAAAATGCAAATATTCATATTAATATAAATATTCAAAGTTTTTCTCAAACAAATCAACTTTCAGTTAATTTAGGAATAAAACCTAAAAATATTATTCACATTAAAAGACCAACAGTAGTTGCTGTAATATATTCAAGATTTTTAACTAGTTTTTCTTTAATAAATTTCACAAGAAAAACAACTGTAACTATTGAAAAAGCTACAAATAAATTTCAAGCTAATGTATATAAAAATGCATTTTCCATAATATTTTTTCTTTATTTTTAATAAGAACTATTTTATCCCTTTATTTCTTTTGTCAAACTAAATAATCATATAATAAATCAAATTAATATAAATATTGCTAAAAATAATAATCCTTTCTCTAAACTTACAAAACTTAAGATAAATAATAAACTTGCTTCAAAAATTCACAAAATCATTAAAAATAAACTTCTAGTAGTTGCCTTTTCTACAATATCAGTATATCACATTACCAAATGATTCCAACTTGGTCAATAAATTCAAATCACAAAACAAATAAATATAAAAATTATTGATAAAATTAAATTATTATCTGAATAAAAATAAGCTAAAAAATGCAATATTGAATTTAATAAAATTAAAAATACAAATATTTTTTCATATTCAAATTTATCTCATAATTTTTGTGTCAATAAATTTCATAATATTCAAGCTAAAACAGAAAACCAAATAATATAACTACTTAAAAAATCATCTACTCAATTTTCTACTAAACTAGGTAATAAAACTCTTGATAAATATCATAAATCATTTGCAAAAATCATTATAATAAGTAAAAATAAAATATTTTTTGTTTTAAATAAAAATTTACTAGCATTTTTAAAAGTATGAATTTGAGATTTTATAAAATCTTTTTTATTATTATATTTTATAACTTTTCAAAGTTCAGTAAACTTAAAAACAAAAAATACTCAAATACTATAAAATAAAACATCTAATCAAGCTAAAACACTATATCAATTTGAAATATATTTTAAAACAAAATAAATCACAACTGGAGTAATTAATTTTCAAATATTCTCTAAAGCAATTAATCTTCAAATAATTTTTCAAAAATTGTTTTTATTTCCTGAAATTTCCATAGCTTCTTGTACATGAGAATGGGCAGTTCAACTCCATAAAGCATTTCACAATGCACTAAAAAAAACAGCTAAATAAAAAATATAAATACTTGGAAATAAAAAAATTAAAATAAAAGATAATAATGATGATAAAACAGACATTCTCATAACTCTTGCCCTACCTATTGTATCTCAAATAGTAGAAGTTGGAATTTCAAGCAATGTAGAAATTAATGTAAAAACAGAAGTTAATATTAAAATATCTTTTATTTCTAAACCAAAATTTTTATAATAAAGAGTAATTATTGGGACCAAAAATAAAACACTTGAAAAAAAAGTCCAAATGTAATGAATTTTTAGATTATATAATCAAATTTCTTTTTTATTCATAAACTTATTTTATTTCTCCTAAAAGATTATTTATAAAACTAAAATCTCAATCTCAAGTGATAATAACATCATATCTTTTTTTATACTCACTTAATAAGTCATCTTCATTCTCATTTAAAAATCAAATTTTAATCAAATTATTATAATTAAATCAATCTACCATATGATGGTCTCATAAGCTATCTCAAAGTAAAATAACATTTTTTCTGTTTTCAATTTTTGAATAAATATTTTTATTATCTTTTAAAATAGTTTCTGATTTATTAAAAGAATGAATTATTGGTTTTTTATATCAAATTGCTTTTCATAAATCATCCCAAATAAAATTATTAGAAATGATTTCTATATTTTTATAAAATATTTCTTTTTTTTCAAAAAAATATTCTACCCAAAAATGTCATAATCCACTTGCTGAAATTATAATCAAAGGTACATTATTTTTATCCAAAAATTTACAAAAATCTTCTACTTTTTCCCTAAATTCTATTTTTCAATTAAAAACTGCATTTCTAATTTTTTCTTTTGTTAATCAAAATTTTATAAATAGTTCAAAAGTACTTTTCCACCACTCAAGCATAAATTTATTTTTTTCCTCTAAACTTAAATCTGGATTATTTTCTATAGGATAATATTTTTCAAAATTTTGTTGTTCTAAATTACAAAATTCTTTATTAAATCAAAGTGAATTTTCTTTAAAAACTGAAATTCATTTTCACCTTTTATTTTTACTACTTGAAAAAGCCTTAGTCAGAGTTCTATCAAAATCTGCTAAGATATGTAATTTCTCTAATCAATTTTTCTTTATATTTTCTAATTTTTCTAAAAATTCTTCTTTATTACTATAAACAATATTAGTCATATTTTAATTTATTTTTATAAAATATAGCTTCAATTTTTTTCATCACTAATTACTTCTTTATCTTTAAATGCTACCACTCTTTTTCACATTGTATCAACAATATTTTTATCATGAGTTGCAATAATAACTGTTTTTCAGTCTTTATTTAAATCATCAAAAATTTTCATAATTTCTTTAGCAGTTTCAGGATCAAGATTACCTGTTGGTTCATCTCATATAATAATTTCTGGATCATGTACTAATGCTCTAGCTATTGAAATTCTTTGTTTTTCTCAACCTGAAATTTCATAAGCAAATCTATCTTTTTTTACTAAAAGTCCAACCTGTTCCAAAGCCTCAGGAACTTTTCTTCTAATTACTTCATCAGAATAACCACAAACTTCCATAGCAAAGGCAACATTTTCATAAATACTTTTTGATTCAAGTAGTTTATAGTCTTGAAAAATTACCCCTGTACTTCTTCTATATTCTTGTAGTATGTCCTCATTCATATTTTTATAAAGAGCCATTCCAGAATCAAGTATTATATCTCACATCATAGGATCTTTATCTCAAATAAGAGATCTAATTAAAGTAGTTTTTCAACTACCAGAATGACCAATAAAAAATACAAATTCTCAAGATTCTATTTCAAGATTAATATCTTTTAAAACAATTTTATTACCAAAAGCCAATGTTAAGTTTGATATTTTCATATTTTTTCCTTTTTAAAAAATTAATTAATCTTATTATATCAATAAAAGAAAAAAACTAAAAATTAAATTTTAGTTTTTTATTTGAAAAATAGGTTAAGGCTTAATTTATTCTATTTTGAAAATGTATTTAAATCTTGAGTAACATCTGAATAAAATTCTTTATCTATTTCATCTTTAAATTTTACATATAATTTATCTGAAATAATTCATTTATTAAACATTTCATCAATTACACTTTCTTCTAATGAAAATATAGATTTTTCTGCTAATTTTGTATCAAGTTTAAGTGTTTCTTTTGGATAAGCTTTTGCTAATCATTTTAATCTTTCCTCAGCTTTTTTATAGACTTCTTTATAAAATTCTATAGTTTCTTTAAAAATATTTTTTTCAAAACCTAAATCTAATTTAGCCAATTCTTCAATTTCTACTATTACTTTTTTAGTTATTATCTTTTTTGCTCTTTGTCTTATAAATATTTCAGAAGGTAGCTCTCTTTCTTTATGAAATTTAATTGCTAATCTTTGAAAAATATCATAATCATTTTTTCCTTTTTTTCTGAATTGTTTTTTACCTGCATGCAATCTATCAATTTGTTTTTCAATTTTTCTAAGAATATATCTAAAATTCTTTTCTCATATTTCATTTCATAAGAATAATTCTTTTAAAAATTTCTTTTCTGCTCATAAAGAATGAATACTTATTGCTCTTTTAATTAAATCCTCACTATCTTTTTTATGATCTTTTAAGAAATTCTTTAAATCCTTAATTGATTTTTCTAATTTAGTAGAATATTTTTCTTTTAATTCTTTATATTCTTCTTCTGTTAATCCTCATTTATTATTCATCATTTCAATTTTTTTCATAACTTTCATTAACATAAGAATACTTCATTCAAAATATTCAAATTCTTCAAAATCATGTAATGCTGAAACTTTTGTTTTATTCATTAACCAAGGAATTGTTGTAGCTTTTACTAATAAAGTAAACATTATACAACCAATAACAATAATTAAAATAAAATCTTTTATTGAATAATCATATGGCCAATTAACAGCTTGTTGAAAAGCTTGTATTTTTTCAAAACCTTCTTGTCATTCTCCTGGAATAAGCAGAACCATCATTAAAGCTAATGAACCTCTAAGACTCCCCCAAGACATTATATGTTGCCAAGACATAGGTATTTTTTCACCTAGTTTAGTTGCATTCAAAAATCAAACTGGAATATAAACAGAGGCAGCTCTTGCAATTGCAACAATTACTACAGATATAGATATTGGTAAAATAAAATCTGAAAATTTAATATCACCTAAATCTGAAACAATTAAACCAATTAATATAAAAACAATTGAATTTGAAACAAATGCAAAGAATTCCCACATTTGTTCAACATGATGTTCAACTTTTGGAGTAATTTTATATTTACCATAATTTCACATAACAATTCAAGCAATAACAGTAGCTACTACTCATGAAACTCCTAAATATTCAATATGTAAAGTTTTATGTAAAAAATGTGTTGTTGCTTCAGCTAATAAAAAAGTTAGATGAGCCAAAATCATTGTAAGCATTATTTCAATTGGTTCAGCATTTTTAATACTTCAAACAAATTTAGCAAAAAATACTCAAATTAATCAACCAAATATTGCTCAACCTACCATCATTGAGAAAAATGAAGTAAATCATTCTGCAAAAGTCATCATATCAAATGAAGCACCTGACATTATTATTCAAAGAACAACTAAAAATAATGCAACAGCAGTACCATCATTAAAAAGACTTTCTCATTCAAAAAGTAATGCCAATCTTCTTGGTGCTCAAAGAGTTTGAAAAATTGCTAAAACTGCAACTGGATCAGTAGCTGATATAATTACTCAAAATAGAAGAGTAACTAAGAAAGGAATTTGCATTCCTAAAGCTCCAAAAATTAAATATAAAGCTCCTCAAATAATTCAAGCAGAAATACAAATTCAAATTACAGCTAATATTCAAATTGCTCTCCAATCCTTTACCATTTTTCTATAATCTATTTTATAACTTGCTTCAAAAAGAAGAGTTGGCAAGAAAATGAAAAATAAAACATCTGGAGTTAATTTGAAATGATTAATAAAAGAAAACATTTCATTATGTGAGATTGGAACTAATAATAATCCAACAACAACTAACATAACAGAATATGGAAGATTAAATCTTCTACTAAATAAAAATGTAAAACTTGAAATTAAAAGCAATATCAAAAAAGATAAAGTTCAAGTTAAAAATGTTATTTGTTCCATAAAAAAAACATTATAAAATTAAAATTATAAGGCTGATTTTAGCTTTTTTTTTCTAATTGCAAGAGATTTTTTGAGTTTTTTAAAATAAAAAATTGACTAAATAATAAAAAAGACTATAAATAGTCTTAATTTAATTTCTAAATATATAAAATATGATTTCAAAAAATGGTTTTATATCAAAAGATGAATTACAAGATATGATTTATCCAATTCAAAAAAAGAATAGTCAAAAAGTTCATTGTATTGATTGAAGAAAAATAATAATTGATTGAAAAAAAGAAATTTTAAAAGAATGATTATCTTATCCAGGTGGTCAAATGTGAATTTTAACAACAGTTCTAAGTGTTTTTGATAATTTACAATGAGTAGAAAATATATTATGAAAAGATTATAGAAATAATATTATAAACATAGTTAAAAGTTTCTTTTGATGAGAAATAAACTATCATACTGATGATCATTGTCCTTGTGGAAAAGTATGATGTGGTCATTTAGATTTATTATTTGAGAATAAAAAAAATTATTATATTTCTGATGAATCAAAAAATTTAGTTTTAGAAAATATAAAATCTTGTTCAAAAAATGCAATTGAAATTTTAACTGGTAATCATTCAGAAAAATGATTATTAGTAGTAAAATGAGAATCTGGATTTTGAATTTCTAATTTTGATTCACTATGAAATTCATATTTTACATTAACAAGATCTTCTAATGAAGAACTATTGTTTGATTTAGCAAAATATATAATTGCAAATGCTGATACTAGTTATTTTGATTCTCCAAAAGTATTATTTGAATTATTTAAAGACTCTAGAAATTATCAACTTAATAACACAGTATCATCTTTAGCCCCTTGATCACCAAGTGCAAAGATATATGTAAATACAAAATGATTAATAAAGCATATAATTTATGATAAAAATTAGAAAAAAAGTATAAATTTAAAATTTATACTTTTTTTCTTTTTTCTTCCTGTTTCTTTTTCTTAAAATCCTCTTTTTTTATTTCCCATTCTTTTTCTTGTTTTTCAATATCAGCTAACATTTTATTAATTGTTGCCTCTACTTTTTTCTTTGGTTTAGAATATTTTTCTCTACTTACTTGTAATATTTTTTGATATCTTGAATGAAAAATTTTATCATTTTTCTTATTTGGAGCAAAAGTTGTAGCTGAAAAAGTTGTTGTAGGCATTCAATCAACTAATAATTTTGAATAAATATTATATTTTTTAATATTCATTAAATCTTCTTCCAAAATATCTCAAGCATAAGCTTCTTTTAATATTTTAGCATCATTAGGTCATACTTGAAAAGATACCAAACTTCAAACATTACCAAAAACTGCTCATCTTACCTCTTCTGTCATTTGATCAATATATTGATTTGCCATAACTAAATTAAGCTTATATTTTCTTGCCTCACTCAAAATAGTAGCAAAAGAATCTGTGGCAAAATTTTGAAATTCATCTACATAAAGATAAAAATCAACTCTATCTTTTTCAGGAATATCTGCTCTACTCATAGCATCCATTTGAAACTTTGTTACCATCATTGCTCAAAGGAGAGCTGAAGCATCTTCCCCTATTTTTCATTTTGAAAGATTTACAATAATAATTTTTTTATTATCCATTGCCCATCTAACAGAAAAAGTATTTTTATTTTGTCATAAAATATTTCTCAAAATAGTTGAAGAAAGAAATTGTCATACTTTATTTAAAATTGGTCAAGCAGCTTCAGTTTTTTGATTTGGTGCCATTTTAGCATATTCTTGTTTCCAGAAATTTTTAACAACTGGATCTGTTACTTTAGCAATAACTTTATTTCTATAAACTTCACTTGTAAGCATTAAAGGAATTGAAATTAAAGTTGTATTTGGATATTCTATCAAAGCAAAAAGTGTATTTCTTAAAATATGCTCTAACCTTGGCCCCCAAGAATCCCCAAAAATTTTCTTAAAAATTCAAACTAAACCAGAAACAACTAATGGCCTTTGCTCCACTGAAACATTATCAAGCATATTAAATGCAATTGGTGAATTTACATCACTTGGATCAAAAATAATTGTTTGGTTAGTTCTTGACTTTGGTATAAATCAAATTACAGCCTCTGCTAAATCTCAATGAGGATCAATTACAGCTACTCATCTCCCTTTTTTAATATCATCAATAATCATATTTTCTAAAAGTGTAGATTTTCACATCCCTGTCTTTCAGATAATATACATATGTCTTCTTCTATCATTTGGACCAATACCAAAATCAAGATTTGTTCATCTAAAATTAGTTGTTCAAACTGGAGTTAAATCAGAATCTTTATTTTTTTTATTCAATAAAGGTAAATTAGAAGGTGGTTCAAAAGACCTAGCATCTACCCAATTTATTTGTGGAGTTTTTACATAATTAGTTGGTAGATGAACAAGTCATGATAATTCAGCAGTATTTAATATAAAATCATTATTTTCAATAATTTTTCTTTTTTTAACTTTTTTGATAATTTCAGGATTTTTACTAAGAGATTTTAATCTAAAAGAATTAGATCAAAAATTAGCAAAAACTCAAAGTGTTGAAGCAATCTCTTTAATTGCCATTTTTCATTGAACAACATCATTACCTGCATGAATAATAGCAAGTGATGTTTTATAACCTGAAGTTGAAATCTTATTAATAAATTTAAGTGGCATAGAAACTGTCTTATTATCAATAACAACTTCTTCTTTTCCAGCCTTTTGTTCTTTTTTTTCTCAATCTTCTAAAATATTATCTTCAATTTTATCTTCTGATTTTCTAAAAAATAAATTAATTAATTTTAATATTAATACAAGTGGATAAAATAAAATTTTTAAATAAATAAATTTAGGACTTAGTAAAATCTTCTTTAAAAATATTGGATAATCTGAAATCAATATTTTAACTTTTTTATCACTATCTTTCTTCCAAGTATTATTAGATACTGGAGCAAAATTAATTTGAATAGTATTAAGAGAATAATCCCCTATCCTAGCCAATGCACTAGTTATAGAAGAAAATGGATCAACTATATCTTTTTGTCATTCAACTTGTAATTCTGTAAATGTTTTTATAGGATATAAAAGATGTTTTGAAAGTCAAACTTCCCCAACCATAATTTTATTTTCTGGAATTTTTTCAAAATAGTCACCTACTTCTTTTATTTCAATATTAGGAAAATGAGCATAAATTTGATTTTGAAGAAAACTTGTATATTTAGAAGGAGAAATTATGAAAAATCTAATCTTATTAGATATTTTTGATATTTCAAAACTAAATGAAGGAGCCTGATGATTTTTTTTACCAAAAAATCACTTATGATAATCATCATAAGCTTGATGCAAAATAATTAAAATATGCTCAAATACTCAAGCTCATTTCTCATTATTTCTATCAACTACTATTTCTAATATATTTTTTTTCATTTAAAAAAATTAATATTTTTTATATATGTAAATATTATATCATATTTTTGTATAATATCAAATAATATGCTAATATATAATTATATAAATATTTAATAAAAATAATGGCTCAAAATATTTTTTCATCAGTTTATTTAAAAGAAAATTCTATCTTAACTAGATCAGAATTTTTAAATAGAAATAAAAATATAATTCAAAATGAAATTGAAAAACAAATAAAAAAAGTTAATTTTATTATTAATAATAAATCTTGATATGAATTTGAAACAGAATTCTCTAATTTTTATTGAATTAGAAAAACTAGGTGAACTATGTGAGAAATAGAAATAAGAAAAGGATTTAATAAAATTCAAAAAAAATTAAGATATAAAAATATACCAGAAGAATATATTGAATATATTAAATCACTTAAAGATGATAAATGAATGATTAGAGCAACTATAAAACCTGATTTTCAAATAATTATTTGAAAAGATAAAAATTTTAAAGAAAGAAAAAAAATTCTATTAGAAATAAAAAATTCAAAAAAATGAAAAAAGAAAAAACAAAATAGCTTATATTTATTAGAAACACTACTTAATCCTAATAGTTATGAATGAATAGTTTATATAATAAATGATTCTAATATTTTTCATAGAGATGAAAATTGAGTATTAAATATTTGATTTAATTATATACTAGAAAATAATATTGATACAATAGAAAAACTTACAGAACTAATATTAAAAGAAAACTGAACTTTCACATGAAATGAATATATTCATTATTATAAAGAATAATATTTAAAAAATAAAAAAGGAAAAACTCCCAGAGGGCATCTAGTACCTTAGGAGTTTTTTTTTAAAACTCATTCTTTTCTTTTTATAGAAATGATACTATAAAAAGACTAAGATTTAGTTATATTTTTGGTAAAAGTATTTTCACATTTTTATCTTCTAGGATTTTTTCTAGAAGTTTCTTATTGAAAATCTCTATTGTCCCTTTGTTCATGTAAGCAATTTCATTTGTTTCATGATTATGTTCCATAGCATATTCTGATTCATCAATCACAATTTTTATTTGTTCTTGATAGTATTCTTGAGTTTTATTTCTCAAAGTATCTATTTTGCCCAGTAAGCCATAATCACCACCTGGTAAGAAAAATCTTGCTTCAATTATAGCACCTATTGTACCAAGATTGATCTCAATATCTGAATCATTACCCAAGTAAATGCTTGCATCTCTTTCTCTACCAAATTCAACACCTTGATAAAGTAATTTTAAAGAAACAGCAGATCTATACTTACCAACATATTCTTCTTTTGATTCATAACTTTTTGCTAATTCTTCAAAAGTTGAACATAATACTAACTTTTTGTTTCTTCTTTCAAAGAAATCTACAACCTCCACAGGCACCTCATTTTTTTCAACATTTCTGTTATCAACATTTCCAATAAGCATAATATGCTCCTATAATAATTTTTTTTAAGTCCTTAGACTGATGAGAATTGCAATAACCTCACCATCCAAAAATAAATATTTATTTTTTCTTATTTATTTCTAAATGGTAAAGTTATTGAAAATCTCTTTTTATTATTTTTTTTATAATAATTCCATAAATTCATCTAAACTTAAATCTTCTACTTTTACAGAATCATCTGTACTATAAAAAAAATCTATTACCTTTTCCATAATATATACTGGTTTAAATATTAAAATACTTTATATTCCTTATTATCTTTTGTTTTTATTTTTGCTTATTTTTTTGTTTTTATTTTCCATTCTTACTAATTATTATAAGAATTTATATAAATATAATTAAATATTTTACTTTGTCAATATTTATTGTTTAATATATTTATTTATAAATAAAAAAATAATTAGATTTTTTTCTAATTATTGAATTTTTTACTAAATATTCAATGTAAACTACATTGAGTTCTTATTTCATATTCATCCAAATCTGAAATATTAAATTCTAAATAAGCTGGTTCTCATGGTTTAAAAAATTCTTCATAAACCAAATCTCAATATTCATCATAAATACCTATATTTCAAACAAAATGTGTGCTTTCATTTGGATGATTAACTTCTATTTTAATATCTCAATTATCTAAAACTTCAATAACTGGTATATGCTCAACTTCAATTCATAAAATATCTTCTCAATCATCAAGAGAATGTATATGAGGAGTTATTTCTTGAAAATTTTCAGAACTTTCAAAACAACTTGGACAAACAAATTCATCTCTAATATCATCTAATTTAGTTCAATATTCAATTCAATCCTCTACTTCCCCATTAATTTCATCATATATATAACCACAATTAGTGCATAAATGTTTCATTTTTGTTTAATTATTTTTATTTTTAGTTATTTTAGTTATAATAAAAGAAAATACAAATTTAATTAAAATTATGGAAAAATACACAATTCAAGATAAGCAAAAATTTGATGAAATTATGTGAAATAAAAATCAACAATCTAATATTGAAAATATATTTTATAAAAAAACTGAAAAATATATCAAATTTATTAAATGGATTCCTTGAATAAGAATGATTTGAATTTGAAATTCTATTTCAATGAATTCTGCAACAAAAGATTCTGATATAGATTTATTAATAGTAACAGAAAATAAAAAAATATGGTTAGTTAGAATTTTAGTAACTATAATTTTTCAAATATTAAATGTACGTAAAAATGATAAACATCATGCATGAAGATTTTGTTTAAGTTTTTTTTGTACACTTAATTGATTAGATTTTTGAAAAATTAAATTAAAAAAAGACCCTTATTTATATTTTTGGATTCTCTATTTTAAGCCTATATTAGATTATAATTGAACTTATGAATTATTTTTAAAGAAAAATGAATCTTGGGCTGATTTATCTAATTTTAAAAAAGATATTAATAAAAATAAAACCTATATTAAATATAATAAAACTCCTAAAATATATAATTATCTAAATATATGAGAAATTTTAAATAAAATATTCAAAAAAATATTTCTTCCAAAAACTATTTCTTCATACAATAAAATAAATAAACCTTATGGAATAATTATATCTGATGATATATTAAAATTTCATAATTGAGATATCAGAAAAGAAATCTCAAAAAAAATGTGATAAATTATCACATTTTTTTAAACTTTTCTTATTTCAATTTTTCACATATTTCAATCAGAAATTTCTAAAACTTTAAATTTTAGCAATTCTTTTTTTGATTGTGTAAAAACTTCTAGTTCTATAACTTCTCATTTTTTTGGAAACCTTTCTAATATATCAGTTAAAACATAACTAAGAGTTTCTCAATTATATTTATCTTCACTCCAATCAAGATTAGAAAAATCTAGATTAAACAATGCTAAAGTTTCTTCAAAACCAATACTTGAATCAACTTCATAAATATTTGTACCTTTATTTTGTATTTCTTCAATTTCTTTATCAGTTTCATCTCTTATTTCTCAAAATATTTCTTCAATAACATCTTCTAAAGTTGCAATTCAAGCAACTCAACCATATTCATCTAAAACTACTGACATAACTTTGTGATTTTTTTGAAAATTTTCTAATAATTTATCAATAGGTTGATTTAATGGAACTTTCATTGGTTTTACTAAATTCAAGTCTGATAATCTTTGAGCTTTATCTGGAGCTGTAATCAAATCTCTTATTGTTAATATATGAGTTATATTATCAATTGTTTCATGATAAACTGGTATTCTACTATGTGTATGCTTTAAATAATAATCAAGTGCTTCTGTAACTGTAGTATCATCTTCTAAAGCTTCTAATTTAACTCTTGGAGTCATTATTTCCTCAACTGTTATTTCTCCAAATTCTAAAACATTTTTTAATTGTTCATGCTGTTTTTCTTCTAGTCATCAAGTATGTTTTCACATATCAATAAATGCTTCAACTTCAGATTCTGAAACCTGTTCCTGTTTAGTTTTTCAAGTAAATAATTGAATTAACTTTTCAAGTAAATAAACAATAGGATATAAGGCAAAAAGTAAAAATTTATAAATTTTTGAAACAGACAAAGAAATGCTTTCTGAATTTTTTGTAGCAAAACTTTTTGGTGCAATTTCACCAAATATAAGAAGTAGTAATGTAATAATTCAAGTAGCTAATCAAATAGCTAAACTTGCTTCCATTCATGAACTTTTTGCTAGATCTGTTGCTATTACAGTAGCAAAAGCTGCAGTAAAAGTATTAACTAAATTATTTCAAATTAAAATAGTAATAAGTAATTTATCACTTCTATCTTTAATGTATTTTAATTCTTTTGATCAAAATTTTCACTCTTTTACAAGAGCATCAACTTTATGTGAAGGTAAGCTCATCAGAGCTAATTCTGTACCAGAAAAAAATCCTGAAAGTACAAATAAAACAATAAAAATCAATATCGTTATGGGGTCCATTTATTTTTTTTAATAATTAAATTTAATCTATTTTATTTCTTTTTTCCCTTTTGTAAAGGTTTTTTTATTTTCTTAGTTTTTTGAAGTTTTTTCTTATTTTTTCAAATCATATAATCAAAATCTTTTATTAATCACATTAGAAAATAGAATAAACTTATACCTACCAACAATCATGCTAATCAAAAGAAATGTTCTGAAACTAATAAAATTACAAATGTTAAACTCATAGGTAATTTTAAAAAACTTGATACTATTTTTGGATTTAAATAATATGCTTCAATTGTATGCACAATTAATATTAATAATCAAATCACTGGTACAATCATAAAATCTCAATAAGTTATATATCATATAATCATTATTGGAATTGAAGATAGTATAACTCATAAAACTGGAATAAATCCCATAACAAAAACAATTAGTCCAAGAGTTAATATATATGGAAAAGTTGGATTTTCAGGTGTTGAAAAAACAAAACCTATAATTAATAATCAAATTGTTGTTAATGTTGCATTAACAATTGCTATCATTGCTTGAGCTTTTAATATTAATCAAAAACTTTTAACAACTTTTTCTAGCAATATTTCATATTCTGTATACAAAAATCAAAAATTAGATTCCTTAACTTTAGATAAATAAATTCATAATTTTTTTCTATCTATAATGAAAATAAAACTTAAAATAAGAGCAAGTATAATCTTTAAAATTGAATTTCATAAAATACTTAAATATGTAATTGTTTTAGTTTGAAAAGATTTAAAATCAATTCAAGTTCAAAAATTTTCAATATAATCTGTTATTTTTAAATTATCCTCAGGATCAATAACAATTAATTTTTGTAATAAACTTTCTTTAAAATCATTCACTGCTGTAATAATTTTAACTGAACCTGATTTTTCAGCTAAAGCTTCTTCTCATTGTATAAAAGTTAAATTTTCATTATTTCTATCCATACTATTTATAACAGAAAATTCATTTGTAATAGAATTAATTTCACTTTTTATAGTTGGAATAATATTTGCAAAGAAATATGTAATAATTCAAATAAAAATTATATATTCAATCAAAATAATTACCCAGATAGGCAATTTTTCTAAAAATCTAAAAAATAAAAATCTTTTTGATAATGAACATGATTTTTGTTTAATAAATTTTGCAATACTAAAAAATAAATATGCAAAAATGAAAGTAAGTAAAAATATACCTAAAAAATCTTTAAATATATATAAAAATAAAGCCAGTAAAGAATAAGCTCAAATTTTATGAAATGCTTTTTTATTGAATATTAAAGTAAGCATTTTTTTAAGTCCTCCCATTTTTTTAAAATTTTATTTAAATAAAAAATCTATAATTTTATATTATAGATTTTTTATATTTTTGCAATTTTCTATTTAAGATTTTAATATCATTCTTGAAAATTCTTATATTGTCTTTTTCATGTTCTTGCATTAATGTAACTTCATTTTTTTCAATAAACACTTATTGCAATATCTGGATTTCAATATCTATCTTCAATATATTTTATAAATCAAACTGCCTCTTCAATAGGATTTCAAATTCATTTTCTTCAATTTGGATAAAATTTATCAATATTTGATAATAATAATTGTCCCAAACCTGAAGCTGTTGATTTACTTCATATAGGATTTTTATTATTTGAGCTTAAAGCTCTATTCTTATATTCTCAAAGACTCATTCATTTTATAGTATAATTAAGATTACCTACTATTCAAGCTGACTCATTTGATAATATTTTATGTAGATGTGGATTTTCAGCCCAAGATTCATTAATTCCTGCAACTCTACAAGCTATTTTAAATAAAATAATTGTATCTTTATCTCATTTTTCAAATTTTTTTATTCTATTAATTCTATCAATAGTATTTTGAGTTATTTCTCAATCAATAACCTTATCCATTTCAATATCTGTAGAAATATAACTTGATTTGTTATCAATATATTTTTTATCAATTCAATAATTTTTAGCTTTTTCTTTCCATTTCTTTCATCAATAAATATTAAAAATTTCTAAAGCAAGTCTATTATTATATTTTCATTTTGAATCAAGTTCTGATCAAGTTCTATAAATACCTCTAATTCTATCAAATTCTGTTAACATATTTTCTAAAGCATAACCTCTTTCATCTTCTGATATTTTTTCTAAAGCTTCCTTAAAAGCAATAACTGCAAATTCTGGGTCAATTCATCTTAATTTTGCTTCTAATTTAATAGAATCTTCTAATGAAATATCTTCTTCATTTTCAATACCTAAATCATGTAATGTTTTATTTCTATTCTCTAATACTTTTTCTCTAGATTGTAACTTAGAAACTGTAATATGCGTATTTTGATGTATTGTAAGTCTCTTATTATTTTCTGTAAAAAATTCTCATAATTGACCACTTCTGAAATAAACTATTCCATTTTTAATTACTTGTTGTACTTCTGCTGGCAACAATTGTCATGCTGTTGTATTTAAATAAATTTCTTTATTTATCTTTTCTTTTCAAAATTTAAAATCAAAAGTAAGTGAACCTACTTCTCAATCCATAACATCTTCAATATTAACTTTTGCTTTTGTACATAATTTGATTCTAACTTCCCTAGGAAGTGATAATAATTCATTATAACTTCATTGTTTTTCAATAAATTTATTATATAATTCAGTAACTCTTTTTGAATGTCATTCTAAATCACCTCAGTCAAAATTATCTCAATTTTCTTTACTTTTACTTTCAATATCAACAACTAAATATTTTCTATTAATTATAGATCAAATTAAAGCATCAAAAGATTCTTCATCAAAATCAGAGTTTTCATTTAAAAAATTAAGTTTATCTTCTTCAAATTTATTTATTCATTCATCATTATCTTCAAAATAATCACTATTTTGTTCACTTAAAAATGAAAAATAAGATTTAACTTTTTCTTTTATTTCTTCATTTTTAATACTTGAAAAAAATTCTTTCTTTCTCTTTTGTATATCTGAATTAACATTTTCCAAAACATTTCTTTCTTCATGTGGTATAAAAGTTTCAATACTCATATTTTTTTACTTAATTATATATTATAATTAAAGAATATCATATATATAAATATAATACAAATAAAACATTATTTTTTTCTAATAAAACTTTTTATTTGCAAAAATAGTATTTATAAGATAAACTTAAAATAAGTTAAATAATTATTAAAATTAAAAAAAATGTTAGAAAAAGAAATAAAAATTTTAAAGATTAATGAGAAAAAATTAAAAAAAGATTTAGAAGAACTTTGAGCTAAAAAAACATTTGAATGAATAATTCATGATGTTTATTATGATTTTCCTGATTGAGAAGAATTAAAAATGGAAAAAAACAAAAGAATGTTTAGAATTAGAACAAAATGAGAAGAACATATCTATACAATAAAAAGAAAAAGAAAAAAAATGTGAGAACAAGAGTGAGCAATAATCAAAGATGAACATGAAACTCCTATCACTAATATAGAAAGCTTTTCAAAAGTTTTAGAAAAATATGGTATGACAAAAACCAGAGAAAAGAAAAAACATAGAACAAGTTATGCTTTAGCTTGAGCAGAATTTGATATTGATACTTATGAAGAAATTCCTACTTTCTTAGAAATTGAAGAATCTTCAAGAGAAAACATTAATTTTTGGATGAGAAAATTAAATCTTGAAAATCATGATATTTTATTATGAGGTTCTAGAAAAATATTTAAACATTACTGAGTTAAATATTTAGATTTTGATTGGAAAGAAGAAAATAAAAAACTAAAATAATATTAATTATTTTAGTTTTTTTATAACTTCATCAGTTTTAGTTGAATAACTAATTGCTATAAAACCTATATTATAAACTTGAGATAAAATAATAGAATGTAATCTAGAAGCAAGATTTAAATCTATTATTTTATTTGTATATATTTTATAAGATTCATCTAAATTATTACAAATTTTTATTTTATTAGAATTAATATTATTTTTTATTTTATTTAAAAAAATATAATCATTAGCTTTTTTATCTGTTTTATGAAAAGAATGTGGAATTAAAATAATTTCACAATTATTTTTTAAAAAATAATTAATTATTTCTATAATATTTTTTGTATAATTTTCCCTATTTTGATTTCTTAATGAAAGTCATATTTTTTTTCAAGATAAAGCTATATTATTTTTTTCAATAATATTTTTTATATTTTGTACATTTAAATTATCAACTTTTAAATATCATTTTAAATTATTTTGAATCTCTTTCTCTTGTAAATAGAAAGAATTAAAGATAGAGTTATAATTAGTTAAATTAGTTTTATTATCATAAAAAACTGGATCATCTAATAATTTTATATTATTAAAATTCAATTTTTTTAATAAATCATAACTATATTCATCTCTAACAGATATTTCATCAGATACTGAAAAAATCTTTTTTATTAATTTTAAATTATCTTTATTTTTAATATTTATTCAAACTCTAAAAAATTCTACTTTTTTATTAAAAAATTTAAATATTTTACTTCTAAATAATAATTGCTTTAATGGATTTCAAACTGATTGTATTTCATTATCATAAATTATTCAACCTCATCAAATAACTATTAAATCTGATTTAATAACTATCTTTATAAAAAGATAAAAATTAAAAATATTTTTAAAAATATTTTTAATTTGTTTTATTCAAATTGGAAAATATTCTAAATATTCTACATTTTTCTCTTTATAAAAATTATCTTTTAAATCATAAGTGAAAACTTTAAAAAATATTTCATTTTCAGAAATATTTTTCAATTTAGAATATTTTAATTTTAAAATTTCTATTTCATTTTTTAGAATTAATTCATCTCATAAATTCTGAGATCATATTGATGCAAATATAGATATTATCATAGTTATTTTATTTTATATATTTTTCATCTTGAGTATATATTTTTTGAATCTGGAGAAGTAATTGCTGGAAAAACTAAATCACATTTTCTTATTGTTGAAATAAAATCTAAACTATAATTACAAGGACAAGTATTACAAACAGAATTACCATAAATAAAACTATTAAATCCATTTTCTAAACAAGCATTTAAAGTTATTTTTTTAGGTACACAAAATCATTCAGTTTGACATATATTGGGATTATTATTTGTACACTCATATCATTTCTGACAAGAACAATTATTTCAACATTTTTCTTCTATAATTGGACAACCATTATTTTCTATAATTCATTTTACAGTAGGACAATTATCATCACAATCCATAATTCAATCTTCATCTGCATCTATAGTACATGAATCAAAATCTAACACTTTTATAACAACTGATGCTTCTCAAGTATTTCAATCCTCATCTGTAACTAATAATACTACTTCATATATTCAAGGATTTTTAAAGGTATTTTGTGGATTTTTAATTGCTCACCTATTTCAATCTTTAAAATTCCATTCATATTTATATTCTCATACTCATCAACTAACTATTCCTTCAAATTGTACATTTAATTGAACATTTCAAATCATTGGATCTGCTTCAATTTGTACATTTAATCATTTTTCATCTTTTATTCTAACAAAAATTGTTGAATAAGCTTCTGTTTTATTACCACAATTATCTTCTACTTTTAAAATAATCCTCCATTTCCCTTCACTTAAAAATTTGTAATCATTAATATATTTACCTTCTTTATGAACTTCATCTCAATTATCTATATTATAAAATGTCCAATTATAATTTTCATTATCAATTCATTTTTCACAAACTCATCAAATTATTCAATCTAAATCAAATGTATCTTCAAGTGGATCAAAGATTTTATCATCACATTCAACTCATTCACTACAATTTTTATCCAATATTTTTATTTTAATAGAAAGATCTATCTCTTTTTCTTGTATACATGAGTTAGATTTTAATGCAATATAAGCAATTCTAAGAAACTCTTCTTTAGATATATGTTTATATGGATAAATTTTATTATTTTGTTTTTCTAATAATTTATATATTTTCTCATTTCAATCTTTATCAACTTCTTTAAGTTGAAATTCTAATGCTTTTTGTAAATATCAATAAAATGTATAAGGTTGTCATAAATAATTTTTTACAGAAACATCTTCAGCTAAATCTTCTGTTATCTCTCAAGAATAAATTTTTTCTAATACTTTTTTGTTATCTTCTATTGTAAAAATACCTGAATTTCTTAAAAGAACTGCTAGTGCCTCATCTAGAGTTATTTTATTATCTACACAAAATGGTCTTTCTCACTCTACTTTTTCTTTTCATTCACATTCATATCATTCATCATATCATTTAACATATCATAACTTATCACTTTCTGCTATACAATAAAAATTTTTATTATTTTTAGAAACATCATAAAATGTTTGTGTTTTTGAATGTTCTTTCAATAATCTGAAATCAGTGTTTGGACTAATACATCTTTTACAAGTCACTTCCATAGAAATTCATACAAACTCATCTCTATTTAATAACTTTTTAGGGTTAAAATTTCAATTTGAATCTGGGTAAATCATTCATCTATCATAAAGTGTTTGAAGTTCATTATAAAATTTATAATTTTTATCAATATCTAAAAAAACTTTTTCTACAGGAATCTGTGCAGAAAAAACATTATTTCATAAGATAAATTGTGAAATAATTAAAATCAGAAATATAAAAATTTTTTTTATCATTTTTTATTAATTAACAGCATACATAACAATTCCAGCAGCAACTGAAACATTCAAACTTTCTTTTTGTCATCTCATAGGAATTATAACTTTTTTATCAGAAATTGAAAGTATTTTTTCACTTACTCATTTTACTTCATTTCACATTACAAGACAAACTTTTTCTTCTTGTATATTAAATAATTCTTTATAATCAACTGAATCATCACAAAGTTCTACTGACCAAATTTTATATCATTCTTTTTTTAAATTATCTAAAACTTCTGATACATCATTAAAATATTCCCAATCAATAAATTTTTCTCATCATAAGGCTGTTTTTGCAATATCATTTCTTGGTGGATAAGGAGTATAGCCTGTTAATAGAAGTTTTTCAAATCCTGCTCCATCTGCATTTCTAAAAATAGCACCAACATTTTGCATTGATCTAATATTGTCTAATAATATTATTTTTGACATATTTTTATAATTTTAAAATTAGTTTATTTTATTATATATAAAAACAAAAAAAAGAGAAATTTTTTCTCTTTTTTTATCCTATTTTTCAAATAATTTTTCTAATAATTTAGATCTTAAATACTTTAGTAAATTATTTATTTTTTCATTATTTTTATATTTATCCTGTAATAATAAAATATCAATTTTATTAATGACTTTTACTATTATTTCTTCTCTCTTTTCAGAATCAATTTTATTAATTTTAGATATAAAATTATATATTGCTTTTCTATATTTATAAGAAATATTTTTTCAATATAACTCTTCTTGTAATTGTTTTATTTTTTCTTTTTTAACCTCATCTCAAATATAATTTGCTTTTATTATCCATCTACCTGCAATTCCTCAAATAGGAGTACAAGTAAACATAGTTAATGTTGAATTTTGTATTGGTTTTAAAACTCAAACATCAGTTGGTTTTGTATTATAAGAATTAGTTACTTTATATCTATATCTTTTAAATTCACCGTTTTCAGCTTTTTTATAAACCCAAACTTCTTCTCACTTATCAAGTTCAATAATTTTACCAAAATGAGTTTTATATCTACCATCATCATTTTTCCAATAACTTGAATGACCAAAAATTACTTTATTTCCTGGTTTTCCAAGTTCTCAAGAATTTGGATATTCCATTGCTCAAGTTTTTAGATAATCATTTACATGAATTTCTTTTCAAGAAACCATTTTATTAAAATCAGTAGTATTCTTTGGAATTCTATTTACTGGAATTACCAATCAATTACTAGGAATAACTACATATTCATCTCTATTTTGATCTACTTTTGGTAGAACTTGTTTCCAATAATTAATATCAGAATTATTACTTCAAGCTAATCTAAATATTTCTTTTGAAGGAAGATTTACATCAATAGAATACACTTTTCTTCTATATGTTCTTTTTTCAATAGAAGTTCAAGTTTTTGGTAAAACTTTTGGTAAAATAAATCATTGTTCTACTTTTTCTTCTTTTAGTAAATTTTCTAATAATTTTTGTTTTTCTATTAATTTTTCATATTCTAATTTTAATTTTATCTTATTTTCCTCTAATATTTTTTTCTTTTCTTCTTTTTCTATTTTGTCTTTTTCTTCTTTTTCTTCATTTTTTTTCAATTCTTCTTGTTTATTTTTTTCTTCTTCTGTTTCTTTTATATTTTCTTCTTTTTCTAATTCTTTCTTTTTATCTGGATTTTCTCAACATTTTCAATCATAATAATTTCATGAAAAATCTCATCAATTTTCATTACATACATCCATATGTCTCAATTTTGAACTTCATCATCATGATGACTTTCTTATAATTATTAATTCATTACTTGTAGTAGTAGAATCAAATCCTTCATCTATTTCAGCAGTAATAACTGTTTTTACTTTTGATCAAACTGGTCAAGTAGCCTTAGTTTTAAAAGTAACTTCTTCTAAAATATTTGGAGTAATACTTGTTATAGTAAAACTTATTGTTCAAGCATTTTCATCTATCACAATACTTCAAGTATCAACTAATGTTCAAGAGCCAAAATCTAAACTTCCAGAAATATAACTAACTGTTCAAGTATTATAAGTTAAAACAACTTGCATATTAGTTCATGTTGCACTTCAAATATTTTTTATAGTTGACTTATGAGTAAGTAACTCATTTGGATATAAACTTCCTCAATTATCATCAGTTATTACTGAACTTGTTTCCAATTTAGGAGCAATAATAGTTAAATCTACAGAAGGATTTCATCAAATGGCTCCTTCTGGAGTATCTGAGACATTTGCAATGGTAGTTATAGTAGTACCATCTGGAGTTGTCTGATTAACATCTATTTTATAAACAATAGTAACAGAATCTCCTACTGAAATATTTATACCACTTAAAGTTAAAACTCAATTATTATAAGTTCCTCAAGTTGAACTATAAGAATTTGTTGATCAAGCTGGAACTGATTGTAGACTAAATGTAGCTCATGATAAGTATTCAGGAATATTTATAATTGTTGAAATATCTGTTAAATCAACATTTCATGAATTAGTTAGTGTGACAGTATAGGTATAAACTTCTCAACCTAAATGATCTCATCAATTATCATCTACAACCTCTATTTTTTCATTTAAAATAGCATCTTGATAAATAAAAGATGTAGTATCACTAGTTTTATAATCATTTATTCAGCCATCACCATTTCTTTCAGTATTATCTGAATTTGAAACAACTGGATTATAATTTCATGCTTGTGATGTATAAACTAAATTTCAAGTTAAAGTTAAAGTATCTCACAAGTTATGATTTTCATCAACATCTGCATAAATTTCAAATGTTAATGGATTTCAAGTATTAACTGGTAATTTATCTGCTTTTATTATATTTCAAACTCTTGTTAAATTTTCAACTCATCAAGTATTTGTAATATTTATTGATCAAGTATAGGTAACTCAACTAGCTAATAATGTAGTTAAATCTAAATCAAAAGCATCTGTTGTTCAAGTATTTGTAATAGTATAAGTATACTTAACTTGTTTATCTACTTGATTATAAGTATTTGAAATATTTAGATTTAAATATGGTTCAACCACTACTATATTATTTGTTGAAGCATTTTTTTCATCTCATCAATTATATAAAGCTTTTACTTGATGAACTTTTGTATCTCAAGCATTATTATCACTAGTGTTTAACAATACAGTATCAAAATTTATAATAATTTCTTCTATTTCAGAGTTATTATCATCAGAGTTTACTACATCTGTAAATTCCCAAATCATACCTGTAGAAGTAAATATAGGTTGTTCTGATCAAGAATAAGTAATAGAATCATGTATTATAGTAATTGATCAAGTATCAACAGCTATTCCATTTGGAAGTAAGTCTTCTATCCTTATATTATCAGTAGTTCATTCTGAGATAGGAACTTTAATTGTATAATTTGAAACATCTCAAATTGCAACATTTTGAATTGTATTTAGGATTGCTACCAAACTTCAATTTACAACTACCTGAATAGAATCAGTATTATTAGAGTTATAACTTCTTTCATTTAAATTATCTCAAGGCATTGAAGTATAATCAACAGATACTGTTCAAGTTAAAATATCTCAAGCTGATACTCAAGAATCTAAAATAGTTTCATAAGTATAAGTAATTATTTCTCAAATATTTAAAACACTTGTTCAACTAGAAGTATAATATGAACCTGAACTTGTTACATTATCTGGTTGTTCATCATTCCATTCTAAATCATAAGCTGGAGCAGTACCATTATTTGTAATAGTTATTGTAGTTTGTGCTATATCTCATGCATCACCAGTAATAATATCATACTCTTTAGTAATATCTAAATTTGGTTCAACTATTTCTAAATTTGTAGTAATTAATTTATTATGAGAATTATCCCACTTAGTATTTAAAGTAGAAATTACAGAATCTCAAGCAATTTGTGAGTCATCTTTCACAACTAAATTTGATAATAATTCTAATACTTTTGCTCAACTTCAAGCATTAAGTACTATTGGATTAAAACTATAAGTTATAACATTATTATTTATAGTTATTCATGATAAACTAGAAGATAAATCTCAATCTAAAACTGAACCTGTTAAAAATTCATATCAAGCAGGTAGGGTTTGAATAACAACAAAACCTGTAGAAGTAGATTCTGGAAAAGTTATTATTGTTTTATATTCAGCTTCTTCTCAAATTGCTAAATCATATAAATCAGAATTAAATTTTCAAGTACCAGTATCAGGATTATTTGTTGATATAATATTATGAGTTAATAAAATATCATTTATTGTAAAATTAACAGTTTTACTTCATGTATAAGTTTTTTCATTATCTGAATTATTAGCTTCAAGTGAAGAATAACTTAAATCAGCAGTATTTGGAATAAAATCCTGTGGGGATGTATTTTGATTAACTAAAACTTGAAAAGTAACTCAAGTAGAACTTCAAGAATTTAGTTTATCTAAAATAATTCAAGTATTTGATAAAAACTCATCTTCAGAACCAGTAAATCAATTTAAAACCAAACTTCAAGTTACAAAAGTAAATCTATTATCTAAAATATCTTTTAAAACTAAATCATATGCATTAGCATTTCAATTATTTTCTAAAGAAATTGTATAATCTAAAGTATCTCAAGCATCTCATGTAATAGCACCACTTAATGATTTATTTAAAACAATATTTGGTTGAACAACATTTACAGGAGAATTTTCACTTATACTTAATCAATCATAATTAAATACACCAATACTATCTTTTATTCAGTTAGTTGCTGTTGTCTTAGTTAGATATTCTGTATGTATAACAATTGTTTCATTTGTTGTATTATCTGTATTAGAATTAACAATATTACCAAAATCAATATTATTTGTTCAAGAAGTAAAGCCAGTTCCAGTAGAAAAATCTAAACTTCAACTTGTAGAAATAACAGATCATGTTAACAGTAATAATCTATTATAAACTTGTCAATCAAAACTAGAATTATTATAAGTCCCTCCTGGTAAAGTAATAATTGTTTCAAAAGTAGCTTCTTCTCATATTTCTAAATTATTATCAGAAGATCAACTTTCAGTTGTTGAAATTAAAGTTCTTATAATTGTTGGTTGCTTAGTTTTAAAACTAGAATTATCTTCAATTGGTCAAAAATTATGTAAACCATCTGATACAGCTGAATCAGATGCATAATAATCTAAACTAACTGTATTAACCTTGAATTGATTATTAATAAGTAATCAAGTTCAAGCTTTTACTTTATAATCAATAATAACTCAACTTCATGCTCATAGAACAGATCTTCAATTTGATTCATCAAAACTAATAGATAAAACATTTCCAGATTGAGTTAAATCAGAACTTGAAATAGTAAATCAAGAACCAGTTATTGAATAAGAATCTAATGTTAAATTATCAGGTAATGTATCTATTAAATTTTCAATATAAGCAGTCTGTTTACCTATATTATTTATTTCAATTTTATAATCTATAAAACTTCATGCTTCAATATTAGATCCACTAAAAGTTTTAGATAAAGTTAATTCAGGAACTCATAAATCAAGCTCTACATCTTGAATTTCTAAATTATTTACTATGGCCTGATCATCATTTACAGAAGCAAAAGAAACATTTTTTAATGCAGCTAATCAAGAAGTTATTCAGCTTGGCTTTATATCTAAAACCTTAACTTTAAAAGTAATTGCAAATGTTTTAGCCAAAGAACCTGAACCTAAATTAAATTCTATATTATTTGCAGGAGTTTCATTAATCCATCAAGTTGAAGTTAAATCAAGTCAATTAAAACTATCATCAGCAGTTCAGTCATTATTATCATCATTTATTTCAATTGAATCTCAATTTATATCTAACAAATCTGAATTAGTTTGAAAAGTATAATCATAAACTTCAGTGTTTGGTCAAACTATTAATGGTAAAGCATCTATTACCTTTGCATTAATAAATTCAACATTAGGAAAATTCATAACTAAAGCATATTGAATTTCTGAAGCAACAGGAATACTTTCAGGTAATCAAGTATCTGAATCATAAACTGTTCCATCTGGTGTTGTAATTTTAACTATGTATTTTTTATTAGTTGGATCTGGTGCTTGTATAATAGCTGAATCAGTATATGAAACAGTTGAATCTATTAAACTAGAATCAGTATATCCCCACTCTTCATTATTTTGACTATCTGATATAGTACCAAAAAATCTAGCAGTATTTGTTAATGTTTCAGAATTTTCAAAATTAATATCACCATCATTTTGATAATCTCAATCAACTAGAGCTTGATATTTTATAACTAAATCATCATCTGCTTTTAACTCTCAAGAATCTAATTTCCATAAAATCTTTGTATCTCAATTATCTAAAGTTCAAGTAGATACAAATTCTAAAATATTTCATCCTCAATTATTAACACTAGAAACTACTCCTGAAAAACTTAAACCATCTGGAAGAATATCTTCAATATATGTACCACTTCAATTAGTTGAAAAAGCAACATTTCTAGCAACATTTAAATTTATTGTATAATCTAAAACATCTCAAATAACAGCTTGTTGAATATCATCAACAACTCACATTGGTCAAGTTACTCATTTTGAAAGTATAGCATATCATAAATATTCTATATGACTTCTTTCAGGAACTAATGTAGTAGAATCAACAGGAATATCAGAACTTCAATTATTCCAAGTTCATTCTTGTAATTGAATAACTTTATTTTCTGAAGGAGTTCTATCAGCTATAACAGAACCTGTATCTAATAAAATAGTTGTTCCAGAATAAGAAGAAATAGGAAAAGCTAAACTTAATGTTTCATATTTAATTTCTAAATCAGTTCAAACTCAAACAGTTATTCAAGACATATATAAAGTAGTCTCTCAAGGATTTGGAGAATTATAAACAACTGAAATATTTGAAACTCAACCTGTTTGAGTAAATCAAACAAATTTTCTATTATTTGGAATTACATCTTTAATAGAAAAATCTTTTAAATCTCAAAGAGAATTTCATTTAATAGTAATTATATTTGTATGATCATGACCTATTAATCAAACTCAAGCTCAAGTTTTTTCTATATCAAAAGGAATAAATTGTGTATTTAAAATAACAAAAGGCAAATCTTCTAAATCAGTATTTTCATCTATAGTATCTGGAAAGTTTATATCTCTTATATTAGGACTCTCATTAGCTAAATCAACTCAACCAGATAAAGTGCCTTCTGGAGCTCAATCTGGGACAGTTCATCTACCATAAATACTATCATCTGCATAAGCTAAAATACTAACTTCATAATCTTCTAATAAATCTGCAGAATTATTAGATTTTAAAATTAAATTATATTCCTGAATACTTCAAGTTAATAAAAAATTAGTTGTTTCAAAAAATAAAAGTTTTCTATCTCAACTTCTTTGTGAAATAATAACTTCTCTTGAATAATTACCTAATTCAGGTGAAGAAACAAATTCTATTTTATCTTTTGGTAAATTTAAAATAAAACCATTTTTATAAGCAGTTGCCTCTGAATCATTTTCATTTTTTAAAGAAAAACTATATTCAAAATTATCTCATATGATTGAGCTAGGCTCAAGATTAGAATTTAAAGTTAAATTTAATTTTGCAGTACCATCTCAATCATCTCAACCAGCTACTACACTATTTACTCCTCAAAAAATTGGAAACAAATTGAATAATAAAGTAAAAAGTAATATTTTTGCTAAAATTTTTTTCATTTTTTTTTATTTAAAAATAAGTTATTTAATAGAAATAAATTTATAAAAATATATTAAATACTCAAAATATTTATTTTTATAAATTTATTTCTATACAAGTATTTCAAGATTTTTCATATCAATTTTGACAAGTCCATGCACAAACATAATTATATACACTTTCATAACTAGGACTTCAATATTCTATTGGTGGATTTACATATTTCCGAGTTGTATAATTACTACCATCTAAATATTCTACTTTACCTCTTATAATTCATTCTGTTCACTCTCATCTTTTAGGAGGAGTTCATTTACATTTATGATACCTAAGTTGTTTTTCTCCTGTTTTAGGTTGTTTACAATTAAATCTTCTATATCACCATTTATACACATGTCCAGCAGAACTATAATCTATCCATCATCATCTCCAAGCATTTTTAGCATCAACAATCATTCATATAGACTTACAATATTTTTCTGCACTAACATCATCATAATACTCAAGTCATTGATATTTTTTACAACCATTTCAAACTCTTGTATATCAATTTTCACAAGTCCAAGCACACTCTGTTAGTTTTTCTTCTTTATCTACATAATGAAAATATCTATCTTTCTTAGAAGTAGTATCATTATATGTTTTTATTACTTTAAGTCCAAATCCATAAGCTGATTTTGGATAATCTCACAAACATTTATAAACTAAAACCCCATCTGCTGTACATTTATAATTTATATCATTTAAATTAAACATCTCTCAAAATTTATATTTTTTATGTCTATAATAACATGTATTATCAGAAAAATCTAATAAAGAAGAATTATTATCATTAGCAGTAATTTTACAAACTTGATTTTCTTTTAATAATATTTTATTAGAATAAACATAATTGTTACAATGAGGTTTTATATTTTTAATTCATTTTTCTTTTAATAAATTATACACTTCTGTTTTTGTTATACATTTTCAATTATATTTAAGTCAATAAGTTTTTATAATTTTAATTTCATCTTCCCATTGTCATGATGGACAAGATATTTCTCAATTTACTAACATAGTTCCACCTCATACACACTTAGCATTTGGATAAACTTTCTCTTCTGTTTTATAAACACACTTTACTAAGCCTCATAATGGTTTTAAATTATTTTTATTATTTTTACATTCATATTTTATTGCACATCAGTTATCATCTTTTTCCTTCACAACTATTTCTCAGTTTGGACAAAATGTAGTTGGATCTGGATAATTTGATGGACATGAAGCTGATATTCAATTATTACTATTATTATCACCTTGATCAACAATATCATTAACAAATCATCAAAGTTCATCTTCAATATTATCTCATCATAATTTAGCAATATAACAAATCATCATTTTATCTAAAAAATCATAAGCTTCTTTTTTTAATATTGAGTTTTTATCTATAAATTTAATTTTTTTTCTAATTCAATTAAATATTTCTATTTTCTTCTGATCAGAATAACTTGATATTTTTTTAGTTATAATCTTATCTATTTTTATATATAACTTTTTTCTTAAATTTTCTTTTAATGTCCAAGTTCTTGAATTATTAATTTTATCTAAACAATTATTATTATTAGTAGTAGTATTAGTATTAGTAGTAGTATTATTAGTAGTATTATTAGTAGTATTATTATTAGTAGTAGTAGTGTTTTTTATATATTTTTTACAATCTTTCCAACCTCAATTCATAAATTTAATAACATCATTTTTGTTACTAAAAACATTTTTATAATCAATATAAAATCTTTGATCTGCCCATCATTCTTTTATATGATATTCTTTACTAATTTTTTTTATATCATTAAAATTTTTTCATTTAATTAAAGTATAATTATTACTATTTGAATATAAATTATCCTTATCATCAACAACAAAGACACAAACTATTTCATCTCTATACTTCATGTAATGAGAATCTCATCAATTATTTAAACATCATTTTTTAATTCATTCATCAGTATATCTATAAGCAGAATTAGATGTTGTTTCATATTCTTTTTTTTCTTCATATTCACTAGTAAAAAAAGTAAATTGTCAGTCTAATTTTTGAAACTTTTGATCAGCCCTCATTCATCATAAATTATTACAAAAACTATTCCAAGGATTACGTTGATAATGACTATAATGATCATTGTAAGGAAAAATTCTTAAAACTCTTTTTAAATTAAAATTACTTTTTCACCATTTACCTGTTTTTTCATCTTGTCTCCATGGATGTTTAATTATTCATCAATCCCGATGAGACACATCAAAAGAAGTTATTTTATATGCATAATTCCAATTATACTCACTAGTTTGATTAGAATTAGTTCTTCAAAAATCTCAAATTTTTATAATTTTAGTATAATTTCATGACCAAGGAAAATCTTTATTTACATCATTTGCAAAAACTATACTTCCTACAAATAATGACAAAATAATAAATATAAATATTTTTTTTAACATAATTAAATAATTATAAAATATAACACAATAATTATAAGAAAAAATTATTTAAATTCAAATTAAAAAGGACTATAATAGTCCTTTTTAATTTTTATTATCTTTTAAATATTAAATCTATTTTACACATATTGCATGAATTTCAGGAGTATAAGATGAAGCAGCTCATGAAATATCTATTGATTTTCAATTTGTAAAATTCCAAGCTGATATCATTTTTTGATTTCATAATGAAGTATTACTCCACAACCATACATTATATTGTTTTCATAAATTAACTCTTAAATATGATAATTCTCTTATTGTAGGTATTCTCCAACTTCATCATAAAGAATTACAATATTCTTTTGCTCCATTATATGACTTATATTTGTTAGATATACTACTCCATTGTAAATTAAACAAGTCTAAATAATCTCATACATTTTTAATACAAAAAACTGTTCATTTCTTATATCCATCATACATTCATAAAATACCTCTATAATTATCTATTATATAATAATTATTCTTATAAGAATCTTTTGTCCAAGAACTAGATCAATATACCTTAAAAACATCTTTAATCTTAGATATGTAAGCAGGTCATTTTTTAGTGTAATCAACTATATTATAAAAATCAACTACTCTAGGTAATTTCCATCAACCTCATGATTCAGATAAATTAGAACAATAATTATTTGCCTCATTATATGTCATTAATTTATCTGTAAAATACCACTGATTTCATTTTTTATCATATACCTTTACTTTTTCACAAGTATTTCAAGTTTTAATATATCATATTTCACATTTCCATGCACAAATATAATTTTTATTTGCCTTATCTGTATATGTCCAAGTTGTATATTGACTATCTATTGGATGAGTTTCTCTTGATAAAAATACTCATTCTCATGTTGGTTTAGTTCATTCACAAGCAGGATCTTTAACACATTTATTGTCTCATACCTTATGATATCATTTTGGACAATAATACAAAGTACAAGGTCTTAATTTATTTAAATTCACCTCTCAATTTGTAGAAATTTGCCAAGATGCTACAGGACTAACCTTATTATAAAACTTTGACCCCAAATAAGTACTAGTATAATATTTTGGTCAAGGAATATATTTTGAATCAAAACCATCACTTCAAATATAACACTCTTTAGGATAATTTCTATCTATTTTAGATGATTCTGTACATCATAATCTATTAATTTTATACGCCCAATAACATCAACTGCTTCATCAGCATACTCTTGTAGTTCTATCTATTGCACTTTTAGAATTATCAAACTCCTTTCATCTTAATTCACAATATTTTTTTGCATATTTTAATGCATCTATTTCTCTATCATAATATCATTTAGTATAAGATAATGGATATAATATTTTTCAAATTGTTTCTACTTTATTATCTTTTTTACAATTAAAATAATAATAAAACTCATCGATTTTAAAACTAGCTTTTTCATATCATCTTATCTTACAAAAATATTTTGGTTGTTTTTCCTGATCAAAAGAAAGAGAAGAAGAGATTCCTTTATAAATTTCATCTAAATCATTATTCAATAATTCACATTGAGTATGTTTTCATTCATCAATACAATCCCATCTTTTATAAAAAAATTTTATATTAGATGGAATCTCTGAATAATGATTAACAGAAGGATCTACTATTGTAGTATTTCAAACTATTCCTTGTTTACAAGTATTATATTTTATTCAACAAATATTTGGATCTCATTTAATTAATCATGAATTTCAAATTATTCAATTAATATCTCAGTTATTATTATAACACTTAATTTTTGTAATTATAGAATTACAAGGTCATACTACACAACTTGCATTACTAGATTCTAATATTTTAAAATTATTATATCATTTAGTTTTACAAAAAGATAATAAATTATTTCATTTATTTTCTAACTGGATAGAAAAGATTTTTCAATTTTCATTACTTTGATTTTCTTTACATTCATATTTTATTGCACATCAGTTATCATCTTTTTCCTTCACAACTATTTCTCAGTTTGGACAAAATGTAGTTGGATCTGGATAATTTGATGGACATGAAGCTGATATTCAATTATTACTA
>Ga0256843_1000138_pt1 | contig 62972 bp, 65 predicted proteins | sample AlvinellametaG_FD_191572 | JGI IMG/M metagenome (GOLD analysis project Ga0256843, IMG submission 191572) | Pompeii worm associated microbial communities from hydrothermal vent at the East Pacific Rise, Pacific Ocean - Alvinella | ecosystem: Host-associated > Annelida > Integument > Unclassified ...
GACCGGGTTGGACGAGCCACTGGTGTACCAGTTGTCCTGCCAAGGGCAGTGCTGGGTAGCCAAGCTCGGAAGGGATAACCGCTGAAAGCATCTAAGCGGGAAGCCCACTCCAAGATGAGCCTTCCCTGAAGGGAGCATGAAGACTACATGCTAGATAGGCTGGGGGTGTAAGCCCTGCGAGGGGTTGAGCTGACCGGTACTAATAACCCGATTGGCTTTCAAGTAGCGATGGACAAGGCTTTTAACAGCTAACTGAGAGGTTAGTGTATTGGTAATTTGTAATTGGTTATTTGTTAAAACAAATATAGCATTAACTATTAACCAATAAAAATAACAAATAACTAATAACTAATACAAATATATAGTATCAATCCTAGTGGGAAAAGCGTAGGGGAGACACCCAGTTCCATTCCGAACCTGGCAGTTAAGCCCTACAGCGCTGATGATACTGCTTCCTTCGGGAGTGGGAAAGTAGGTCCCTGCTAGGATTGGTAGTGTATACTTTAATGTTTAACTATCTTAGTGTCTGTCACTGATTTATTCTCTTTCATATATTGGTTGTTTTTTTTATTTCTATCTTTATTATAATGATAGCTGTGGAGATTTTTTGGGATTCTTCGGACTTCGTCCTCAGAATGACGACTAAGTCTTTGGAATGACTAATGGAAGGGATTCTTCGGCACTGTGTGCTTCAGAATGACGAAATGAGATACTTCGGACTGAGTCCTCAGTATGACAAAAGAAGGGTGTGCGTCATATTGAGCGTAGCGAAATATCTCAGTCCGGGATTCTTCGGTCGCTACGCTTCCTCAGAATGACGTTGGGGCAACCCGAAGGACCTCGCAAAAGGATTATGATTAGGGATTCTATGGGATTCTTCGGCACTACGTGCCTCAGAATGACGAACGACATACGTCATATTGAGCGTAGCGAAGAGTCTTATGAGATGATTTCGCTTTAAGAATTCTTCGTCTACTTTGTAGATTTAGTTTGACGATTTTTGTTATAAAATACAATCCAACGAATAATACTCTTTTGTAGTGCAATGAATAGAGCCGTGCTGTTTTACGAATGTAGAGGCATCTAAGGCTATAATTTCTCTGTTAGGAAACATTTCTTTAAATAAATCTTTAACGTATTTATCTTTTATGTCGTTATAAGTTGGTAAGATTACCGCGTCATTTATAATTAAAAAATTCGCATATGTTGCTGGAAGACGATGATTGTCAAAATATTTTGCGTTTGGAAGCGGGATAGGTATAAGATTAAAAGAGGTTTTTTTTAATTCGTTTTCCATGAGTTTTAATTCTTTATAATGAATCTCTTTTTTGTTTTCACATTTGCAATAAGCTATCGTGTTTTTATTTACGAATCTCGCAAGTGTATCTATATGAGAATCGGTATCGTCTCCTTGTAAAAATCCATGATTTAGCCAGATTATATTTTTGACGCAAAGTTCTTTTTTTAAAAATTTATCTATTTCTTCTTTGCGTAAAGGATAATTTCTGTTTTTTTCAAGTAAACATCTTGAAGTCGTAAGTAAAGTTTCACCGTTAGTATCTATGCTTCCTCCTTCTAAAACAAAATTAAAACTTTTATCTATTTTAAAGATTTCTCTTGAAACGTTATTGTCTAAATTGGAAGGAAACTTTAATCCCCACCCGTTAAATTTAAAATCCAACAGTTTTATTTTTCCTTCTTTTTTTATACTTATAGCTCCGAAATCTCTAACCCATGTATCGTTGTTTTTAATTTGTTTAAAAATAAAATTTTTGTGTTTTAGATGTTTAATTAACTCTTCTTCTTGATAACAAATCAATACTTTCTCAAATGCCGCTATTGCATAAGCTAATTTAGTAAAAGCTTCTATGCTCTCTTTAAAGCAACAAGTCCAGTCGCTATTTTTATTAGGAAATACTATTTGGACGAATGCTTGTTTTTCCCACTCGGGTATTAGATAGTCCATATTTACCCTTTTTGTCGCAAATTATACAAAAAGATATTGAATAAAAAACTATATTAAGGTAAAATTAAACGCAAATTAAAAAAAGGAGAAAGTGATGAGTAACAAACTTGCGTTTTCACTTGCTTGGGAGTTTATTAAAGGCAACTGGAAACTAACGATTATTACTATAATAATCGAAATCGCATTAATGGTGTTAGGATTTATCCCGGTGATAGGGGTAATATTTTCGTTGTTGGTAGGATTGGTTGTATTTAACGAACAAATCTATTTTGGAAAACTTGTATTAAATATTAGAGATACCGAGGGGATAAGACAAGCGGCTCAAAAAACGGAATTGATGGACTTTTTATTTAAATATTTTAATATTTCGTTAGGGACGTATCTTGGGTCTTTGATTATATTTTTGATTTTGGGGATATTGGTGTTTATTCCTATGAGTGTAGGAATTTCTACTGATATATACGGTAATCCGCATATTAACGCAATAGGTATTTTAGGATTCTTGGTATTTGCAATAGTCCTTTCGATGTTAGGATATATCTATCCGGCTGTAATGGGGGAAATTATTAAAAGTGAAACATTTGGGGAAGCGTTTAAAAAGGTCTTTTTACTTTTTAATATGACGCTTTGGAAAAAATCGTTTAACAAACACTATTTTGTATTTACGTTTTTGTGGTTTTTAATTGTGCTTGGCATGGTGATAGTTAGCGAATTGTTGATAATGACGGTAATTTTGCTTCCGGTAGGAATGTTGGGAATGTATTTTATGGGATTGTATAACGGTGCGGCGTTTGTATTTGCGTCCGAAATTATAGAATCCGCTCCTCAAAAAGTTCAAGAAGACAATTCTCAAACAGAAGAATCTCAAGATTCTAAAGAAGAGGAAAAACCTCAAAACGAAAACGAAGAGAATTAATTTAATTCTCTCGGGTTGGCTTCTTGCCGGCTATCGCACTTGCGGCGGCTACCGCTGAATTGCTAAGATATACTTCGCTGTTTCTGTCAATTTTATTTTGATTTATAAAATTTTATTCTTTTAAGTTGTCGTATTGCGACGTATTTGAAAATTTACTCTCCTATGCTATAATACTTATAAATATAAGTATAAAGATAGCCAATGAAAGCAATAGGAATAAGAGAACTTCAAAAAAATCCTTCATTAATAACCAAATGGCTTGAGAACAAAGAATACACAATCATCACAAAAAGAAATAAACCTATAGGAATAACCATATCGTTTGATGATAAAATCATAACCGAAGGATTAAAAACTTCCTTTTTAATAGACGCATATCAAAATTCCCTTATTGGACTTGGGGAACTTGCGAAATCTTTGAATATGAATAAAAAAGAAGTCATTAAATTTTTATCCTCATTAGGAGTTGACGTAATCGATTATGATTTTGAAGACGATTTAAACACGGCAAAGAAGTTTTTGTAATGATTATAAGCCACAGCACAACCCTTATAATTTTAAGCGATCTAAAAAAACTTGATTTACTTACTGTTTTTGAAAAAGTTTTTATTCCACAAAAAGTTTACGAAGAAGTTACCTTCAAAAATGCTATTGATTTGCCGGAATTTATAGAAATTATTGAAACTCCCGAAAACGAACTTTTAAGCAACCTCAGAAGAATTTTAGATGAGGGAGAAAGTGAAGCAATTACACTTGCGGTTGAAAAAAATCTACCTCTTATAATAGATGAGAAAAAAGGCAGAAAAATCGCCAAAAACCTCGGTATTGAAATTATCGGACTTCTCGGTATTGTGTATCTTAATTACAAAAAAGGCAATTTATCCAAAAAAGAAATTGAAAAATTTATAGATAATGCACTTTCAAACGGATACCGGATATCCGAGAAACTTTTAAAACAGTTTTTTGAGAGTATTTAATATTTTTAATTCTTTCATATAAACTATGCAGACCATAAAAAGCGAAAATATTTAATGTAAAAAAAGAGATAATTTCAAAAAAGGAAGAGAATTAATTTAATTCTCTCGGGTCGGCTATTTTGCCGGCTATCGCACTTGCGGCGGCTACCGCTGAATTGCTAAGATATACTTCGCTGTTTCTGCTTCCCATTCTTCCTCTAAAATTTCTGTTTGTTGTAGCTACGGCTCTTTCACCATCGCCAAGTATTCCCATATATCCTCCAAGACATGCTCCGCAAGTAGGATTTGCTACCACTGCTCCGGCATCTATGAGGATATCAAGAATACCTTCGTGTTCTGCTTGTTTGTAAATTCTCTGGGTAGCCGGGGTTACTATGAGTCTGACTCTTTTGTGGACTCTTTTGCCTTTAAGGATTTCTGCGGCAATTCTAAGGTCGCTTAGCGTTCCGTTCGTGCAACTTCCGATATAAACTTGATGGATTTGTATATCGTCTTTTACGGCTTCGGAAATCGGTTTGCCGTTGCTTGGCAAAAACGGATATGCTATTAGAGGTTCTAAATCATTTACGTCTATTTCGATAATTTGAGAATATTTTGCGTCGGCGTCGGAGTAGTGGATTTTTGGCTCGGAACGCAAAGGGTTATATTTTTTAACTTCGTTTAAAAACGCTTCTGTTATCTCGTCGTATGCTACGATACCGTTTTTGGCTCCCGCTTCAATAGCCATATTGCATAGACTCATTCTATCGTCCATCGGTAAATTTTCGATTACTTCTCCGGTAAATTCAAGCGCTTTGTATAAAGCTCCGTCAACGCCTATTCTTCTGATTAATTCCAAAATTAAATCTTTTCCGTATACGTGTTGTTTTCTTTTTCCTGTAAAGATTACCTTTATACTTTGAGGAATTTTAAACCAGCTTTTACCGGTAATCATACTAAAAGCTATGTCCGTACTTCCCATTCCGGTGGAAAAAGCTCCCAATGCTCCATGCGTGCACGTATGGGAATCGGCGCCTATTATAACGTCTCCAGGAATTACGAGACCTTTTTCCGGTAATAATCTGTGTTCGATTCCCATATCTTTTTCGTCAAAAAAGTTTTTTAAGTCGTGTTTATAGGCAAATTCCCTATTAATTTTGGCTTGATTAGCGCTTGCAATATCTTTTGGAGGAATAAAATGGTCTAAAACGATTGCAAAATTATCGGGTTTTGCAAGTTTTTGAGCTCCGCTTTCCTCAAAAGCTTTAATGGAAATAGGAGTTGTTATATCGTTACCTATAGTCATATCGACATCACACATAATAATTTCGCCCGGAGTCACTTCTCGGTTTATATGAGAGGCGAAAATTTTTTCGGTTATTGTCATAGGCATTGTTATCCTTTTTTATTGCAATTATATCAAATAGCGTTATTTAACTTTTTGTATTTTGTCGGATTAATTTTGTATAATTGAAAAAAAGGGTTTTGATGGCTAAAATATTTATATTCATAGGCGTAATATTTATAATACTCGGGTTGATTTTATATTTTTTTAGGGATTTTCCGCTTTTTCATCTGCCGGGGGATATAGTAATTCAAAAAGAAAATTTTGTTTTTTATTTTCCTATAACTTCCTCTATTTTGATAAGTGTGGTTTTAAGCGTGATATTTTATCTGATTTCAAGGATAATACAATGAGGCTTTTTATAGCGACACCGGTAAATGTCCCCTTATATAAAGCGATAAAGGAAGATTTGTCGAAATATATAAAAGGCAAATGGGTTGAAGGGTGGAATTTGCATATAACTCATAAGTTTATAGGCGACGACGAGCCCGAGAAATATAAAAAGCCGTTAAATTTTGAAAAAAAGAATATAAAAATTAAAGGTATAGACACTTTTAGAGATAGGATATTGTATTTAAAAGCGGATATGGGAGATGAAATCAATAAAGAAATAAACAAAAAATTTAATCTTCAAAACGATAAACCTTTTAGGGCGCACGTGACGCTTTGCAGAATCAAAGAAATTAAAGATGAAAGATTCTACGATGCGTTAAAAAAATGGGAAGATATAGAATTTGAAGTGCCTTTGGAGGTTTATTTATATAAATCTATTTTAACGGATAAAGGAGCGGTTTATGAAAAAATCCATAAATACTAAAGCCGTGGCGTTAAAGTATAAAGCATATGAAGAAAATGCGCCTAAAGTGATAGCCAAAGGAAAAGGCGCTATAGCGGAAAAAATTATTCAAAAAGCCGAGCTTTACGATATACCTCTTTTTCAGAACGAAACTCTTGCTAATATGCTTCTTGACGTAGAAGTCGGGGAAGAGATACCGCCTAAAATGTATAAAGCTGTAGTGGACGTTTTTATTTGGCTGTATAAACTCGAAGAAAAGGCGCAGTTAAGCAGATAGTTTAGTCATAACGGCTTAAAAGATATGATATAATTAAATAAACAAAGGAGGGGATATGGAGAATTACGAAATACTTCCAAAACTTGCAAGACTCTCTATTTTGGAAGAGTTTGAAAGAAAAAAACTGATAGATAAAGAGGAATGGATTAAAAAGTATCCTTTTTTAGCCCAAAACAGAGCCTGTTTTGTAACGTTAAAATTGAAAAACAGACCCAAAGGTGCCGATTTACGAGGTTGTATAGGGTCAATTTTGCCTTATAGAGCGTTAATAGACGATGTAATAGCCAACGCTAAAGCGGCGGCGTTTGAAGACCCGAGATTTGAACCTTTAAGTATTGAAGAATTTGATGATATAAAAATAGAAGTTAGCGTATTGACAATACCGCAAAAACTCGAATATGAAGACAAAAACGATTTGGCACAAAAAATAAGACCCGGAGTTGACGGAGTGATACTCCAATTGGGTAATCACCAAGCTACGTTTTTGCCTTCGGTGTGGGAAGAACTGCCCGTATTTGAGCTCTTTTTTGCGCATTTATGTATGAAAGCCGGTTTACCGGGGGATTGTTTGCAGTATCACCCGGTTATTTATACTTATCAAGCCATAGAAGTAGAAGAAGAGTAAAAAAGAGAGGATTTTTGCCGATTTAAAACAAAAAGGATTATAATGACCGCCATTGACAGATACGGTATGAATTCGGCGTCTTTTGAATTTTCTTTTACTACAAGTAGCGGAGATAAGATAGATTTGAAGATGTTTGATTCGATTAGCGCTTCAAGCGAATATAAAAGAACAAACGGCACCGAATCTCAAAGTTTAACGTTACAGCACCAATACGGTTACGAGTTTCATTACGAAGGTAACGGGCTTGATAAAAACGACCTAAAAGAGATAAAAGAAGCTATGGAAAAAATTAAACCGTTGTATGAAAAGTTTTTAAAGCAAAAAGATGCAAACGAAAAGGTAATGGCAAATGTTTCGCATCATATAAAATCTCTTTTACCTCAAGCCAAAGACGAAAATCATGCTAACGCGATTAAAAGTGCGACTGTAAATACGTTTGATAGCGTGTTAAAAACCATAAAAGCGTCTTTGGAAGAACTTGATAAAACCAAAAAGCTTTTTGATAAATTATTTGACGATTCCAAAAAGCTTGATATTTTTGTTTAAAATTAGTTTTTGATAAAATTGTAAAAAAGAGGTAAAAATGCGTTTTAGCATAGTTTTCGATAATTATAAAGCAAACGAAAAGCTTGAAAGTTTTTGGGGATTTTCATGCGTAATAAATGATTATTTTTTATTTGATACCGGTTCGCACGGACGCGCTCTTTATAGAAATCTTTTAAAAACAGGTTTTGATATTGAGAATTTTAAGTATCTTTTTATTTCTCATAATCATTGGGACCATATCGGGGGAATAGATTCGATTGTTGATATTAATCGAAATATGAGTTTGATTTTACCAAATACCGTTTCGAAGTTTTTTGTAAAGGATTTAAAAACACTATCGAGAGAAGTTTTGCTAATTGACGAAAAACCTCGTCGACTTTTCGGAAGATTCCATAGCACGGGCGTTATGGATATAGAGCAGTCTTTAATAATAGACGAAGGGGAGTTTTGCGTAGTTGTCACCGGTTGCGCGCACCCGGGGGTGGTTAATATCGTAAAAAAAACGATTGAAATTAAAAAAAAGCCGGTTTTATACGTGCTCGGAGGGTTTCATTTGATGAGGAGCGGGGAAGATGAAATTTTATCGACGGTAAAAGAGTTGAAAGGTTTGGGGGTTGAATACGTAACTCCGACACACTGTAGCGGAGATAAAGCTATCGAAATATTTAAGGCGGAATACAAAGAAAACTATATCCCCGGAGGGGTTGGCAGGGTGATAGAATTTTAAGGAGATAATATGAAATATATCTTATTGGCTTTGACGGTAATTTTTTTGTTTGGCGGTTGTGCTAAAAAAATCGTAGTAAAAAAACCGCAAAACACCATTCAGATGCAAAAAGAGGACGCAAATAGGGCTTGGAGAGAATTAGACAATTAATGTATACTTTTCGAAAACTGCTAAAAGAGATAAAAAAATATAAAAAAGAGTTTTTTTTAGCTCAGTTTTTAGCGCTAATCGCTACTCTTATTTCTATACCGATACCTTTGCTTATGCCTCTTTTGATAGATGAGGTATTATTGAAAAAACCCGGAGAACTCACGCACGTTATCTCTTCTGTTTTTGGAGAGTGTTCGGCGTTTTGTTACATATTCGTAACCCTTCTTGCTGTGTTGATGTTAAGAAGTGCGTTTGTGCTTTTAAATATTGCACAGAGTTATTTTTTTGAAAAAATAACCAAAGACATTACATATAAAATGCGTCTGAGGGTATTGGGGCATTTAAAACGGTTGGATATGGCGGAATATGAAAATCTACAAACGGGTGATATAGCAAGCAGACTGATTAGCGACGTCAATACCGTTGAGGAGTTTTTAATCAAATCCGTTTCAAAGTTTGTAATTTCTCTTTTGACGTTAATAGCCGTAGCGGTAGTATTGCTAATTATTAATTGGAAACTCGGACTTTTTATACTTCTTCTTAATCCTTTTGTGGTGGTGTTGTCTACCAAGCTTGCAAGAAAAGTAAAAAAATATAAAACGGACCAAAATAGGGCGATAAGCGTTTTCCAAGAGGCACTGGTAGAGACGCTTGAGTTGTTTGAGCAGTTAAAAGCGTTTAATAAAGAGAACTTTTTTTTCAAAAGGCTTTATAAACTTTCCGAAACGTTAAAAAACAAATCGTTTATTTTTAGTTATAAAAGCGAAGCGTTTAGTAAGTTTAGTTTTCTTATATTCTTGATAGGTTTTGAAATATTTAGAGCTGCGGGAATATTGGCTGTGGCGTATGACGGGCTTAGTATTGGATTGATGTTGGCGGTTTTTAGTTATTTGTGGTTTATGATGACGCCCATTCAGGAAATTATAGGGATACAATACGCATATTTTGGTGCAAAAGCCGCTCTTGAGAGAATAAATGAAATATTGCAATTAAAAAAAGAACCAGTCTATAAACACCTTAAAAATCCTTTTAGTAATGATGTGGAAATTACAATCAATAACGTTAGCTTTAAATATAAAACGGGGGATTGGATATTAAAAAATATAAACGCTCGTATCAAACCGCGCAGAATTACCGCTTTAATCGGTGCGAGCGGAGGAGGAAAAACCACTCTTGCAAAGTTAATTAGCGGCTTTTTTGTTCCGAGTGAGGGGAATATTTTATATAACGGTGTAGATTTTAGAGAAGTGGGATTGGATAATATTAGAAAAAACGTTAGTTTGATATTGCAAGAAACGAGGCTTTTTAACGATACGCTTAGGTTTAATTTAACGTTGGGAGAGAATTTTAGCGATGAGGAGATATACGAAGCGCTAAAAAAGGCGATGTTGCAAGAAACGGTTGAAAAATGGGAAAGAGGTTTGGATACTTATGTCGGTAAAAACGGCGTAAAATTAAGCGGCGGACAAAAACAAAGAGTTGCTATAGCCAGAGCGCTGCTTCACAAACCCAAAATCGTCATACTTGACGAATCGACTTCGGCTTTGGATATAGATACGGAAGAGAAGGTGTTTAAAAATATCGAAGATTTTTTAAAAAGCCGCACCTCTTTGATTATTGCTCACAGAGCCGAAACGATTGCCAAAGCAGAAGATATATTGATGATTAAAGATGCAAAACTTATGACTCTAAAAACCTCTTAGCGTTTTTTAGCTTTTTGGTATGTTTTACGCTCCACTCGTATATTACTTTGCGAGGAGGGATTTTTTTTCGTTTTTTATACGCTTCGCTTAAAAGCGCGTAATAAGGATAGTTTGCGAATTTTTGTTTGAATTCTTTTGTGGAGCCTTTGAAGTTTTTTATAATTGAATTTATTTCGTATTGCAAAGAGTTGTATTTTTGCAAAAATTTTTCTTTTATTTCGCTAACGAAGTGATATTTGTCGCTTTGTTTGTTAAGTAACGCTAAAACGCCGTCTATTTGTCCGTTTAAGGTTAGTTGGATTATATCGTTTTCTTTTATGTCTCCTAAAATTTCGTGTCTGTAGAGATACGTTTTTGTTTTTAGTTTTACAAAACGCATATCTTCAAAAATTATAACCCACCCCTCTAAATCATGACGCGATTCGCTTTGTTTTATAAATTTCTCAAGCGGTGCCGGTTTATAGACCTTGGCGCATTCTATGTCGAATTTTTTAGCTTGTTCTTCAAACGACAAGTCGTATTTTCCGCTACGTAAATCTCTTATTTGTATTAAAATCAACGCTTCTTTGTTGTAATCCATTACGATTTGGGATTGTGGCGATATATATTCGAAAAGGGGGATTTTACCGTTTTTAAAACACTCAAAAATAAACTCTTGTGTTTTTTTATCGTTTTTTAATATTTCATTGGCTCTTTTTGCTTGGATAGAGTCAAATGTCAGTTTGCTTTTAAAGTAAATGTCGCCGTTTATTGGTATTGGTTGCATTAAAGTCCCGTCGATTTTTTCTTGGACTTTGATTATTTTTTTTTGTTTCAAGTCCTCTTCTCTCCAGCCTGGGGCGGCGTTAAGCTCAAAAAATTTGTGAATTCCCAAAAATCTGTCCCATTTTTTGTTTTTTACAAATGTCAAAGACCTCAATTCCCACGCGTTAAATTTTTCAAATTCTTCATATTTGCCTTGTTTGTAGTGATATATAGCTAAATGTTTATTTAAAAACTCTGTATCTTTTCTAAAAAACTGTTTGGAGTTTTCTACGATGTTGTCACATTCTTTTTTATCCGGTAAGTAAAACATAAATTATATCCTTTAATAAAATTAAGCGTTATTATATCAAGTTTTGTTGACCTAAAAAAGTTTTAAATCGTAAAATTAGGTAGGAATTTTTGAGATTTTAAAATTATTTTGTGATAAAATAAGGAAAAAAAAGGAATTTTATGAGAAGTGACGAAGTAAAAAAAGGGTGGCATAGAGCCCCTCACAGAAGTTTATTAAGAGCGTGCGGACTTAAAGACGAGGATTTTGACAAACCGTTTATCGGTGTTGCGAACAGTTTTATTGAAATAATACCGGGACATTTTTTTCTAAATGAATATGCAAAAATCGTTAAAGATGAAATTAGAAAACAAGGTTGTGTGCCTTTTGAGTTTAACACTATCGGAGTTGACGACGGTATAGCTATGGGGCATGACGGAATGCTATATTCGCTTCCGAGTCGTGAAATAATCGCCAATTCTATAGAAACAGTAATGAACGCGCATAAGCTTGACGCTTTAATTTGTATTCCTAATTGCGATAAAATTACTCCGGGTATGGTAATGGGGGCGCTTAGAGTAAACGTCCCTACCGTTTTTGTCACGGGAGGTCCAATGAGAGCCGGGCATTTGCCAGATGGCACCCCTATCGATTTGGCTACCGTGTTTGAGGGAGTAGGTAAATTCGAAAAAGGAGAGCTTGACGAGGAGAAATTATATCAACTCGAATGTTTGGCATGTCCAGGGGGAGGAAGCTGTAGCGGTATGTTTACGGCAAACAGTATGAATACTCTTATAGAAGCGATGGGAATCGCGCTTAAAGGTAACGGGACTGTGTTGGCTCTCACTCCCGAAAGAGAAGAGCTTTTGCGAAAAGCGGCAAGAAGGGTGTGTGAGTTGGCTAAAGATGAAAGTCTTGGAGAAAAATATAAAATTAAAAATATCATTAACGAAAAAGCCGTTCACAATGCGTTTGTAGTGGATATGGCTATGGGTGGAAGTTCAAATACCGTATTGCATATGATGGCGATAGCTAAAGAAGCAGGGGTTGATTTTGATTTGCATAAACTAAACGAAATCGCAAAACACACTTCTCATATCGCAAAAATTTCTCCTTCGCTTCAAACGGTCCATATGGAAGATATCAATAAAGCCGGAGGAATGAGCGCGGTTATGAAAGAGATCAGCAAAAGAAGCGATACGATTTTATATCTGGATAATCCGGTAATAGAGGGAGGCACCGTAGCCGATAGAATCAAAGACGCCGAAGTGAAAGATACGCAAATTATTCATACTATCGACAATCCATATAGCAAAGTCGGAGGACTTGCGATATTGTTTGGTAATCTCGCAAAAGAAGGTTGCGTTATTAAAACCGCTGGAATTATTGGTGATAAAAAGTTCGTAGGTAAAGCGGTATGTTTTAATTCTCAACAAGAAGCGATAGAGGGGATTACCGGAGGTAAAGTCAAAGAGGGAGACGTAGTGGTAATCAGATACGAAGGACCTAAAGGCGGTCCCGGAATGCAAGAGATGCTTGCTCCTACGAGTTTGATTATGGGAATGGGACTTGGAGATAAAGTTGCGTTGATTACCGACGGAAGGTTTAGCGGTGCTACGAGAGGACTTAGTATAGGACACGTAAGTCCAGAAGCGGCTGAGGGTGGAATGATAGGTCTTTTAAGAGATGGCGATATTATTGAAATTGATGTGGATAATTTTTCCATTAACGTAAAACTTTCCGACGAAGAGATAGAAAAACGTAAAAAAGAATTCACTCCGTATAAAAAAGATATACCGGGCAAATGGTTAAGACAGTATAGAATGTTGGTAACCAATGCCGCTAACGGAGCCGTATTGAGGGCTGAGTAGCCCTTTAAAGCGATTGTATATGAAAAAGAAGATATATATCGCAATATTACTAATGGGTATTGTTGTATTAGGCTTGTCGGTTTATTATACCGATACGAGTTTTGAAATGATAAAAAAATCACAAGCCGAAAAAATATTTTTTAGCAGAGTTAACGAATATAAGGCTTTTTTGAAAGACAAAACCGATTTTTTAAAAGCTTTTGCCAAATTTATATCCGATTCGGAAGAGATAAAAGGCGCTTATTTAACTAACGACAGACAAAGAATAATAACATTCGTAAAACCTTTATATGAAAATCTTCATAAAAAAGGTCTTATTGAAGAGTTGCACTTTTTTAAAAGACCGGCGGTGAGTTTTGTGAATTTCGCTAATTTAGGCGTATATAACATCGATGTGAGTAAAGCCAGAGCCGATATAGTATGGGTGACGAGTTCGTTTACTCCGTCGGTGCATTTTTACGTATGCAGATTGTATCCGGGATTAAGAGCGACGTATCCGATAGTAAAAGACGATAAATTGCTCGGGTCTGTGTCGTTTGGTATACATATAAACGTATTTAGGGATATTTTTAAAAATTTATCCACGCAAGATGTGAGTATCTATCTAAACGATAACGAACTTAAAACAATGCTTTTAGAAAAGAGATATGAAAAGTATGCAAAATTGCCAAAATATAAAAAATATAGAGTTATCGGCGACGTGTTTGACGTGGATTTGAGACCCGGATATCAGATAAAAGACAAAAATATTTATACCGTTATCGAAATTAAGGATTTTTTTGATAAGACGATGGGTTATTTGGTTATTAAGGATAATTTGTTAAAAGATATTTCGCTTTTAAGAAAAAGAGCAACCCAAAAACTAATACTTGAAATTATAGGCTTTGTTTTTGTTTTTGCGATTATATTTTTGCTTTTTAAATGGTTATTTGATAAATTGCAGGAGATGGATAATATTTTAAAAATTATCAGAAATCAGGAATTTGACAAAATTCCTCCCAAAGTTGAGGAAAAAGATGAACTCGATAAGTTTAAAAACCGTCTTATCGATGTAGCGCAGGATATTAAAGCCTACATATATCTATTGACTCAGCAAGTGGAACAATACTCCGATAAAGCATATAAAGACGCATTGACGGGAGCTTTTAACAGAAGGTTTTTGGAGGAAAAAGCAAAAGAGTTGTTTTTAAAATATAAGATTGCCAAAACCCAGTTGGGGGTTATAATGCTCGATATTGACGATTTTAAAAAAATAAACGATACATACGGGCATGATGTCGGTGATATGGTGCTTATAAAATTAGCCGAAACGATTAAATCGCATATCAGAAAAAACGATGTGTTTATAAGATACGGGGGAGAGGAGTTTGTGCTTTTACTGCCCGATTCAAATATTGACGAAACATATAAAACCGCCGAAAAGATACGTAAAGCTGTAGAAGAGAGCGAAGTTAAAGTCGGGTCGAAAATATTAAAATTTACGATTAGTCTGGGAGTTAGCGAATTAAGAGAAAGTGATGAGAGTCTTTTTGAATCGATAAAAAGAGCCGACGATAATCTTTATAAAGCAAAAAAAAGCGGAAAAAATAGGGTTGAGGTGTGAGAATGTATTTGGTGACACAAGAGCGACTGGAAAAAATGAAAAAACTTTTATATACCAGACAAAATACACTTAGGGTTTTTATGGATTACGTCTATTCTACTCATAATCTTTCGGCTATCGTTAGAAGTTGCGATGCCGTAAATGTAGGAAAACTTTATTATAGACATCAAAAAAGAGTCAGACTTAATAACGATATTACTATGGGAGCGCATAAGTGGATTTTTCATGAATATGTTGAAGATATAGAAAAATTTTATAAACAAATAAAAAAAGAAGGGTATCAAGTCGTCGTTACGATGCTTGATAGTGAAAGCGTCGATTTTAGAGAAGTTGATTATACTAAACCGACTCTTGTCGTTATGGGTAATGAAGTAGACGGAATTAGCGATATAAGCGAAAAATATGCGGATAAAAAAGTGATTATTCCTATGTATGGCATGAGTCAAAGTCTTAATGTATCGGTAGCTACCGCCGTTATTTTGTATGAAGCTCAACGTCAAAGAGCGATTAAAGGCATGTATGATACTGTCTCTTTGGATAAAGAGATAATAGAAAAAACCCTTCAAAAATGGGCATATGAAGATATAATAAAGTCTTAACGGTAGATTTTTTCCAAATATTCTATTTTACGAGTCATATTGAGTAATAACATATCCGCAATTACGCATGCCGCCATTGCTTCTACCACAACGCTTCCTCTAACAGCTACTATCGGGTCGTGTCTGCCTTTAAGATTTACTTCTATTTCGTTCTTGTTTATATCTATGCTTTTTTGAGGACGGAAGATGGAAGGAGTCGGTTTGAAAAATATTTCGGCTTGAAGTTTTTCACCGTTGCTTATTCCACCCAAAACTCCTCCGGCATGGTTTGACAAAAAGCCCTCTTTGCCGATTTGGTCGTTATTTTGTGAGCCCGTTAAACGATGTGCGTCTTTATCGCCTATAATTATCCCTTTGACGGCGTTAATACTAACTGCGGCGCTTGCGAGAATATTGTCGAGTTTGTAGTAGATAGGCTCTCCGAGTCCTATTGGAAGATTTGAGATTTCAAGTTTTACCGCTCCTCCTAAAGAGTCGTGATTTGCTTTGGCGTTATCTATCATTTTTATCCACTCTTTTTCGATTGTTTTATCAAGCGCTAAAAGAGGAGATGTTTTTGCGTAATCGAAATCTTGGGTTTTTGCTCTAAGTCCTCCTATTTCTATAACGCCGCTTTTGATTTGAATGTTTAGTTTTTTCAATATCATTTTGGCGACGGCTCCGGCAGCTACTCTGGCGGCTGTTTCTCTTGCCGAGCTTCTGCCGCCTCCTCTATAATCTCTTATTCCGTATTTGTGAAAGTAGGTAAAATCAGCATGACCGGGTCGAAATATATCTTTGATATTTGAGTAGTCTTTACTTTTTTGATTGGTGTTGTATATTACAATCGCTATGGGGGTCCCGGTTGTTTTACCTTCAAATACTCCACTTAAAATTTCTGGTGTGTCGGGTTCTTTTCTTGGGGTTGCGAATCTGTTTTTGCCCGGTTTTCTTCTGTTTAATTCTTCAATTAACAATTCTTCGTCAAATTTCATTCCCGCCGGGACGCCGTCTATAACCACGCCTAAAGCTTTGCCGTGCGATTCTCCGAACGTTGTAAATCTAAAAATTTCTCCGAAACTGTTAAACACATCTATCCTTTAGATATTTAATTCTTTTTTTAATTTTTCGATAGTTAATCTTGCGCCTTCTTGTTGCGCCGTTTTTTTGCTTTTACCTTTTGCCGTTGCGTATTGTTTGTCTTGAATAAAAACGCCTATTTCAAACTCTTTTTGATGGTCCGGACCGCTTGCTTTTATAAGTTTGTATTCGGGGACCACTCCAAAATGTGCTTGTGTAATTTCTTGGAGAGTGGTTTTATAATCTTTTAACAACTCTTCCGGCGTGATACTCGGGAATTCCTCTTTTAGAAGTTTGAGTGCCACTTTTTTTGCTTTTTCAAATCCCCCTTCGAGGTATATCGCGCCTATTACGGCTTCAAACGCACTTGAGAGGATAGATGGCTTGTTTCGTCCGTTATTATTCTCTTCAGCGGCTGAGAGTAGAAGATGTTTCCCGATATTTAGTCTTTTTGCGAGTCTGGTAAAAGATTCTTCGTTTACCAGTGCGGCTCTTAATTTGGATAAAATACCCTCTTCCGCTTTTGGAAAAAGATTAAAAAGATATTCACCTACTATCAAATCCATAACCGCGTCGCCTAAAAATTCCAACCTTTCGTTGTTTAACTCTTTTTTATAACTTCTGTGTGTCAGAGCCTCGGTTATCAATTTTTTGTTTTTAAACTGATATCCCAACCTCTTTTCTAAATTACTGATTTGCATTTAATATCCTTTGAGTTGTTTTGGGTATGTATTCCATACATTGAGGGTTAAACTCAATAAGCGAGTTTATATCCATAAAGTTCGGTTTTGAGGCAAGATAAAAAAACAAAAAATGCACCAATGCGCTAATCGGTGCGTCTAAACATTCGCCGCATTCGGCTTTTTCTATAACTTCACATTTGTAGTCTTGCAGTTCCCAAATTTTTGCGATATGTGCCGCAATCGAAAAAAGCGTCTCCCCGGTCATTCTTTTAATGACGGTGCCGTATTCTAAAGGAGCCGATTGCATCAAAAGTTCGATTTCTTCTTTTTTTTCTCCAAGAAGCATATCGCATACCGCTACGGCTACGGGTATTACGGCTCCTATTTCCGGATATGTTTTATATGTTTCTTCTCCGAATTCAAATGTTACGTATTCTTCATATAGCGCTAAAAAGTTTAGTTGAAAATCTTTAAAGTCGATATTGAAAATCGACCACTTTTGCGGAGCGAATTTGGAAACCAAATAACTATAAAGTATGCTTTTAACCGTTGCTATTCCAAGCATGGTAAATAATTGGACGGTATCCTCGACTTTATTTGAAATGGAAAAATAAGCGGAATTCACCACTTGTTTTAGTTGGTTTTTTAATACGAGGTCTTTATCGGCTTCTAAAGCCGCTTTTTTAATTTCGCCTTCGTTTAAATGCTTTATAATATTTAAGACGTGTTCAGGAATAGGCGGTATTTGCGATAAATACTCTTCGATTTTTTCTTTGCTAATTAGCATTTAATTTCCTTTTTAGCGCTTCTTCTTTTGCAATTTTATCACAAATTTCGTTTTCTCGATGTCCGGAGTGTCCTTTTATCCAGTGGACGTGTATTTTGTGAGGAGAGGATAGCGTTATAAACTCTTTCCAAAGTTCGGGGTTTTTAACGTTTTTAAACTCTCTTTTTTTCCAATTTTCAAGCCATGAGTCTATACCTTTTAAAACATACGTAGAATCGGAATAGAGGTCAATTTCACACGGCTCTTTAAGTAATTTTAACGCTTCTATTACGGCGGTTAGTTCCATTTTATTGTTGGTGGTAGGATTTTCGCCTCCGCTAATGGTTTTTTCGTGATTTTTATATCTTAGTATGGCGCACCACCCTCCCGGTCCCGGGTTTCCGAGGGAACTGCCGTCGGTATAAATTTCTATTTTTTTCATCAAAAGCCTTTTCGGAGTAAATTTGTCTTTTTTTCAAAATTCTGATATAATACTTTAAAAATTTTAACAAAAGGAGGCTAAAATGCCAAAAATTAACAGATATCAAGATATCTCCCAAATCGATAGAGAAGCAAAAAAAGATTATATCGATAGACATTCGCCGTTTGTAATTTGCGATGAAAGTGCGAAAAAAGGTGAAAAATTTAAAGTTAAAGTAAAAGTTGGAAACGAATACTCTCACCCGGACGATTTTGATCATTATATCGCATACGTTCAATTATGGAACGGTGAGACGCTTTTAGGACAGGCTACGTTTACGCCCGGGACGTTGGGAAATCAAAAAGAACATGTAGAAGTCGATTTTTACATTATTCCGACAACCAATAAATTGAAACTGACGGCTATGGCTTATTGCACCAAGCACGGACTTTGGGAAAGTGAGGTTAAAGAAGTCGAAGTTAATTAATCTTCTTTCCTTTTTTATGCTACAAAAATCTTACATAGATTAATAAATGGTCGTTCATATGTTTAAATTTCTCCTAAATCAATTAATTCTAAATTAAAAATTATTGACACCCTATGTTTTTTGATATATAATTCTCGTAGCCTCGAAGGAGGGCTTATGTTTAAACGCATTCTGTTTTTTTACATTGACGGTTTTAAAAACATGTCAAGCGTCGGTCAAAGACTTTGGCTGATTATTATCATTAAGTTGGTGGTGATTTTCGTCGTATTGAAAGTGTTCTTTTTTCCGACTCTTAACTCGAAAGTTAAAGATAAAAGTCAGCAAAAAGCACTTTATTTAAAACAACTGACGAAAATCGGCACCGACAAACAAAAAAAGGAGGAATAGCATGGTAGATTACGGCATGCTTGAGTGGGCGAGAGCCCAGTTTGCTATGACAGCACTTTTCCACTTTTTCTTCGTGCCATTTACGCTGGGTATGTCGTTTATGGTAGCGTTTTTCGAAACGATTTACGTAAAAACGGGGAAAAAAGATTGGAAAGATATTACACAATTTTGGCAATTAATCTTCGGTATTAACTTTGCTATCGGGTTATCTACTGGTATTATTCACGAATTTGAGTTCGGGACTAACTGGTCTACATACTCATGGGTTGTCGGTGACTTGTTTGGAGCACCGCTTGCAGTTGAAGGTATTGTCGCGTTCTTCTTAGAAGCTACATTTGCGGCAATCGCGTTTTTTGGTTGGAAAAGAGTGAGCAAAGGCGTTCACTTGACTGCATCTTGGCTACTTGCGATAGGTTCAAACCTTTCAGCGCTTTGGATTCTTATCGCAAACGGATTTATGCAACATCCAAGTAGTGAATTTTATAAATACAATATGGATAACGCCAGACTTGAAATGACAAATTTCTTCGCTATGATTACTCAACCTGTGGCGCAAGTAAAATTCCTACACGTTGTTAGTAGTGCATATACATTGGCATCAGTTTTTGTTCTTGGTATTTCTTCTTTGTATCTGCTTAGAGGAAAACATAAAGATTTTGCAAAAAAATCTGCTACTGTTGCGGCGGCTTTCGGATTGGTCGCGTCAATCTTTACTGCGGTAATAGGTGACGAACACGCATACGAAGTTGCAAACACTCAACCTACTAAAATAGCATCTGCGGAAGGTTTAATCGTAGGTGAAAAAGGTGCACCGATTGTTGCTATCGGTATTCCTAAAGCTGTAGACCCTCAAACGGCTACAAGCAACGACGAAGGTTTTGCGTTTAAAATCGAATTACCAAAAATGCTTTCGTTATTGGGTAAAAGAGACCCTAACGCATTCGTCCCTGGTCTTAAAGATTTAGTTAACGGAAATCCTCAATACGGAATTTGGTCATTTAATAAATTACATGAAGAAGGTGCAAAAGCTATTGAAGCGCTAAAAGCGTATCATGAAGCTAAAGTAAATGGTGACAAAGCCGGTATGGAAGCGGCTAAAGCGGCATTCTTTAAAGTTGTTGCAAACGTAGATGGTGTGCAAGTTACAAGAGCGGACTTGATGGGATACGGATATTTAACTGACCCTCATATGTTATATCCGCCAGTAGCACCGGTATTTTATTCATTCCATATCATGGTTGCTTTAGGATTCTGGTTCATCTTACTATTCATCTTGGCATACGTATCTATTCTTAAAGGTACGTTTGAAAACAATACGCTTGTTCAAAAATTGGCGGTATTATCCGTTCCACTTCCATGGATTGGAACAAGTTTTGGTTGGATGACTGCAGAAATCGGAAGACAACCTTGGACGGTATTCGGTGTGTTACCGACAAGCGAGTCAGTGACTCCTATCGCACTAACAAACGTTCAAGCGACGTTCTTTATGTTCTTAACAGCATTCGTTATTTTGGGTATTGCTGAGCTTAAAATCCTATTTACGGTCGTTAAAAACGGACCAAAAGGAGCGCACTAATGACTTGGGCACCGATTACAGTGGACGCTACGCATTTTTATCTACAAGTTTATTGGTGGATAATCGTAGCGGTCTTAGGAGGACTATTCTTATTTATGACGTTTGTTCAAGGTGGGCAAACACTTTTCCACGTTGCTAAAAATGAGACGGAAGAGAGAGGTATTTTAAACTCTTTGGGTAGAAAATGGGAGTTGACGTTTACTACGTTGGTAATGTTCGGTGGTGCGTTATACGCAGCGTTTCCACTTTTTTATTCAATTTCATTCGGTGGTGCTTATTGGGTATGGATGTTGATTTTGTTCGCATTCGTTCTTCAAGCGGTTTCATACGAATATATGAATAGAGACGGAAATATTATCGGAAAAGGCGCTTATAAGGCGTTCTTATATTTCAACGGTGTAATCGGAATCGTTTTAATAGGTGCGGCTGTCGGTACGTTCTTTACCGGTTCTAACTTTAGTTACGACGCCGCAACAAAAACATTACATTGGGGACAAATTTTCCAAAACGGTCAATGGATTCCTAATCCAAACGGAATCAATCTAAGAGGTTTGGAAGCGGCTATAGATTTTAGACATGGTGCATGGTTTAACCTTGCTATGGGTATTTTGGTATTCGCAGTAGCAAGAATCCTTGGTGCATTATGGTTAATTAACGATTTAGACGAAAAAGATTTCGCAGAAGTTGTTGCAAGACTTAGAGCTGTGGTAAAAAGATGTTTTATAGTATTGTTGGTTGCATTAGTTGTAGTTCTTTACGGACTTTGGGCGCTTAAAGGTTACGGATACAATATCCACGACCCTAAAGGTATCGTATCTTTAGTGCCTCATAAATATTTCCAAAATCTATTGGCATTTGGTGCGGTTCAATTAATCGTATTCTTAGTCGGTGTTGTATTGTTCGTTCTTGGTGTATTCCAAAGCGGATTCGGTAATTCAAGAAAAGGCATCTGGTCTGCCGGTCTTGGGACTGTATTAATCGGTATTATAGTATTTACTCTTGCCGGACTTAACGGAACGGCTTATTATCCAAGTTATGCTGATTTACAAAGCAGCTTGACTATTCAAAACAGTTCCGGGTCAAAATATACACTAATGGTTATGGCATGGGTTAGTGTTGCCGTACCTTTTGTTTTAGGATATATCGCATACGTTTGGTATCAAATGAAAAAAGCTGGTCCTATTACAAAAGAAGAAATCTTAACCGACGACCATGCATATTAAGGAGTGGCGATGAGAAAATTTTTAGCATTAATAACACTATTTCTTGGAAGCTTTCTTTTCGCTTCTGAGAAATTATTACCAAACGGTATTACGCCTGAAGCTCAACATATTAATACTACATGGGGATTGATTTTATTCTTCATGTGGCCTATTTTGATTATAGTTAGCTATAAATTCGTTGAATTTACTCTTAAAAAAACGGGAGTTGAAGAAGACCTTTAATCTCTCCCTTTTTTTCTTATTATTCTCCTTTTACTTCTAAATTATCTTGTTTTATGGTAAACTTTTTTTGTTATAATTTTAATCCATTCAACCACAATTATTAGGAGAACCTATGATAAACGAGTTAGACCAAATCGGTATTAAAGCTAACAAAATTATCCATAATCCGAGTTATGACAAGATAATTGAAGATACGTTAAAAAAAGGTGAAGTACAGTTAACAAACAGTGGCGCAACGGCTGTAGATACCGGTGAATTTACCGGAAGAAGTCCAAAAGATAAATATTTCGTAAAGCAAACTCCAAGCGAAAATTTTATAGCATGGGGTGAAATAAATCAACCGATTTCATTAGATACGTTTAATAAACTTTCCGAATTTACCAAAGAAGAACTTTCCAAAAAAGAGGAGTTATACGTTATAGATGTGTTTGTTGGGGCAAGCAAAGAGAGCAGACGCGCAATAAGATTTATAACACCGATTGCGTGGCAAGCGCATTTTGTTATGAATATGTTTATATTGCCAAGTGAAGAAGAATTAAAAAATTTTAAACCGGATTTTACCTTTTTGGTAGCGGGCAAGGCAAGATATCCTAAATGGAAAGAAGAAGGTTTAAATAGTGATATATTCGTAGCATTTAATATTGAAGACAATTTGGCGGTAATGAGCGGGACGATGTATGGCGGTGAAATGAAAAAAGGTATATTTACAATGATGAATTATTGGTTACCGCTTGAGGGTAAACTATCTATGCATTGTTCGGCTAATATCGGTGAAAATGACGATGTTGCGTTGTTCTTTGGGCTTTCGGGGACCGGAAAAACGACATTATCAACCGACCCTAAAAGAAGATTGATCGGCGATGACGAACATGGTTGGGACGATAACGGAGTATTTAACTTCGAAGGAGGTTGCTACGCAAAAGTTATTAACCTTGATAAAGCAAGCGAACCAGAAATTTATAACGCTATTAGAAGAGGAGCTTTGCTTGAGAATGTTGTAATAAATAACGAAGGTGAAGTGGACTATACCGACGGTAGTAAAACCGAAAATACAAGAGTCAGCTATCCAATAGAGCATATAGATAATCATGAATGTACTCTTCAAGGCGGGCATCCTAAAAATATTATATTTCTTACCGCTGATGCTTTTGGCGTATTACCTCCGGTATCGAAACTTACAAAAGACCAGGCAATGTACTATTTCTTAAGCGGTTATACCGCAAAAGTAGCCGGGACAGAAAGAGGAATTACCGAACCGGTCGCTACGTTTAGTGCATGCTTTGGCGAGCCGTTTTTGCCGCTTCACCCGACTGCATACGCAAAGCTTTTAGGTGAAAAAATAGATAGACACGGTGTTAACGTTTATTTGGTTAATACCGGTTGGACCGGCGGACCTTACGGAGTGGGACATAGAATGAGTATAAAAGATACAAGGGCTTGTATTAACGCTATTTTGGACGGTAGTATCAATAATGCCGAATTTGAAACGCTTCCTGTATTTAATCTTTCTATTCCTAAGTCTTTAGACGTTGTTAATACCGAGGTGTTAAATCCAAGAAATACATGGGAAGATAAAGAATCATATGATAAACAGCTCAAAAAACTTGCCGAAATGTTTGTTAATAACTTTAAAAGATACGAAGACGTCCCGGAAGGGAAAGAATACGAAAAAGCGGGTCCTAAAATTTAATTCCCGTTTTTTTTAAATTCTCCTAAAAAATATTGCATTTTTTTTCTTTTTTTTATATAATTCTAATCCGTTTGCGGGCTTAGCTCAGCTGGCTAGAGCGCCACCTTGCCAAGGTGGAGGTCGCGGGTTCGAATCCCGTAGCCCGCTCCATCAAAGATATAAAAAAAGTGACTGGCGCCATAGCCAAGTGGCTAAGGCAGGGGCCTGCAAAGCCCTGATCCCCGGTTCGAATCCGGGTGGCGCCTCCATTAAGCTTTTTTTAAGTAAAAAGTGATATACTTTCACGCTGAATGCCCGGGTGGCGGAACTGGTAGACGCAAGGGACTTAAAATCCCTCGGGAGTTTTTCCCGTGCCGGTTCGAGTCCGGCCCCGGGCACCACTTCTAAATACAAAAAGGAGAGGTGGGTGAGTGGTTGAAACCGGCGGCCTTGAAAGCCGTTGAACGGGCAACCGTTCCGTGGGTTCGAATCCCACCCTCTCCGCCATTCAATATCGCAAAAATCCCTCCTTTTCTAAATTTATTTTATTAAATTTTTACGAACAGACACAAAATTTTTTTTACTCCCACAAAAGGGATTGGTTTATTTAAAGGAAATAATCTGCTTTTATGTAAAATATACACGGTTGTGAAGGGATATACACACATATGATACGTCAAAATATTTCAGAAAATAATAAAAAAGTGTCCTAAAAAGTGTTGACAGAACATTTGACAAAAAAATCGTAAAAGGATACAATATTAATATAAGATTAACATAAAAGGAAGAAAATGAAAAAACTATTATTGCTAATAACACTTGGTTTGACGATTAATTTATTTGCTATGGAATGGGTATGTTATAGATATGTAAACGGTGAACCGACAGGAGGGTATGTAAAAATTGACGCAAACTCCAAAAGCGTTGCCGAAAAAAAAGCGCTTAAAAAATATCGTGAAGATTTGGGATATAAAACCGACTACGTAAAATGTAAATAAATTTCTTCTTTTCTTTCTTTTAACCGTTTAAAAAAGAGAAAATATGAATACGAAACTGCTTGTCTCCTCTTTGATAATAGGAACGGTTACAGGTATTTTCGTAGTCGTATATTCTTTGTTGACAAAAGCACTCACTTTTTTCTTTTTTTTTTGGAAATCCGTATGAAACGGTTGAAGCATTGCCATGGTGGTATTTATATGTCGTGCCGATTGTTTCGATTACTTTAGTGAATTATATGATTAATAAAAACGAAGTGATAAAAGAATACGGAGTTAGAGAAATATCCGAAGCGATAGAAAATAACGCTTTGTCGTTCGGAATAAAAGAACTGTTTTTTAAAATAATAGCTTCTTCTGTTTCAATAGCCTCGGGATTTGCAATCGGGAACGAAGGACCAAGTGCGGCTATAGGAGCGATGTTTGCCAATAAGTTACATCAATTTTTGCGTTTACCAAAGAAATTTTTAAAAATTTTGCTAAGTATAGGAGCCAGTAGTGGGATTGCGGCTATTTTCGTCTCTCCCGTTACGGGTATTATGTTTGCCGTAGAAAATTTAGCATATGAGTTTATTCGAGATTTTGCCGGTTATTTGATATTGGCGAGCGTTGTTGCTTTTAGTGTTGCGTGGCATTTTCTCGATTCGCTGGTTTTTAGTTACTCTTCTGGTAAATTTATAGAATACAAAAACATAATAGCGACTTTTTTATTTATACCGGTGATAACGTTTTTTATATATTTTTATTTATCGCTTAAAGATAAAGTCCTTGAATTTTTAAGTATAAAATTAACTCAAAAATTTCTCCCGTATAAAAATTATATTTTCGGATTGATAGGTGGTATTGCGATAGGGACGGTTTTGAATATTGCTCCATACGCCGCGTTTAGCGGGCATGAAATGGTAAAAGTTTTGATAAACGATTCTTATTATTTTCCGTTATGGAGTATATTTTTGATAATCGTATTAAGAATAATAGCCACAAGCGTTTCATTATACGCCAATGCGGTGGGAGGGGTGTTTATAGCGTTAATGAGTATCGGTGCGCTTGTAGGGTATGGATTTGGAGAATGTATGAATTTATATTTGCATATGGATATAGAGCCGTTTTATTTTGCGGCTATAGGTGCTGCGGTTTTTATGGGGGTTAATATGAAACTGCCCCTAACGGCGGTAGTATTGGCGCTTGAAACTACCTATGATTACAATGTAATAATCCCTACCGGGATTAGTGTGGTTATCGTTACTTATTTAGCGGGACTGAAATTCGATTTGCATAAACTGCGTCTAAAACCTACACTCAAGACCAAAGGTTAGTTTTGTGAGAAAATCTCTTTTAATAAGGAAGAGAGTTTTTTTTGATAGTTTATTTTGGCGTTTGCTTTTGCAAATTCGTAGCTTATATCGGATTTTCCGAGAGTTTTTATAATATATTTTTTGTTGAATTTAATATAAGCGTTTACAACTATGACGTAATTATTGAAAAGTTTCTCTTTTTGTAGATCGGTTTTTATTAATATGACGTTTTTGGCATTCGGCGTTATGTTGAGATAACGACTAAAAAGCGCTTGATTTATTTGTTTGAATTTGTCTGCTTTTATTACGAACGAAACGTTTTTAATAATATAACGCGCCTTTTTTTCAAGAGCGGTTATTTTGTTTAAATATTCGCTCACATCTTGGTTTAGGGAATTTAAAATTAAAACGTAAAGTTTTATTTTTTTAAGAGTATGGAGAGTTTTATATGCGTCTACGACTTTTTGCGCCGGATTGTCGCTAAAAGTTACGTTAAGAGCTTGAGAAATCTTAATTTTTAGATTGTTTATTAATTTATTTTTGTCTACTTTTACCAAAACGTAATATTTGTCCCCTATTTTTTGAGATTTCAATATTTTATAGCCGCTAAAGTCTATGTGGGGGACTTGGGCTTTTATTTCGCGGTAAATGTCGTTATAGGTTTTGTTGTTGTATATTCCCTTGTTTATAACGTAGGTAGAGGAGAGGTTTACGTAAATTCTCGAGGCTATAGAATTTAATGCGCTGTTTATGGCGTTTTGATTAGAATATCCTTCACCGATATCCAAAAAACTTAAAGCCGTATCTTTCGGCGGATTTTGATACCATTTGGGAATGTTGGGTCCTCCGCACCCTAAAAATAACGCGGCGAGTAATATTAGGACCGTTTTTTTCATTAAAACCAGTCCCAAAACGACGATTGATAGACGGGTATGACTATATCGCCGAGTTCTACTTTAGAATCCGTATCAAGAACAACCCATGCCGAATTATCGAATACCAAATTGCTAACTTCCGCTTTTCCTATCGGATATTTTTCTATTTCTCCGCTTAACGAATCTTTTTGCAAGGCGTATACGTTTAATTTCATACCTTCTTTAATGCCTTGGTTTTTGCCTAAAGAAATTTTGGCTATGGTTTTATCGTCGTTTTTTCTTAATTCATAAATGTAACCTACAGGAGGAAAGAGGTCTTTGATTTTTTTATAGGCTTGGTCGGCGGCACCTTTTGCGGAGTCGATTAAAAGATTTGGATAAAACACTTGGTAGCTTTTATTGTCGGTATAATAAACGCAATTATAATAGCTTTCGCTGTAGTAATCTTTGAGAGTAGGCAGACTCAAAATATCTATAGCCAGTGTAACGCAAGCTTTGTATGAATAATAAGGGGGCGAGTATTTTCTAACTTTTTTCCCTTTGTATTTTACATAATAATAAAACCCTTTATGATAAATAGGCAAATATTCGGCGTTAAACAGTTTGCCTTTTAGGATATAATCCGCGCTTATGGTTTTGTTGCCGGTTTGTTGTGCCAATTCGGCGGCTTTTATTTCGTCTTTTATCTCTTTTTTGTCGATAATTCTAATGATTTTTATAAATTTGGAAGAGATTAGGGAGCTTTTTAATTCCAAAAACGCCGCGTCGGATAAATCCAAATTTTTATACGAATAAGGAGGAAACTTAACGAGTGAGAATTTGGTTACGTGGGCTTGTAAATCTTTAGGCGCGTATGGATTTTTAGGTGCAAAGGTCGGTCTGAAATCTTGAAGGTTTATTTTGGTGCTACACCCGACAAAAAAAACCGCGAAAAGAAAAAAAAGATATTTTTTCATTTTGCGTAATATTTCTCTTTTGCGGCTTTAAGCGCGGTAATTACGTCCTCTACGTTTTCATACGGAATGTGCGCTTTCCAATCGGGACGGGTTTTGTCACCGTTTAAAGAAATTCCGATACTAACAACGGGTTTTGAGTTTTCTCCGTAAGGTTCGTTTATATGGGATACGGTGATTAATCCCTCTTTGGTATTCGCAAGAGGGAATTCGGCTATTAAATAATTGGTTTTCATGTTAATCCTTTTTGGTTATTATATCATTTTTATAAACGTTTCAATCTCTTTTTGCAGGTGTTTTAAATCTTTGGAATTGTCTATTACGTAATCGGCTTTTAATTTTTTCTTTTCGATATCCATCTGATTTTTTAGTATCGCTTCGACTTGGGATTTAGATACGTTGTCACGGGCACACACCCGTTTGATTTGTAGCTCTTTTGGTGCGTATACCACTACCGTTTTGGTAAACTGGGGATAGTTTTGTTTTTCAAAAAAAAGAGGTAAATCCACAAAATATTTAACGCCGTCTTTTTCGTATTTTAAAGCCGTATTAAGGACTCTTTTTTTTACTTCGGGCAAAATTATCTCTTCGAGCTTTTTTAATTTTTCTTTGTCTTTAAATACGATTTCTCTGATTTCTTTTCTATTCGCCGTGCCAAAAAGAGCTTTTATACACTCTTTTTTCTCTTCAAAGACCTCTTTGCTTATCATGTCCGCATCGATTATTTTATAACCGAACATTTTTAAAAAACTCGCCACCGTGCTTTTTCCGCAACCTATGCCGCCGGTTAAAACCAAAGCGTTTTTGAATTCTTTCATTAAAGTTTTATAACGTCTTTTATATTTTCAAAAACATATTTCGGTAATATAAACGAAGCTAAATGTATATCCGTATGATAATAAAACGCGTTTTGTATAAAATCACTTCTGTGTCTTATCAAATCGGCGCTTGGGTGGTATTTTTTGCCGGCGTAAACGAGCGGTTTTAGCGTATTGTCTTCGTCAATATAATAATATGGCATAACAATATAAAAAAGTTTGCTTAAATTTGCAAAAAGCTCTCTGTCGTAAAGTGAAGAGGGAGTTGTTATATAGCTTCCGTTTTCATTTAACTTTTCATGAATTTTTATTAAATTTCCCGGGTTTTTTTCAATAATCAAATCATAATTTTGTGCGTTTAAATCATTGCTTATGTTAAATTTTGCGGTGATGATTTTATCGAATTCGCCGTTAAGTTCTGCCGGGACGGAAACATTTATTCCTTCTTGGACGCATGCGCCTACAAGCGCCATCATCTCTTTTTGAATTCGAGTCATAATTTTCCTTTTTTTGGGCTAAATATATCAAAAAAATTTGAAAAAACAAAAAATTTTGGTATATTTCGGACAAAATTTATCTTAAAGGAGACAATATGTATAAAGTAGACGTAGAAAAACATTGCGGTTGTATTAAAAAAAGCGATTTGAATTTTCCTCAAACATTTGAAACAAAAGAAGAAGCCGAGTGCGAAGCGTTGAAACTCGCAAATTACATGAACGGAAATTTTTGCAAAAAACACAGATTCTTCGTAAATGAAGAGGGAGATACGTTTAAAATTTACGTAGAGCTTTCATGCCCGTCCGTTAGCTGATTTTTCTCCCTTTTTGTTATACTTCCAAAAAAGGCGATACGTTGTTAGTCCATCTTTGCTGTAGTGTCGATGCGGGGTATTTTTTGCAAAAGCTGCAAGAAAAATATCCGCAAGAAAGATTGATAGCCTATTTTTACGACCCCAATATCCACCCTTATAGCGAATATAAACTTAGAATGCTCGATACAAAAAGAGTTTGCGATAAATTAGGCGTTGAGTTTATCGAAGGGGAATATGACTATTTAAGTTGGCTAAACGCCGTAAAAGGTAAAGAAAACGCCCCGGAAAAAGGACAAAGGTGCTCGATTTGTTTTATGCATTCGTTGGAATCTACGGCTAAATTGGCAAATGCCCTTAATGAAAAAACGATAACCACTTCTTTGCTTATGTCGCCTAAAAAGTCCCAAAGTCAGCTTGCCGAGGTTGCCGAAGTTATTAAAAAGCTCTACGGGGTTGAATTTGTTATAGAAGATTTTAGAAAAAAGGGCGGGACTCAAAATCAACAGGTCTTGGCAAAAGAGATGCAAATGTATAGGCAGGATTATTGCGGGTGTATTTTCGGTCTTTTGGGTCAAAAAAAGGATTCGGAAGTTATCGACGAATTGATAAGCCCAGTTACGAAACAGGTGTTGCCGGCAAGTATCGAAGAGAGATTTCAACTATATCAAAAACGTATCGAATTGGAAGAAAAAGGGATAAAATATAAAATTATTAAAGAAAACTTTTTAAATTATAGGCTTTTAAGAGGCGGCGTAAAAAAAGATAAAAAAACGGTTGAGAGTTATATTCTTTTTTATTCGTATTTAAAGCGTCCGACCAAAGGAAGGGTCGAATACGGGGGCGAGGGTGTCTTTTATTTCAACCGAATGCAGATAATATTGTGCGATATCGAAAAATTTAACGAAGTTTTAAAGAAAAGATACGAAAATGTCAAAGATTTAATCAAAAACCCCCCTTCCGTCGAAGAGGAATTGACATTTAGGCGTGCGATTACAAACACGCCTTATTCTTTAACGCCGATTATTATACTTGACGAAATAGAAGAAAAATACGAAATTAATATAGAAGCGAAAATTTATCCCGATGTGAGAGAAATTTTGATAGAATTTTAATAAAAAAGGACAAAGATGGTTTTTGATGTTAACCAAATCCAAAAAATGTTACCCCATAGGTATCCGTTTTTGCTGGTAGATAGAATTACGGAAGTTAAAAACGGCGAATACGTAGAGGGTTATTTGAATGTTTCAATAACCAACCAAGTGTTCCAAGGGCATTTCCCGGGGCACCCGATTTATCCCGGGGTATTGATTATCGAAGGTATGGCTCAAACGGGAGCGATTTTGCCTTTTACCGTTGAAGACGGAAGCGAACTTAGCGATAAAGTGGTCTATTTTATGAGTATTGACAAGGCTAAATTCAGAAAACCGGTTTTGCCGGGAGATAAGTTGGTCTATAAAGTTTCGACCATTAAGCACAGAGGTAAAATCTGGCAATTAAAAGGTGAAGCTTATGTAGATGGCGAACTGGTTAGCGAAGCGGAATTAAAAGCAATGATAATGGATAAATAATGGGACTTGTTAAAGGCAAAATTGGTAAAAACTGTAAAATAGGAGAAGGTGTTATAATAGATGAGAACGTCGTTATCGGCGATAATAACGTCATCGAACCATACGCCGTAATTACCGGTTATACTACAATAGGAGACGGTAATCATATATATTCTCACGCCGTAGTGGGTAGCGAACCTCAAGATTTGAAATATCATGGCGAAAAGACCCGGCTGATTATCGGTAATAATAATAAAATAAGAGAGTTTACGTTAATAAACCCGGGCACTGAGGGCGGAGGCGGCGTTACGAAAATAGGAGATGATAATTTGTTGATGGGATACGTCCATATCGCTCACGACGTAATTATAGGAAACGGTTGTATTTTAGCAAACGCCGCGACGTTAGCGGGGCATGTGGAACTTGAAGATTATGTCGTAATAGGCGGAATGACGCCGGTCCATCAATTCGTAAAAATCGGAGCCCATGCTATGATTGGCGGTGCAAGCGCCGTTGCGCAGGATATTCCGCCTTTTACCATAGCGGAAGGAAATAGGGCGAAAATTAGGGGACTTAATTTTACGGGTCTTAGGAGACGATTTGAAAATAGAGACGATATAGACCAAATAAAAAGAGCTTATAAAAAACTATTTGAAAGCGGCAAGCCTCTAAAAGAGACGGCTAAGAAGCTTTTGGACTCGGAAAACGAATATGTCAGACATTTAGCCGAGTTTGTTTTAAATTCTAAAAGGGGAATACCATATGATAGAAAAGTGTAGTTTTTGCGGAAGTGTCGAAACCGAAGAAAATCCGCTCCTTGCCGCGCCGGACGATGCGGCGTTTATTTGTAAAAATTGTGTTTTGACCGCATATGAAATATTGATGGGAGCCGAGGTTAAGAAAAAAGAAGAAAAGAGCGATTTTAAACTTTTGTCGCCTAAAGAGATAAAAGCGCATCTTGACGAATACGTTATAGGACAAGATAGAGCCAAAAAAATCATCTCCGTTGCCGTGTATAATCATTATAAAAGGATTTTGTTTGGAGCGAGTAGTGATGTAGAAATACAAAAATCCAATATCCTCATGATAGGACCAACGGGTAGCGGAAAAACACTTATAGCAAGAACGCTTGCTAAATTACTCGACGTCCCTTTGGCTATAGCGGACGCTACTTCCTTAACCGAAGCGGGATATGTCGGAGAAGATGTCGAAAACGTGCTTTTAAAATTAATTCAATCGGCGGATTGGGATATACAAAGAGCGCAAAAGGGAATTATTTTTATAGACGAAATAGACAAAATCAGCAGACTTTCGGAAAATAGGTCCATCACCAGAGACGTTAGCGGAGAAGGGGTCCAGCAGGCACTTCTTAAGATTATAGAAGGCTCTGTGGTAAACGTCCCGCCTCAAGGAGGGAGAAAACACCCCAATCAAGATTTTATCCAAATAGACACTTCCAATATTTTATTTATTTGCGGAGGGGCGTTTGACGGGCTTGAAGAGATTATAGGTAAAAGATTGGAAGGCGCGACAGTCGGATTTTTGGGTAAAACCAAGGAAAAATTGACAAAAGACGATATTTTTTCTCTTGTAGAACCGGAGGATTTGGTTAAATACGGCTTAATTCCGGAATTGATAGGAAGATTGCCGGTAATTGCGACTCTAAAAGAGCTTGAAAGAGACGATTTGATTAGGGTTTTAACCGAACCTAAAGATGCGCTTGTCAAGCAGTATCAGGCTCTTTTTGCTTTGGACGATGTGGAGTTGGAATTCGAACGCGAAGCGCTTGAAGCCATAGCCGACAAAGCAATTAAAAGAAAAACCGGAGCAAGGGGACTTAGGGCTATATTGGAAGAAGCTATGGTAGATATAATGTTTAATCTCCCGGAATATAGAGGTTATAAAATTATAATAACCAAAGACGTAATAGAAAACAAAGCCGAACCTATATTAATCAAAAAGGATAAAAATGTTTAATAAATTATTGGGACTTTTTAGTAGCGATTTGGCGATAGATTTAGGGACCGCTAATACGTTAGTTAGCGTAAAAGGCAAAGGAATCGTAATAAACGAACCAAGTGTCGTTGCGATTAAAGACGACAGACATAAAAAACAGGTCCTTGCCGTAGGAAAAGCCGCAAAAGAGATGGTAGGCAAAACACCTAAAAACATTGTGGCTATCCGACCGATGAAAAACGGAGTTATTGCAGATTTTAGCGTAACGGAAGAGATGATTAGGTATTTTATACAAAAAGTTCATAACAGAAAAAGTTTAATTCGACCAAGAATCGTTATTTGCGTGCCGTATGGACTAACTCAAGTGGAAAGAAAAGCCGTCAAAGAGTCGGCTATGAGTGCCGGAGCGAGGGAAGTTTATTTAATAGAAGAACCTATGGCGGCGGCGATTGGAGCCGGATTACCGGTTAAAGAGCCGCAAGGTAGTATGGTAATCGACATCGGAGGCGGGACTACCGAGATAGGAGTTATATCTTTAGGCGGGCTTGTAGTTAGTAAATCCATAAGAGTTGCCGGGGATAAATTCGATAAAAGCATCGTAGACTACATTAATAAAAAATATAATCTAATAATCGGCGAACGAGCCGCCGAAGAGATAAAAATGGAAATCGGTAGTGCCGTAAAACTTCAAACCGAGCTTAAAATGCAAGTGCAAGGTAAAAATAGGATAACCGGATTGTTGGAGACAATAAGCATAACAAGCGAAGATATAAGAGAAGCTTTAAAAGAACCGGTAAAAGAGATAGGAGAAGCGGTTAAACAGGTTCTTGAGGAGACTCCGGCGGATTTAGCCGGCGATATAGTCGAAAACGGAATTGTTTTAACCGGCGGGGGAGCGTTGCTTAAAGGACTTGATAAATATTTAAGCGAACTTGTGCTATTGCCGGTTTATATTGCGGAAGAGCCGTTGTTAGCCGTAGCGAACGGGACGGGAAAAGTGTTGGACGAAATCGAGTTGTTAGCTTCGTTAGATGAGTAAAAAACTAATCTTCTTTCTCACCCTTTTTTTTATTTTGCTTTTTCAAATCCCTATTATAAAGGGATTTATTATTAGAAACGCTAACGAAATAAAAATCAGATTGAATGCTTTAAGAGAAAATTTTCATACAAAATACGAAGAGTTTTTGCGAGACAAGTCGTATATACAACGTTTGGAATCCGAAAATAAAAAATTAAAATACGCTCTTGTCAAACTTGACGCCAAATGCTCTTGCGGAAACATTAACATTTTACATAAACCCTCTATTTCTTTTTGTGAGGTGATTTCATACGCGAAACTGCCCGATTTTTCTGAAGTTTATTTGACCTACTCCAAACCTTTTACTTCTCCAAGAGGATTGATTTGGGACGGATTTGCCGCCGGTATAGCGGTTAAAAAATATTCTAATTATACGTTGGGATTATTAAATTCAAATAAGAAAACGACCTATACCGTATATATAGGTAAAAATAAAATACCCGGGATTTTTTACGGAAAAGATAATATAATTAAATTTATCCCGCGCTTTAAACCTATCAAAAAAGGAGACTTGGTTATAACAAGCGGACTTGACGGGGTGTTTTATGAGGGAGTAAAAGTTGGTACAATTATAAGCGTAACGCAAAAGAAGCTGTATCAAACGGCTAAAATAAAACTTTTTTACAACGATTTGCACCCGAAATATTTTTATGTGGTGGAAACGTTGAGAAGTAAGTTGAAAATAGGAGGCGAAAATGGAAAACCAAAACATTGAAAATACTCTTAAAAAAATGGGTATCGTACTTGAAAAATTGGTCGAAAAGATAGATGCGCTTGAAAAAAGAGTCGCAAAACTTGAAGAAAAAAACGAAACAAACGCCAAAAACGTCCAAGATTTGGCAAAACCGACTTCTCAAAATACGTTTGCAAGCGGATTTTTGGGCTCTATGGCTGGAAGTATGGCTGGAATGGGACTGTATAATTTGCTCTTTAACAATCATGTAAGCGCAAATGAATTCGGCGAAAGTCTGGGACTCGGAAGAGACGAATTAAACGAGATACTGCAAAACGATTTTAATCAAATAGACAATAAACTTGACGAAATAGACGATAAATTGGCGCAAATTGACGAAAAAATCGAGGGTATTTCTAACGATTTGAATGAAGATGCGATGGATAGCGATTATTTCGAAAGTTATGAAGGGGAAGTTAACGATACGGACTTTGAAGGCGGATTTGACGATTTTGAAGGACTTGAGGATTTTGAGATGTAAATATAAAAAAAAGAACAAAAAGACTTGACACGTAAAAAAAATTTGCTTATAATTTCACTCCACAACGACAAGTTGTGTTGCCGGTGTAGCTCAGTTGGCTAGAGCAGCTGATTTGTAATCAGCAGGTCGGGGGTTCGAGTCCCTTCACCGGCTCCATTCCGTATCAGCGTTTGACCAGTAATTCGGTGGGGTTCCCGAGTGGCCAAAGGGGACGGGCTGTAAACCCGTTGGCGTTTGCCTTCGAAGGTTCGAATCCTTCCCCCACCACCATGAGCGGGCGTAGCTCAGTTGGCTAGAGCGTCAGCCTTCCAAGCTGAGGGTCGCGAGTTCGAGTCTCGTCGCCCGCTCCAGTACTGAAGAACTGGGAGCTGAGCAAACCACTTAAAATTGTTGTCTGCTCACATACTCCCGATACTATTGTTTTGTTTACAAAACATTGCTAGCAGTGTTTTTGCCCATATAGCTCAGTGGCAGAGCACTTCCTTGGTAAGGAAGAGGTCGCCGGTTCAATCCCGGCTATGGGCTCCAGCAAGCGCTTGTTGGAGTTCATGTATAGAGCTAATTATAAAAATTTTAAATGGAGGAATCAAATGGCAAAAGAAAAATTCCAAAGAACCAAACCACACGTTAATATCGGTACAATCGGACACGTTGACCACGGTAAAACTACTTTGACAGCGGCTATTACCGGTGTTTTGGCGCAAAAAGGTCTTTCTGAAATGAAAGATTACGACAATATCGATAACGCACCTGAAGAAAAAGAAAGAGGTATTACTATTAATACTTCACACGTTGAATATGAAACAGAAAACAGACACTACGCTCACGTAGACTGTCCGGGACATGCCGACTACGTTAAAAACATGATTACTGGTGCGGCTCAAATGGACGGAGCTATCTTAGTTGTTGCGGCGACTGACGGTCCTATGCCACAAACAAGAGAGCATATCTTGCTTTCAAGACAAGTTGGTGTTCCTGCAATCGTTGTATTCCTTAACAAAATGGATATGGTTGACGACGAAGAATTACTTGAACTTGTTGAAATGGAAGTTAGAGAACTATTAAGCGAATATGATTTTGACGGAGACGAAGCTCCTGTTGTAGCTGGTTCGGCTCTTAAAGCGCTTGAAGAAGTAAAAGCCGGTCAACTTGGTGAATGGAGTGATAAAATCCTTGAACTTATGGCGGCTGTTGACGAATATATTCCGACTCCTGAGAGAGATACGGATAAAGATTTCCTAATGCCAATCGAAGACGTGTTCTCAATTTCCGGTAGGGGTACAGTTGTTACCGGTAGAATTGAAAGAGGAACACTAAAAGTTGGTGACGATGTTGATATCGTAGGATTTAGACCTACTCAAACTACTAAAGTTACTGGTGTTGAAATGTTTAGAAAAGAAATGGACGAAGCTCAAGCCGGTGATAACGTAGGGGTACTTCTAAGAGGTATTAAAAAAGACGAAGTTGAAAGAGGGCAAGTTCTTGCTAAACCTGGAACTATTACACCTCATACAAAATTCGAAGCTGAAGTTTACGCACTAACTAAAGAAGAAGGTGGTAGACATAAACCGTTCTTCAACGGATACAGACCACAATTCTACATCAGAACGACTGACGTAACTGGAAGCGTAATTCTTCCTGAGGGTGTAGAAATGGTTATGCCTGGTGATAACGTTAAATTAACAGTAGAATTAATCGCTCCAATCGCACTTGAAGAAGGAACAAGATTCGCTATCAGAGAAGGTGGTAGAACAGTTGGTGCCGGAGTTGTAACTAAAATTATCGAATAAGGGTTTTCCCTTATTTTTTAAAGGAAAAAGATGAGAGAAATTATTCATCTAAAATGTCAAGAGTGTGGAAGATTTAATTATCACACTACAAAAGAAAAAAGAAAACACCCTGAAAAATTTGAAGTTAGAAAATATTGTAAATGGTGTAAAACTCATACGTTACATAAAGAATCTAAACTTTAATTTGGGCTTTTTGCCCTTTCATCAGATTCTATACGGTAGAGTCTGATGAGCGGGCGTAGCTCAGTTGGCTAGAGCGTCAGCCTTCCAAGCTGAGGGTCGCGAGTTCGAGTCTCGTCGCCCGCTCCACGTAGGGCAGTAGCTCCAATTGGTAGAGCGGCGGTCTCCAAAACCGCTTGTTGGGGGTTCGAGTCCCTCCTGCCCTGCCATTAACCAATTTTTGGAAGAGGTAAAATGGAAAAAATAGATAAGCTAATAGAGTATATAAAAGCGGCTAAGCATGAACTTGATAAGGTGATTTTTCCGACATCGACGGAAGTTAAACAATCATTTATTTCCGTAGTAGCGGTTGTGAGTGTCGTTGCGCTGTTTTTGAGTCTTGTCGACTTGATAATGAGCGGTATTCTAAAAGCCGTATTATAAGGGATATAATGAACTGGTATGCATTGCAAGTATATTCGGGAAGTGAACTTAGTGTTAAAAAAGCTATAGAAAACTTAAAAAAAGAATTTCATTTAGAAGATAAAATAGGTGAAGTAATCGTTCCGACCGAAGAGGTTATTGAAGTAAAAAACGGTAAAAAAAAGATATTCGAAAGAAGTATTTATCCCGGTTATGTATTTTTAGAAGCCGATTTGGATACGGCATTGTGGCATAAAATCCAATCTCTTCCAAAAGTTGGTAGATTCATTGGCGAATCTAAAAAACCAACTCCTCTAAAAAAAGAAGATATTGATTTAATTATCCAAAAAGCAAAAACGAAATCGGCACCGAAACCTAAAGTGTCGTTTGAAGAAGGTGAAATTGTTAGGATAAACGAAGGTCCTTTCGCTAACTTCACTGGTGAAGTAGAAGATTTTGATTATGAAAAAGGAATGCTTAAACTAAATGTAACCATATTTGGTCGAAGCACGCCTGTAGAGATTCATTACACTAAAGTTGAAAAAATAGTATAAAGGATTTGTAATGGCAAAAAAAATCGTAGAAGTATTAAAACTTCAAATTCCGGCAGGAAAAGCAAATCCGTCACCTCCGGTAGGTCCGGCTTTAGGACAAAGAGGTATCAACATAATGGAATTTTGTAAAGCTTTTAATGAAAAAACAAAAGATATGATGGGCTTTACAATTCCGGTTGAGATTACGGTATTTAGTGACAGAAGTTTTACTTTTATTACAAAACAACCGCCGGCAACCGACTTTTTGAAAAAAGCCGCCGGAATTCAAAAGGGTAGTTCTAACCCTCTAAAAGATAAAGTAGGGAAAATTACTACGGCGCAACTTAGAGAAATAGCCGAAAAAAAACTACCGGATTTGAATACTGACGACGTTGAAGTCGCAATGAAAACTATCGCTGGAAGCGCGAGAAGTATGGGAATCGAAATAGTAGATTAATACCACATAAGTGGAAGCAAAATTTGCGAAAAGGTTAAAAAATGGCAAAAAAACATTCTAAAAGATATCAAGAATTACTGAAGAAAATCGACAAAGACGTATATTCTTTAAAAGAAGCGAGTGAAAAAGTAAAAGAACTCAAATCTGCTAAATTCGACGAAACTGTTGAATTGGCGCTTAAACTTGGTGTAGACCCAAGACATGCGGACCAAATGATTAGAGGCAGCGTTGTTTTGCCTCACGGGACCGGTAAAAACGTAAAAGTTGCCGTTATCGCTAAAGGCGATAAAGCAGAAGAAGCAAAAAACGCCGGTGCGGATATTGTTGGTGAAGAAGAAGTGTTGGATATGGTCCAAAACGGTAATTTGGATTTTGATATTTTGATTGCAACTCCCGATATGATGGGTAAACTTGGTAGATTCGGTAAAATCTTAGGACCAAAAGGTCTTATGCCAAACCCTAAGACCGGGACAGTAACTATGGATATAGCCCAGGCTGTTAAAAACGCAAAGGCTGGTCAAGTAAACTTTAGGGTAGACAAAAAAGGAAATATGCACGTAGGTATCGGTAAAGCGAGCTTTGATGCGGATAAAATTTACGAAAATGCAGTCGCGTTTATAGAAAAAATAAATAAAATGAAACCGGCAAGCGCAAAAGGTAGATATATCCAAAATGCGGCTTTAAGTTTAACAATGAGCCCAAGTGTAAAATTGGACGTTAACGAACTAACTGAATATAAATAGGCACTCGCCTAAGTCTATGTGACTTAGAAAGCAGGTGGGATTTCCCTTAATTCCCTGCCGAGTCTAAGTGAAAGGAGTTTTATGAAAAAAGAGTTAAAAAAACAAATCGTTGAAGAACTTTCACAAGAGTTTAACAATGAAGTGAGCGTATTTTACGCGGATTTTAAAGGTCAGACGGTAAAAGACCTCGAAGCTCTTAGACGTGCAGTCAGAGAAGCCGAGGGTAAAGCTAAAATAGTAAAAAACACTCTTGCGAGAATAGCGTTTGCCAATAACGGAATTGAAGTTGATTTTGAAGAAAACAACATTTTCATTTGGGGTGAAGACCAAATTACATTGGCAAAAATTATTACTAAACATGCAAAAGATTACAAAGATACGTTTAAAATCAAAGGTGCTGTAATCGAAGGTGAAGTGAAAGATGCGGCGTATGTAGACGAAGTTAGTAAACTTCCTACTAAAGACGAGCTTCTTGGTATGGTTGCATTTATGATGAAAGCGCCTATCGCAAAATTTGCGTGGGGACTTAACAAATTAATCGAAAAAAAAGAATCTGAATAAATAAATTATAGGAGGAGTTAAAATGGCTTGTACATTCGAACAAATTTTGGAAACAATTGAAAACTTAACAGTAAAAGAACTTAACGAATTGGTAAAACTTTTCGAGGAAAAATTCGATGTTAGCGCACAACCTACAGTTGTTGCCGGAGCTGCTGGCGGAGCTGCTGGCGGAGCTGCTGAAGAAAAAACAGAATTCGACGTAATTCTAAAAAGCCCTGGTGCTAAAAAAATCAACGTAATTAAAGTTGTTAGACAAATTACTGGTGCCGGACTTAAAGAAGCAAAAGAAATCGTTGACGGTGCGCCTTCTACAATCAAAGAAGCCGTAAGCAAAGACGAAGCTGAAGAAATCAAAAAACAACTTGAAGAAGCGGGAGCGGAAGTAGAAGTTAAATAATTTCTTCCCTTGCTTTTTTTTTAAATTTTTGATATATTCACACCTCTACAAATATTCTGCGCAGGAGAGCCTATGTTAAACCAATTAAAATCAGCAAATAGACTTAGACTTGATTTTTCTAAAATCCCACAAATACTTGATATTCCGAATTTACTTCATCTGCAACAAAATTCGTTTCAAGATTTTATAAACGTTCAAGACCCGGAAAAAAGCGGTATTCATAAAGTATTCAAATCGATGTTTCCAATAAGCGACGCACAAAATAGAATAACACTTGAATATGCGGGAATCGAATTTAAAAAACCTAAATATACCGTTAGAGAATGTATGGAAAAAGGACTCACATATTCTATTCCTATTAGAATTAAAGTTAGACTCATTGTTCACGAACGTGACGAAAAAACCGGAGAAAAAATAGGTATAAAAGATATTAAAGAACAAACATTATATATAAGAGATATACCTTTGATGACTCAAAGGACGAGTTTTATAATAAACGGCGTAGAAAGAGTTATAGTTAATCAACTACATAGAAGCCCGGGTGTAATCTTTAAACAAGAAGAAGCTCAAAATTCAAATAAATTATTATATTCCGCACAAATTATCCCGGATAGAGGAAGTTGGGTTTATTTCGAATATGACGTAAAAGACGTGTTATACGTCAGGGTAAACAAAAGAAGAAAAGTGCCCGTTACGATACTTCTTAGAGCTATGGATTACAGTAAAGAAGATATTTTAAAAATGTTTTATCCGATTATCGATATAAAAATAAAAGATAATAAATTCTTAATGTCTACCAGCGCTTTAGAACCGGGCAAATTAGACTTCGACCTTAAAGACGAAGACGGGAATTTGATATTGTCGGCTGGTAAAAGACTGACGGAAAGAAAACTAAAAAAACTAAAAGAAGAAAAGGAATATGTAGAATATCCTATTGAAATACTGCTTGATAGACATCTTGCCGAACCTATTTACGACCCGGTAACGGGTGAGGTGTTGTTTGATACGTTAACGGTATTAAACGAAGTAAAACTTAAAAAGATTTTAGAATCGCAAATAGAAGAGTTTAGAATCGTCAACGATTTGGCATACGGGGTTGATGATTCGATTCTTAGGGCTTTCCACCAAGACATTGAAACGCTTAAAATTCTAAGACAGGTAGAAGGAATCGAAAACGAAAACGATTTGGCGAGAATTAGAATTTATAAAGTAATGAGACCGGGCGAGCCGGCTACGCCGCAAACGGCTAAAGAACTTTTTGAGAAACTGTTCTTTGACCCGGAAAGATACGATTTGACAAAAGTGGGTCGTATGAAAATGAATCACAAATTGGGTCTAAACGTCCCGGACGACGTTACGATTTTAACATACCAAGATATTATCAAAACGATTCAATATTTAATAGGCGTTAAAAACGGTATAGGTCAAATCGACGACAGAGACCATCTCGGTAACAGAAGAATCAGAAGTATTGGTGAATTATTGGCAAACAGACTTCAAGAAGGTCTTGCTAAAATGCAAAAAACAATTCGCGATAAGATGACTACCATTACAAACGTAAACGAACTCTTGCCTATGGATTTGGTAAACACCAAACTTGTAACGACTACTATTTTGGACTTTTTTGCTACGGGTCAATTATCTCAATTTATGGACCAAACGAACCCGTTAAGCGAAGTCGCTCACAAAAGAAGACTCTCAGCCCTCGGTGAAGGAGGGGTTACGCGTGAGAGAGCGGGATTTGAAATCCGCGACGTCCACCCGAGTCATTACGGAAGGATATGTCCTATCGAAACGCCGGAAGGTCAAAATATCGGGCTGGTAAATACACTTTCGACTTATGCTAAAGTAAACGAATTCGGGTTTATCGAAGCGCCTTATAGAGTCGTAAAAGACGGACGCGTCACTGACGAAGTAGTTTATTTGACGGCAACGCAAGAAGAAGAAAAAACTATCGCTCCGGCTTCGGTTAGAATCGACGAAGAGTCGGGAGAAATTATCGATGATTTGATTGAAGCGAGGAAAGACGGGGAAATTATACTTGTAGATAAAAAAGAAGTAGACCTTTACGACCTTAACCCTAAAATGATTGTCGGTGTGGGTGCGTCACTTATTCCGTTCTTAGAGCATGATGACGCCAACAGGGCGCTTATGGGGTCAAACATGCAACGTCAAGGGGTGCCTTTGCTTAGAAGCGAAGCACCTATAGTCGGGACCGGAATGGAGAAATACGTAGCACGCGACGCATGGCAAATCGTTAAAGCCAAAAGAGGCGGTAAAGTTATTAAAGTCGACGCTAAAAACATCTATATTTTAGGTGAAAATGAAGATGGCGCATACATAGACCATTACGGGCTTGAAAAATATCTCAGAACGAATCAAAATACGTGTTTTGACCAAAGACCGATTGTTAAAGAAGGCGATATCGTAAAAGAAGGAGACGTAATAGCCGACGGTCCTAATATGGATAACGGTGAAATCGCAATAGGTAAAAACGTTATGGTAGCCTTCATGCCGTGGAACGGATACAACTTTGAAGACGCCATCGTCCTTAGTGAAAGAATTATAAAAGACGACGTATATACTTCCGTGCATATTTACGAAGAGGTTTGCGAAGTTAGAGAACTTAAACACGGACTTGAAGAAATTACGGCGGATATTCCGGGCGTGAAACCAGAATATTTGACGCATCTTGACGAGAGCGGTATTATTAAGGTCGGGACGTATGTAAAACCCGGAATGATACTTGTTGGTAAAATTTCACCTAAAGGCGACGTTAAACCGACACCGGAGGAGAGACTTTTAAAATCAATTTTCGGAGACAAATCCGGGCATGTCGTAAACAGTTCGCTCTATGCTCCGGCAAGTATGGAAGGTGTGGTAATTGACGTTAAAGTTTATACCAAAAAAGGCTACGAACTCGACGAAAGGGCAAAAGCGGCTTATGACGAAGAAAAAGCCAAGATAGAAGAGATTTATAAAAATCAATTAAGCATAATCGACAAAGAAGAAGTATTGGCTTTGGCTAATTTATTATCCAACAAAGAGTTGATTAAAGATGTGGAATTAAACGGCAAAACATATAAAGCCGGGGAAACATTGCCAAAAGAAGAACTTGTAAACATAAATAAATTCTTGCTTTTGAGTTTGGTAGAGTATTTTGACGATGCGACTGCCGAAGAGTTTGAAAAAATCAAAGCTAAATACCAAAACGAAAAAGACAACATAAGACGCGAATATGACGAAAAACTGGAAGTATTGGAAAGAGACGACATATTGCCAAACGGCGTAGCCAAAATGGTTAAAGTCTATATTGCCAACAAAAGAAAAATAAAAGTCGGTGATAAAATGGCTGGTCGTCACGGTAATAAAGGTATTGTCAGCATTATCGTCCCGCAAGCGGATATGCCTTATATGGAAGACGGAAGGACGGTGGATATCGTGCTGAATCCTTTGGGGGTTCCGTCAAGAATGAATATCGGACAAATTCTTGAAGTGCATCTTGGACTCGTAGGGAAAAATTTAGGTAACCAAATCCAACAGATGCTTGAAGAAAAGCAAAAAGATTACCTTAAAAAATTAAGAGATAAAATGAAAGAGATAGTGCGTGTTGCGCATTTCGGGGAAAAATACGCTGAGTTTTTAGATTCGTTAACCGACGAAGAGCTTCTTAAATACGCGCAAGATTGGGCGAAGGGTGTTAGATTTGCCACACCGGTATTTGAGGGTGTAAATGAAGACGAGTTTAAAAAACTATTTGAACTTGCCGGTATTCCGGAAGACGGTAAAACTCAGCTTTATGACGGTAGGACCGGTGAGCCTATAAAAGAGAGGGTAAATGTCGGATATATGTATATGTTAAAACTTCATCACTTAGTCGACGATAAAGTTCACGCAAGGAGTATCGGACCTTATAGTTTGATTACGCAACAACCTGTCGGCGGTAAAGCATTGTTTGGTGGTCAAAGATTCGGGGAGATGGAAGTTTGGGCGCTTGAAGCATACGGCGCGGCGTATAACCTAAAAGAGATGCTTACGACCAAATCCGATGACGTAGAGGGAAGAAATAAAGCCTATAGAGCGCTTACCCGTGGAGAAAACGTGCCTATCGAGGGGCTTAGTGAAACGTTTTTTGTGTTGAGTAAAGAGCTTAGAGCTTTGGGATTAGATTTAGAGTTTTATAAAAAGGAAGAAGACAATGAAGAGATTTAAGTATGTAAAACTTGATTGGGACGAAGAAAACAGACCAAAAGACATTGACGCCGTCCAAGTTAAAATCGCAAGTCCGGAAGAGATCCTTTCATGGTCTTTCGGTGAGGTTAAAAAGCCCGAAACAATCAACTATAGAACTCTAAAACCGGAACGCGACGGGCTCTTTTGCGCTAAAATTTTCGGACCTATTAACGATTACGAGTGTTTGTGCGGTAAATATAAAAAAATGCGCTACAAAGGAATCGTCTGTGAAAAATGCGGCGTAAAAGTTACATCTTCAAAAGTCAGACGCGAAAGATTCGGTCACATAGAACTTGTAACTCCCGTAGCACATATCTGGTATGTTTCCAACCTTCCGAGCAGAATCGGGACGCTGCTTGATATTAAAATGAAAGACCTTGAGAGGGTGTTGTATTATGAAGCATATGTCGTTTATTCGCCGGGGGACGCGCCCGTTAAAAAAGGCGACGTGCTCGTAGAAGACGAATACAGAAAACTTATGGACTTATATGCCGACAGCGGATTTCATGCGGAAATGGGCGCGGAAATTATCAGAAAAATGCTTGAAGAACTTGATTTGGCGGAAATGTATCATACGTTAAAAGAAGATTTGAAAAACACCAGGTCTGAAGCGAGAAAAAAAGACATCGTAAAAAAACTTAAAATAGTCGAAGGATTTTTGAATTCCGATAATAGACCAGAGTGGATGATTATGAACGTTATCCCGGTATTGCCGCCGGATTTAAGACCTCTTGTAGCGCTTGACGGAGGTAAATTCGCGGTTGCCGACGTCAATGATTTATACAGAAGGGTCATACATAGAAACCAAAGATTAAAAAGGCTCATCGAACTTGACGCACCGGAGATTATTATCAGAAACGAAAAGAGAATGCTTCAAGAGGCGGTAGACGCGCTTTTTGACAACGGAAGACGCGGCAATACCATTAAAGGTGCCAACAAAAGACCTCTTAAATCATTAAGTGACGTTATTAAAGGTAAAACGGGAAGATTTAGACAAAACTTACTTGGGAAAAGGGTTGATTATTCGGGAAGAAGCGTTATTGTAGTTGGACCTAATTTAAGAATGGACCAATGCGGTCTTCCTAAAAAAATGGCTTTAGAGCTTTTTAAGCCGCATTTGATCGGTAAACTTGAAGAAAAAGGTTACGCAACGACAATTAAACAAGCAAAAAGACATATAGAAGAAAAAACACCGGAAGTTTGGGAGTGTTTACAAGAAGTGGTCGACCAATACCCCGTGCTTTTAAATAGGGCGCCGACTCTTCATAAGCTCTCTATTCAAGCATTTCACCCGGTATTGATAGACGGTAACGCAATTCAACTCCACCCGCTTGTCTGTGCGGCGTTTAACGCCGACTTCGACGGTGACCAAATGGCGGTGCATGTGCCTTTGAGTCAAGAGGCGATTGCGGAAGCTAAAATATTGATGCTTAGCAGTATGAATATATTATTGCCGGCAAGCGGTAAAGCTATTGCCGTCCCGAGCCAAGATATGGTTTTGGGAATTTATTATATTTCTTTGGTAAAAGAGGGAGTAAAAGGCGAACACAAACTATTTGCCAATCCGGAAGAAGTATTGACAGCTTTTGACGAAGGCGCTGTGGATTTGCATGCAAAAGTAAAAGTTAGGGTAAAAGGTGAAATCGTAGAAACTACGCCCGGTAGAATGATTTTGCATTCAATAACCCCGGATTTCGTAGAAGTGGAAATGTATAATAAAGTTATGAAGAAAAAAGACATATCTTCGCTTGTCGATTACGTTTATAAAGTCGGAGGACTTAAAGTAACGGCGGAATTTTTGGATAAACTTAAAAATTTAGGCTTTAAATATGCGGCGAAAGTAGGGGTTTCTATTTCGATGGCGGATATTATCGTCCCGGAAGATAAGCCTAAAATTATTCAAGAAGCGTTACAAAAAGTTAAAGAAGTCCAAGACCAATACAAAAAAGGTCTCTTAACCGAACAAGAAAGATACAACAAAATTATCGACATCTGGACTAAAGTCGACAACGACATTAAAGAAAAACTACTTGAAATAATGAAAAAAGACAAAGACGGATTTAACTCCATTTATATGATGGCGGATTCCGGTGCGAGAGGTAGTGCGTCTCAGATTAAACAGCTTGCCGGTATGAGGGGGCTTATGGCAAAACCTAACGGTGAAATTATTGAGACTCCGATTATTTCGAACTTTAAAGAAGGGTTAAACGTTCTTGAGTTCTTTATCTCAACCCACGGTGCAAGAAAAGGTCTTGCAGATACCGCTCTTAAAACGGCGAGTGCGGGATATTTGACGAGAAAACTTGTCGACGTATCGCAAAACTTTAGGGTTATAATGCAAGATTGCGGAACGCATGAAGGAATCGAAGTTACAGATATTGCGGACGGTGCAACGCTTGTAGAGTCTCTTGAAGAGAGAATTTACGGAAGAGTCCTTGCCGATGACGTATACGACCCGATTACAAATGAAGTGCTTTATACCGAAGGGACGTTAATTACCGAGGAAGAGGCAAAAGAGATCGTTAGAAAAGGCGTAAAATCAGTTAAAATCAGAAGTGCATTGACATGTAAAGCGCCAAAAGGTATATGTGCTAAGTGTTACGGTATGAATCTTGCCGAAAGAAGACTCGTAAAAGTGGGTGAAGCCGTGGGTATTATTGCGGCTCAGTCAATCGGTGAACCTGGGACGCAGTTGACGCTAAGGACGTTCCATACCGGTGGTATTGCGGGTTCAACGCAAGAAGAGAGACAAATAGTCGCGACAAAATACGGTTATATCAGATATTACAATATCGAAACTTATGACAGAGACGGTAAAAAAATAGTTGCAAACAGAAGAAACGCGGCTGTGTTGCTTGTTGAACCGAAACTAAAAGCTCCGTGTGACGGAATCGTTAGAATCGAAACGCAACACGAAGAGGTTCTTGTCGAAATCGAATGCGATGACGGAAGCGTAAAAAGATATTCTCTAAGAAAAAACGATATCGTAAAAGGAACCGAACTTGCCGGAATAGCCGGTAAAACGGAAGGTAAACTTTATATTCCTTATAAAAACGCAAGAGTAAATAAAGACGACGCTATTGTAGAGGTGATTAAAGAAGCATGGTATATTCCGCAAAGGATTCCGTATGGGGCGGAACTTAGAGTCGACGATAACGAACCGGTCCCTCAAAATGTTGAAGCCAAAGCGATCGGTAGTGTGAAGTTTTATAAATTAAGCGGCGACCATCTCGAAAGAGTTTATGACATTAAAGCCGGAAGCGAAATAGGTCTTGATAACGAATATAAAGGTCTGTTTGCCGTAATAGTGGACGAAAACGACAGAGAAGCGGACAGATATTATATCGTTAGAGGAAGTAAAATACTCATAGACGATAACGCAAATGTTAAACCTGGTGATATTATCGCTTCTCCTATCAAAGGAGAGAGCAAAGTAATTGCGGAATGGGACCCGTTTGCCAATCCGATTTTAGCCGAAGCGGACGGCATTGTGAAATTCGAAGACGTAATAGACGGATTTACCGTAACGACTCAAATAGACGAATTGACGGGTGAGAGCAGGATTATCGTAAAAGAGTATTTGCCAAAAGGTTATCAACCAAGAATTCTGCTTGCGAATAAAGAGAAAGTGTTCGAATATGTCCTCGAGCCAAAAACCGTTATTCACGTCCAAGAAGGAAGCGAAGTTAAACAAGGGGATATTTTAGCCAAAACACCAAAAGCAGTGGCAAGAAGTGCCGATATTACGGGTGGTCTTCCGAGAGTTAACGAACTTTTTGAAGCAAGACGCCCTAAATCACCGGCGATAATTAGTGAAATCGACGGATACGTGAAATTCGGTAAAACCGTTAGAGGTAAACAAAGAATTATTATCGAAGGAGAAACGAGCGTAAAAGAGTATCTTGTCCCTCAAGAGAGACAGATTTTAGTTCATGAAGGCGACTTTGTCCATGCGGGTGAGAGAGTAACCGACGGAATTATTTCAAGTTACGATATTTTAAATATTCTCGGAGAAAAAGCGCTTCAACAATACATTGTCAGCGAAGTGCAAAAAGTATATAGACTCCAAGGGGTTAATATTAACGATAAACATATCGAATTGATTATCAATCAAATGTTAAGACAAGTAAAAATAGTCGATAGCGGTGATACTAAATTTATCGAAGGCGATTTAGTTAGCAAAAAAATGTTTAACGAAGAAAACCAAAGAATTAAAAAATTCGGCGGCGAACCGGCAATCGCCGAGCCGGTGCTTGTGGGTATAACAAGAGCGGCGATTCAGAGTGATAGTTTTATTTCTGCCGCTTCGTTCCAAGAAACAACGAGAGTTTTAACGGAAGCGAGTATTCAAGGTAAATTCGATTATCTTGAAGACTTTAAAGAAAATATCGTTCTTGGTCGCGTAGTGCCGGTTGGGACCGGAATGTTTTATCATCACGACAGGGATTTAAAACTCGATTATTAATCCCTCTTTCTTTTTTATCTTCATAAACGACACACTTTCCTTCTTCGAGGTAAATATTATAAGAATATACTTTGAAAATCAAACAAATTTTGATATTATTTCACACTAAAAAGTTAGTAAATTCACAAAAAAGGAAAGCTATGCCTACTATAAACCAATTAGTTAGAAAAGGTAGAAAACAGGTGATTAAAAAATCCAAATCACCGGCGCTTGTTAGCTGTCCTCAAAGAAGAGGGGTTTGCACGAGAGTTTATACCACTACTCCTAAAAAACCTAACTCGGCTTTGAGAAAAGTTGCAAAAGTTAGATTAACCAGCGGATATGAAGTAATTAGCTATATCCCGGGTGAAGGTCACAACCTACAAGAACACAGCATCGTGCTTGTTAGAGGCGGTAGGGTAAAAGACTTGCCTGGGGTTAAATATCATATCGTTAGAGGTGCGCTTGATACCGCAGGTGTTAAAGGTAGAGTGCATTCAAGAAGTAAATACGGGACAAAAAAAGCAGACGCAGGCAAAAAATAGTTTGTTGAAAGCGGCGTAGAAAAGGTAAAAAGCAACAGTTGTTTTTGGTTATAGTAGGAGCGATATTAAATGGATAATATAAAATGTAAAATGGAAAATTTTCCATTTTCGATTGTTGAATTTTCCATTATATTTGCTCCTCACTGCCAAAAGGTAGAGTAAGTCCCTGGATATGGGAAAAAAACTGAAGAGAAGGAGATAAAATGAGAAGAAGAAGAGCGCCCAAAAGACCGGTAATGCCGGATCCGGTATTTAAAAGTGAAGTAGTTACAAAATTTATTAATAAAGTAATGTGGGACGGAAAAAAAACGTTGGCTGAGAGAATCGTATACGGTGCAATCGAAAAATTAGACACTAAAGAAGAAGGCACTAAAGGAATCGATATATTCTTTAAAGCGATTGAAAACGTAAAACCTTTACTTGAAGTTAGAAGCAGAAGAGTCGGTGGTGCTACGTATCAAGTTCCTATGGAAGTTAGACCGGAAAGACAACAAACGTTATCAATTAGATGGATAGTTGACGCGGCAAGAAACAGAAACGAAAGAACGATGGTCGAAAGACTTGCAAACGAACTTTGGGACGCAGCAAACGAAAGAGGAGCGGCGTTCAAGAAAAGAGAAGATACTCATAGAATGGCTGAAGCTAACAAAGCATTCGCTCACTACAGATGGTAAAAAAAGAATTGAGAATGGAGAATGGAGAATTGAAAGTTACTCCTTTTCCTCTTCCTATATCTACAAATCACAGACTAATAAGGAGATAATATGCCAAGAAAAACGCCTATCGAAAAGGTTAGAAATATAGGTATCGCCGCGCATATCGACGCCGGTAAAACGACTACGACCGAGAGAATTTTGTATTATACGGGTGTTAGTCATAAAATTGGTGAAGTTCACGAAGGTGCCGCTACAATGGACTGGATGGAACAAGAAAAAGAAAGAGGTATTACTATTACTTCGGCGGCTACTACGTGTTTTTGGAAAGACCACCAAATTAACATCATCGATACGCCGGGGCACGTCGACTTTACTATTGAAGTTGAAAGAAGTATGAGAGTACTTGACGGTGCTATTGCCGTATTCTGTGCCGTTGGTGGGGTTCAACCGCAATCCGAGACCGTATGGAGACAAGCAAATAAATATCATGTCCCAAGAATCGCGTTTGTAAACAAAATGGACAGAATCGGGGCTGATTTTTACAATGTTGAAAAACAAATCAGAGAAAGACTAAAAGCAAATCCGGTGCCTATCCAAATCCCTATCGGAGCTGAGGAAAACTTTAAGGGTGTTGTGGATTTGGTTCAAATGAAAGCTCTTGTATGGGAAGACGAAGCGGCTTTAGGAAGTAAATACGAAGTGGTGGATATCCCAGCCGAATTGCAAGATAAAGCGCAAGAATACAGAGAAAAACTTATAGAATCTATCGCGGAAACCGATGAAGAGTTGATGGAGAAATATTTCGCCGGTGAAGAATTAAGCGAAGAAGAGATTAAAAAAGGTATCAAAACTGCTACGTTAAATCTTGAAATCGTACCAATGCTATGCGGGACCGCGTTTAAAAACAAAGGTGTTCAACCTCTACTTGACGCGGTTATCGATTACTTGCCGGCACCTACGGAAGTTACGTGGATTAAAGGTATCGACCCTAAAACCGGAGAAGAAATCAGCGTAAATCCAAGTGACGATGAACCGTTTAGCGGACTTGCGTTTAAAATTATGACAGACCCGTTTGTCGGTAAATTGACGTTTACGAGATTTTATTCCGGTGTTATTAAATCGGGAAGTTACGTTCTTAACTCTACAAAAGAGAAAAAAGAAAGAGTCGGTAGACTTCTTAGAATGCATGCGAATAAAAGAGAAGAAGTTCCTGAGTTTTACAGCGGAGAAATCGGAGCGATTGTCGGACTTAAATATACTCTAACCGGTGATACGCTGTGTGATGAAAAAAGACCTATTATTCTTGAAAAAATGGAATTCCCGGATCCGGTTATTAGTGTTGCGGTTGAACCAAAAACAAAAGCGGACCAAGAAAAAATGGCGCTTGCTCTTCAAAAATTAGCCGAAGAAGACCCAAGCTTTAGAGTAGCGACTGACGAAGAGAGCGGTCAGACTATTATTTCCGGTATGGGTGAATTACACCTTGAAATTATTGTAGACAGACTTAAAAGAGAATTTAAAGTTGAATGTAATACCGGTAAACCGCAAGTTGCGTATAGAGAAACGTTTAAAAACCAAGTCGAACAAGAATACAAATACGCAAAACAATCCGGTGGTAGAGGTCAATACGGTCACGTATTTATCAGAATGATACCTCAAGAACCGGGCAAAGGTTATGAATTTGTTGATTTAATTAAAGGTGGGGTGATTCCAAGAGAATATATCCCGGCTGTCGATAAAGGTATCCAAGAAGCGGCTCAAGCCGGAGTGCTTGCGGGATTCCCGGTTGTTGATTTTAAAGTAGAATTATACGACGGTAGTTACCATGATGTCGACTCAAGTGAAATGGCGTTTAAACTTGCCGGGTCTATGGCGTTTAAAGAAGGTATGAAAAAAGCGAATCCTGTAATTTTAGAACCTATCATGAAAGTCGAAATAGAAGTCCCTGAAGAGTATATGGGTGACGTTATAGGAGACGTTAACAGAAGAAGAGGTCAAGTAAACTCTATGGAAGACCAACACGGAATTAAAAAAATTACCGCATTTGTCCCGCTTGCGGAAATGTTTGGATATTCAACAGACCTTAGAAGTATGACTCAAGGTAGAGGGACATATTCAATGGTATTTGACCATTATGAAGAAGTCCCAAGCAATATTGCAGATGAAATTATTAAAGAAAGACAAGGTTAATCCTCTCTTTCTTCTTATCTTTCGTTTAAATCCCTAAATAAATAGCTCTGTTTCATAAATAATTAATCAAAAAAGTGTTATAATGCGTTATATATTCCAATATATAACGAAAGGGTTGGCATGTATTATACGTATGAAGAAATAGATAAAATAATTAACGAAGATATGCCGTATTTTGATTTGACACAAGAACTTCTCGGTATTAAAAAAAGCGGTAAAATCAGCTTTGTGAGTAGAAATGAGTGCATTGTAACGGGAAATAATCTAATAGAAAAACTTGCCGAAAAATTAAACCTTAAAGTTACCTACAAAGAGAAAAACGGGGTATATTTAAAACCCGGTGGGCTGCTTTTTCAAGCGGAAGGCGAGGAAGTGTTGGTATTGTGGAAAGTGGCTCAAAACATATATGAATACGCTCTTAGCGTGTCTACATACGTGTATCGTATGCACGAAATAGCAAAACGCCACAATCCTTCCGTCGAAATATTGACAACAAGAAAAGTTATACCCTTTACCAAAAAAATAGCGCTTCAAGCGGTGCTTGACGGCGGCGGGTTGCCGCATAGAATTACAACATCGGAGACAATTTTGGTTTTTGAAAATTATATTAATTTGTTTGGAGGGTGGGAAAAATTTTATAATGAGTTTGAAAAAATAAAAAAATCTGTAGAGAAAAAGTGGGTGGTTGAGACTAAAAATTTGGACCATGCAATGAAGCTTATAAACATAAAACCCGATGTTTTACAACTCGATAAGATTGATGTAAAAACAACGCAAATAATCGTAAACGAAGCGCATAAAAGGGGTATCAAGGTTTTAAGCGCCGGAGGCATTAATCTGCAAAACGTTGAAGATTATGCAAAAACGGGGGTTGACGGTATCGTTACGACGGCTCCGTATTTTGCGAAGGGAGCAGATGTTAAGGTTACGATTAGTGAATAATGTTAAACTCTTTTTTTAATTTTTAGACCTCGCCGTTAAAATATGTGCTAAAGTATTAAAAACAAAAAAAGGAAACCGATGAAGAAAAAAGGCTTGTTTGAGATGCTGGGCGCTACATTTATTTGGGGGTCTACTCCGATTATGTCTATCTATTCGCATTTACCGGGTGGGGTTTTTGTATTTTTTAGGGTATTGTTTGCGTTTCCTTTTATATTTTATTTTGCTTTAAAGCATGCTTCTTTTAGGGAGTTTTTTTCATTTAAGAATTTTTTGCCGTTGTTGATAAGCGGTGTGGCGTTGGGGGTTAATTGGATATTTTTCTTTTCGGCGTTTAATTACGCAGATGTCGCGACGGTTGTCAGTATCTATTACGTAGGACCGATTATATCGTTAATGCTTGCCGGAATGTTTTTAAAAGAAAAAATTACGCTAAGAATTGTATTTTGTGCATGTTTGGCTTTTTTGGGGGTGATAGTGGCAAACGGCGGATTTGATTTGAATAAAGGGACTTTAATTGCGCTGTTGGCGGCTTTTAGTTACGGTATGTTGGGATTTTTTTCTAAACTTGCAACCTTAAAACACAAACCTTCCGTCGTTACCGCCTGGCAGATTTTAATCTCTGTTTTTATTACCGCTCCGTTTTTGTATTTTTCGGATTGGCAATTAACGTATCAGGGTTTAATAATATCGGTAATTACGGGTGTCGTTCATACCGCTTTGGCGCTTTTTTTGTGGTATGACGCGCTTAATTACATCAAGGTATCGTTAGCTTCCGTTTTGCAATATTTGGATATTGTGTTTGCGATGATATTAGCGTTTGTGTTTTTGGGGGAAATACCGAGTTTAAATCAAATTATCGGAGCCGGTTTGATATCTGCGGCGGGGATTTTGAGTTTAAGAGGATAGGGCGATTATCTCTTCTACGATATATTTGGCTCCGTCTTTTTTGTTTATTGAGGTTAGATTTTGAGAGAGGGTTTGTAACGTTGCTTTTGAGATAATATCAAGAACCTTTTGAGGGTCGATTTCACTTTCTCGCATAACGTAAGCGGCGTTTTTGTCGGCTATAAATTTGGCGTTTTTGTATTGATGGTCTTGCGCGGCATACGGATAGGGGATAAAAAGAGCGGGAAGTGCGTTTGCGCTAAGTTCGAAAAGAGTAGAAGCACCGGCTCTGCTGATTGCGAAATCGGCTTTTTCGATTTTATTTATAAGATTGGGGTTAAAGTCGAAAACGTCGGCTTTTATGTTGTTTTTCCGATAAAATTCATTGACTCTTTGATAATCTTTTTTGCCTGTTTGATGTATTATGTTTATTGCTCTTTTTTGTAAAAGGGGAGCCAATTTTATAGCCAAATCGTTGATTGCGACCGCTCCTTGACTGCCTCCTAAGAATATAACGGTTTTTAGGTTTTTTCTGATACGGGCGGTGTCGAAATATATATCTTCGACGGGATAGGGGTCGTTGTATAAAAACGTATTGAAAAAACGTTTGCAAAAAGGTTTTAAAATTTTGTTTAAAGAGCCTATTTGTGCGTTTTGTTCGTGGATAAAAAGAGGCGTGTTTGTCAATATTGCCGCGAACGAAGCGGGTGCGGAGCTGTAACCTCCTACGCTGAAGACAGCTTTTATGTCGTGCTGTTTTATTATTTTTGCCGCTTTTAGGGATAATGTTAGGATATTAAACAAAGAGGCGATTTTTTTGATTCCTTTTTTGTTAACGACGCCGCTTGAAGGTAAAAAATAGCGTTTTTTAAATCCATCGTCATTTTCAAACCACGCTTTATCCGCTCCGGTTTCTGAGCCTACGAATATCGGTTTGAGGTTTTTTTTGTTGAGTTCTTTTTTTATGACGTCGGCGATTTTGAGATGTCCGCCGGTGCCTCCTCCGGTAATTAAAATATTCATATCGCTCCTTATGTCAAATCGGCTTTTTTGCTTATCATAAGCACAAGTCCTATTGCGGTGCAAAGCGCAAGAAGCGAACTACCTCCGTAACTTAAAAACGGGACGGTTAAACCTTTTATCGGAATTAAAGAGGTAACGCCAAGACCGTTGAAAATAAATTGTATGATAATAAGCGAGCCTACGCCAAACGCAAATAACTGATACTCTTTTTTTTCGTTTCTGTTGGCTATTTTGTAGATGCGGTAAACCAACGCGAGTATTAAAACGATTATGACGCTTATGCCGATAATACCGGTTTCTTCCGCTATACCAGCCAATACGAAGTCGGTATGGACGTCGGAGAGGAATCCGAGCTTAAAAATGCCGTTGCCGATACCCTGACCCGTAATCCCTCCGTGGTAAATCGCATTGAGCGATTGCGCGACTTGAGCATAACTTGAGGAACTTTCGATTTTTATTTGCGGGAAAAAGTTGTTTGTCATGAGGTGTAGCCATGCTTTGAACCGTGCGAATCTGTAACCCGAAGACAAAATCGCCGCAATAAATACGATTATCCCCACCGCAACGATTAGCGTAAAAGTTTGGAATCTGCCCCCGGCTATTAAAAGCATAAGAGCAAATAAAAGCCCCATTACTATTACTTGTCCGAGGTCTGACTGATAAGCTAAAATCAGATACCAAAACACTCCCAAAAATACGATATAGGGCAGTATTAATTTAAACTCTTCCGAAAACGATTTGGTCCTTTTGACTTTTCTTGTAAAGGACCATGAAAGAAAAAATATTACCCCGATTTTAAAAAACTCCACCGGAGCGAATTTGAAAGGTCCGAGTTTAATCCATCTTTTAGCCCCGTTAATAACGGGTGCTACACTTTCGGGCAAAAACGGCATTGCCAATACTAATATCGCAGAAAATATCAAAATGCCCCAACCTATTTTTTCAAACCAAATATCGGGATTGAGATTCGCAAACAGCGCCATTATGAAAAATCCAGCGAAACTGAAAAGAACGTATCTCCCGACGAAATGGTATTGGCTGAGGTTTTTTATATGTTCGAGATATACGGGCAAAGAATAGGAAAAAAGCGCACCGATTAACATTAAAATACCGACTATTATAAATATTAACGCATCAACTCTTTGCAAAATGTTCCTTTATGGAGTATAATAATGTAGAATTTTATCATAAAAACGGAAAATAAACGTTTAGGAAGTTATTTATGAATTGCATTTTTTTGGTGCAAAAAAGGAATAAAAATTGCTTGTGATATTAAAGTGAAAAGGAGAAAAGGTGGCTTTTAAAATAAGTGAAAATTTTGATTTAATGACTCAAGCGTTGCATTATAGAAAAATAAGACAGGATTTAATCGCAAGCAATATCGCAAACGTCGACACTCCTTTTTATAAACCAAAAGACATTAGATTCGAAGAGGTATTGGAAAAAGAAGTCCAGGGAGATGAAAACTCGCACAAACTCCAACTCGCCACCACTTCTCCTATGCACTTAAAAGGTTTTGACGATGGCGACGATTTGAAACCTACGATATTTTATAGAGACGGTCATTTGGCGAGAAACGACGGAAACAGCGTGGATATTGACGTTGAAACCACGGAAATGGCAAAAAACGACATAGCTTATAACGCGACGATACAAGCGCTTAAAAAAGATATAGATATCTTTAATACCGTAATAGATTCGACTAAAAACATATAAAGGTAAATAATGGGATTTTTTAGCAGTTTCGATATTTCGGGATACGGACTTTCGGCTCAGAGATTTAGGATAAATATAATTTCGGAAAATATCGCAAACGCAGATACGACACGGACGGACGAGGGAGGACCGTATAGAAGAAAAGAAGTTATTTTTAAAGCCGTCCCGTTTGAGGATAGATTAAATCAAGAACTTGACAAAACGTCCGATTTTAAAGAATATGAAAATCCGCTTGATGAGGAGGGCGAGGATTTTGACGTTCCAAAACCTCCTATTCAAACGGTAGTGGTCGATAAAGTGGTTAGGGACGATAGCAAACCGATACTAAAATACGACCCGAGTAACCCGGACGCTGACGCAAACGGTTATGTTGCGTATCCCAATATTAATCCGGTTGTGGAAATGTCCGATTTATTAGAAGCGACACGCGCGTATCAAGCAAACGTCGCGGCTTTTCAAAGCGCTAAGAGTATGGCGCAAAACGCTATAAACATATTACAAAGTTAAGGACTAAAATATGGCTTTTATCAATAAAGTTGACAATCTAAACGGAATTAGTTCTCTTAATAAGCCTAATAAATCGGGCGGAGGGTTTGACGATATTTTAAAACAGGAAATCGATTCAACCAACAATATGATGAAAAAGGCTGAAAAAGCCGAAGCGGACATAGCGGTAGGAAACGTAGAAGATTTGGCAAAAGCTTCCATTACGATACAAAAAGCCGAAATGCAAATGAAAATGGTCCTTGAAGTCAGAAACAAAGCCATTAACGCTTATAAAGAGCTTCTTAAAACTCAGATTTAATGAAAAATAGTAAAATCCCTCTTATATACGTTTTTTTCTTTTTTATAGTATTGGTATTATTTGGTGCTTTTTTATTTTTTAGCCTCTCAAAACCGAAAAACTATTTTAATCCCGAAATAAAAAAAATAGAAAGTGCGGTTAGAGGTAAAATTAAAACGAAAAACTTTACGTTGGCTAAAAGCGAAAAGATATATGTCGTTTATATAAATCCCGCTTTTATTTTAAGAAGCAAAAGACGTATGTTTGTCGATTTGTTTAGTATTTACACCGGTGAGAATAAGAAGGAGTTATTAAAAAAACTTAAAAGCAAAAAAAGAAGAGTAATGCTCGCAAAAGTTAATCTCAAAACCAAACAGCAATTGGTGTATTTGCGGAGGGTTTTGGATAATTATAGGGTGTTTGCTTCCATAAACGGCGTAAGGAGAGGATATGATATAGAAAGCACCGTGTATATCTCAAGAAATCAAATCGCTTCTTTGTTTAAAAGGATATATCCTTATAACGATACTTTCGAGCCGTTTTTGGGTAGATATTTAAAATCTCAAAGAAGAGGTGATAACGGCATAGAAGAGTATTACGATTCTATACTGCGACCTAAAAAAAACGGTGTGATTATGGGATATAGGGACGTTAGCGGAAATATAATTTATGATAAAAATTCTAAAATCACCTATCCTATCGACGGTAGGGATATAAGACTCAACATTAACCTCGTCCTTCAAAAACGCATCGAAAAACTGTTGGACGAAGCCAAAGAGATATATCAGGCGCGTGAAGTGATGGCTGTCGTTATGGATAGTAAAACGGGCAAAATTTTGGCTTTGGCTACTTCGAACAGATTTAATCCTAACTACATAAGAAGGCAGGATATTCCGAATATGAAAATTAGCGCGATAAGGTATCTTTACGAGCCCGGTTCGGTTATGAAACCAATAACGTTTGCTATTTTACTTGAAAATGGTAAAGTCAATCCCTATGAAGTTCTAAAGGCGTATAACGGAAAATGGAAACCTAAATGGAGAAAAACCTACATAAGAGACGACGATGCGTTTGAATGGTTGAGTGCCGAAAACGCGGTGGTTTATTCGAGTAATATAGTAATTTCTCAACTTGCCTTGAGATTGAGTAATTTAGAGTTTTACAACGGACTTAAAAAATTCGGATTTGCCGGGTATAGCGGTATAGATTTGCCGTATGAGTTAAAAGGCGTAATTAGAAGCGTAAAAGAGTTGCACTATCCCGTATATAAAACCACGACCGCATACGGTTATGGTATTTTGGTAAATTTTATCCAGCTTTTAAAAGCCTATAACGTTTTTAATAACGACGGAATCGCCGTAACACCGAAATTGGCAGATGTCGCAAGTAATTCCAAAAGAGTAATCAGCGCTAAAAACGCGCAAATAATTTTGGGTATTTTAAGAAAAGTCGTCTTGAAAGGGACGGGAAAAAACGCATACGTCCCCGGAATCTTTACAGCCGGCAAGACGGGGACGGCGCACGTAAGTATCAACAGCAAATACGAAAAAATCTATAACTCCTCGTTTTTCGGTTTTGCCAACGACCAACATCATAAATATACCATTGGAGTTACGTTTCTGGATATAAAAGCTCCTTTTCCGAATTATTTTGCTTCCGAAAGCGCGGTGCCGCTTTTTAAAAAAATTGTTATAATATTGCAAGATGAAAAAATGTTAGGAGAATAGATGGAAATTCTGAAAGTTTTGGATTATCAAATCCTCTCGCTTCCGTTATATAAAATATTAATCGCTTTTGGGGTGTTTTTTGTTTTGCTTTTTGCCCGCAAGCTTTTTACGATGTTTATACTTGAATTTATTCGCAAATTTACTCAAAAAACCAAAACCACGCTTGACGATAAGTTTATTGAGGCTATTAGAAACCCGCTTAGGTTTTTGTTTGTAATAGCGGCTATTTATTTTCTTCTTTATTTTTTAGAGGTGAATAGCTCGTTACTTTTGCATTTGTTGAAAGGACTCTTAATATTCGACCTCTTTTGGGCGATATATAACGTAATTAACGAATTTGAAGATTACGTTTACAAAATATTGGGTAGATTCGGTAAAAGCTCAAGAGAGCTCGCTTCGTTTCTTATTAAGCTGACTAAAGCGTTTGTTATAACCGTGGGAGTTGTGGCGTTATTGCAAGATTGGGGCATTAATGTCACCGGATTTATCGCTTCATTGGGGCTTGGCGGTTTGGCTTTCGCTTTGGCGGCAAAAGATACGGCGGCTAACATATTCGGCGGAATCGCTATTTTGACGGATAATATTTTCAAAATAGGAGAGTGGGTAAAAGTTGGTGATGCTGAGGGCGTAGTGGAGGAGATAGGTATGCGAACGACCAAAATAAGAGCGTTTGATAAGAGACTTATTATCGTCCCTAACGCTACGATTGCAAATTCCGACGTAGAAAATTTTAGCAGAAGAGACAGAAGGCGAATCGTAATGAGACTCGGATTGACATACGATACTTCCAACCAAACGATGCAATTGATTTTGGAAGATATAAGAAAGCTTTTAAAATCGCACCCCGATATCCATAACGACCCGATTTTAGTCTATTTTGACGAATATCAAGACAGCAGTTTGAGTATTTTTTGTTATTTTTTTGCTGCTACCGCCGATTGGGAGCGTTATTTGAAAATAAGAGAGGAGATAAATCTCAAAATACGTGAAATCGTCGATAAACACGGAGCCGAATTTGCATTTCCGTCAAACAGTTTATATATTCAAACCCCTATTAGGATAGAAAAATGAAAAAGTTATTTATTTTCTTATTAACGTTGGTAGTGATAGTCGTAGCGTTTGTTGCGTTTTTGTTAACTCCCGTAGGCAGTAATCTTTTAAAAGAGGTTTTGCAGTCTCAAATAAACAAATACGTCCCCGGCGTGGAAGTTAGTTATCTTGATTACGGTATAAATAATTTTAAAGTAATTTTGAAAAAGGGAAATAACGAATTAAACGTTTATGGCAAAATGTATCCCCTAAAAGCGGTATTTGACGGTAAAGCAGACGATTTGTCGGAGATTAGCGAATATTATAGAGGCAAAATGAAAGTTAGCGGTAAAATTTACAAAGAAAACGAAGAGTTTGTCTTGAACGGAAAGGCGTTTTTTGCCAAAAGCGATATGGATTTTAAACTGAAATTGGGAAAAAATTACGTGGATTTGCATGCGAGAGGAAATAATTTTGATTTAAAAGAGCTTATGTATATGATTAAAGTAGATATACCGTATGTGGAAGGTAGAAGCGATATTATTATCAACAAATCCGCCGACAGCGATTTTAAGATACGCTTTAGAAGTACGGGTGATTATAACGGAAAAATCAAAACGCCATTTAACGCATTGACGAAGATAATCATGAAACACAGAAACGATTTGGAATTTGAATCTACGGTTAATACTAAGATTACCAACATTAACTTTAAAGGTAAAGTTTTACCTCAAAAAGTTCAATACTCTTTTGTAACCGGTAAATTCGACTTGAAATATTTAAGACCTGTTATAATGTATCCATTTAATATTACGACCAAGCTTGAGGGTAGTTACGATTCTTCAAACGATATACTTAAATTCCAAGGCGACGGATTTGAAGGGTTTAAGGACAAAGCGCTTGTTATAACCTTTAAATTAAACGACGATAAGTTCTTTAAATACGTAAATCTTCCTAAATTATTCGATGGGGAAATATCGGGCAGTATTAAAATTAGCGACGGTATAGGGGTGTTTGATATGGTTAATAATAATTCGGCGTTCGTTCCTAACGAGTTTACTCAAAAAATAGAAAAACTAACCGGTGTAAATTTGGTAAATCAGCATATCTCAAAAATTTTCCTAAAGGGTTATTTTAACGACAAAGGTATGATTTACGATATGCTTTGTACTAATAAAAAGTTGTTTTTAAGTATAAAAAAAGGAAAATTCATCTATCCTAACCTTTATGAAATGGTCCTTTTCTTAAGAAACGGAAATTACGTGTATAAAGTGTTGATAAATAACAAAGAATTTAAAATAATAGACAAACTTTTGTTTAAAGAATCAAATAATAAAGTCTTAGTCTTCTAATATAAACTTTCTTGACTTTTTCTCCTCATTGTTGTATAATTACATAAAAAATTAAAGGAGGTTGAAATGTGGCCTACCGTATTTGACCCGTTTAGAGAATTGCAAGATATCGAAAGAAGACTCGGTGCGGTATTGTCCGCAAATAAACCGGTCCAAAAAGTCCAAACGTTTACTCCGGCTGTTAACGAAAAAGTGGACGAAAAAGGCTATTATTTAGAAATAGATTTGCCCGGAGTTAAAAAAGAGGACGTAGAAATTTCCGTAAACGAAGGCGTATTGGTTGTTGCGGGTGAGAGAAAATTGCAAAAAAAAGACGAGAACGAAAAATATACAAGAATCGAGAGCTTTTTTGGAAGATTCGAAAGAGCGTTTAAATTACCCGCCGATGCGGATACGGAAAATATTGCGGCGAAATTTGAAGAAGGCGTATTAAAAATATTTATTCCAAGACGCCAAAAACCAGAAGGCAAAAAAATTCAAATCCAATAATTTAATTTCGGGTTAATATTTATGTTATAATCTCCTTGAGGATATCTCAAGGAGATGCTATGCTTGAAAAATTTTTTAAACTTCAAGAAAAAAACACTACTCTATCTACGGAAATAAGAGCCGGTTTTACCACGTTTTTGGCAATGATGTATATCGTCCCCGTTAACGCTTCGATTATGAAACTTGCGGGTATGCCTTTTGATGCGTTAATTACCGCTACTGCTGTTGTGACGATAATTGCGACGATACTTAACGGTATATGGGCTAATACCCCGGTTGCGATGAGTGTGGGTATGGGGCTTAATGCTTATTTTACTTTCGGACTTGTTAAGGGTATGCATATTCCTTGGCAAACGGCGCTTGGTATAGTAATGATTAGCGGTTTAATTTTTTTAGTTTTATCGTTTACGAAATTTAGGGTGTGGGTATTGGAATCGGTCCCTATCGATTTAAGGCGTGCCATAAGTGCTGGTATAGGAATGTTTATAGCCTTTATCGGACTTAAGGGAATGGGAATTATCGTTAATAACGACGCGGTTTTGGTAGGACTTGGCGATATGCATGATTGGCATGTTTTATTAGGAGTTTTCGGATTTTTGATAACGGCGATTCTTTATGCGTATAGAATTAAAGGCGCGTTTATTTTGGCAATTTTGATTACGTCTATTGTGGGGTGGGTTTTCGGATTGGCTAAACTGCCCGAAGGTATAGTCTCTATGCCTGCGAGTATGACTCCTATTATGTTT